>Ga0255778_10002184_pt1 | contig 17074 bp, 17 predicted proteins | sample 071ome_31_FD_179976 | JGI IMG/M metagenome (GOLD analysis project Ga0255778, IMG submission 179976) | Coastal salt marsh microbial communities from the Groves Creek Marsh, Skidaway Island, Georgia - 071405CT metaG (version 2) | ecosystem: Environmental > Aquatic > Marine > Intertidal zone >...
ATGGGATCCCCCGTGCCGTGGGCCAGGAAGATCGGCCCCCCGGCGTTGGCGAGGCCGCAGCGCGTCTCGGCCTGCTCGTGATTGAGGAGGCAAGTGGATAGGCCGACCACGCCGGCGAGGGGATGGGGGCAGGCGAGGAAGGCGTTAAGCGCAATCATGCCCCCCTGGGAAAAGCCCCCGAGGATGATGCGCTCCGGGGCGATGCCACGCTCCCGCTCCCGCTGCACGAGCGCCAGGGCCAGGGCCTCGGCGCCAGCGATCTCTTCGGCGGGGCCCTCAAAGCCCTCCGGGTCGAGGTCATACCAGGCGCGGAGGGTCATGCCGCCGGCGGCGCGCAGGGGCCGCTCCGGCGCGTCGGGAAAAATAAAGCGCCAGCGGGCTTCGCTGGGCGTGAGTAGCTCCGCGAGGGGGCCAAGATCGCGCCCGTCGGCGCCGAAGCCGTGGAGTAAAATGAGCGCCGTATCCGCGTCCTCGGGCCCCGCCTCAAGCAGGTTGATGTCAGGCTGGGTCATGGCCCCTCCGTTCATGCAGGAAGGGGAAGTCTGAAACAAAGGGGACGCTCTGCCTAGGGCAGGGTCTGTGGGATACTCCCGCGCCTGCTATTAAGGAGACACCATGGCTGCCGCCCCCCTTGAGGATCGCCCGCGCTCCCGTCGCTTGACGAGCTTGCGTCCGGCGCTCGCCTTCCTCAGACCCTATCGCTGGGCCGTGGTGGGCGCCTCCATCGCCCTGGTGCTCACGGCGAGCGTGACCCTTTCCGTCGGCCAGGGGGTGCGGCTACTGATCGACGAGGGCTTCGCCAACGGGTCCCCCGAGCTTCTGGTGCGTTCCCTGCTGGTGTTTTCGGCCATGGTATTGGCCCTGGCCCTGGGCACCTTCGTGCGTTTCTACCTCGTGTCCTGGGTCGGGGAACGGGTGAGCGCCGATCTCCGGCGGGCCGTGTTCGATCACGTGATCACCCTTCATCCTGGGTTCTTTGAGGACAACTACGCCAGCGAGATCCAATCTCGAATCACCACCGATACCACGCTGCTGCAAACCGTCATTGGCTCGAGCGTCTCCATCGCCCTTCGCAATGCGCTGATGTTCGTCGGCGGCCTGGTGCTGCTTGTGCTGACGAATCCTCGCCTGTCCCTGTTCGTGGTGATCGCCGCGCCCCTGGTCGTGGCGCCGATCATTCTCTTTGGCCGGCGCGTCCGAAGCCTCTCCCGGGATGCGCAGGATTCCATTGCCCACGTGGGGAGCTACCTCTCCGAGGCCCTTCGGCAAATCAAAACGGTGCAGGCCTACACCCACGAAGCCATCGACCAAGCGCGCTTCAAGGATCACGTGGAGGCGGCTTTTAGGGTGTCTCTGAGGCGGGTCCGGCTGCGCGCCACCCTCATCACCCTGGTGATGGTGCTGGTGCTCGGGGCCATTGCCGGAATGCTCTGGGTAGGGGGACAGGATGTGCTGGCGGGGCGGACCACCCCCGGGGATCTAGCCGCCTTTATCTTCTACGCGCTGCTGGTGGCGGGGTCCGTGGGGGCCATTAGCGAAGTGCTCGCCGATCTCCAGCGGGCCGCCGGGGCCACGGAACGGCTTCTTGAGCTTTTAGAGGCGAAGAGTGCCCTTCCCGTGCCCGAAACACCGACGCCCTTGCCGCAGCCGATTGAAGGGCGCTTGGCTGTCGAAGGGCTAACCTTTGCCTACCCGACGCGCCGGGGGCAGCCCGCGCTCCGGGACCTGTCTCTTACGGTGGCGCCGGGGGAAGCGGTGGCCCTCGTGGGCCCCTCGGGAGCAGGGAAAAGCACCCTTTTTGATCTTTTGCTGCGCTTCTACGACCCCGATGCCGGGCGCATTACGCTGGACGGGCAGGCCCTTCCAGGGCTCAACCCGCGGGATCTGCGCAGCCAATTCGCCCTCGTTTCCCAGGACGCGGTCCTTTTTACGGGCACCGTGTTCGAAAACATTGCCTACGGCGACCCAGCGGCCTCCCGGGACGCGGTGGCAGCGGCGGCTCGGGCAGCCTTTGCGGAGGGCTTCATTGAAGCCCTACCTCAGGGCTACGACACGGAGCTGGGGGAAGGGGGTGTGCGCCTCTCCGGTGGGCAGCGGCAGCGCATTGCTATTGCTCGCGCCGTGCTACGCAATCCCCGGGTCCTCCTGCTTGATGAAGCGACGAGTGCGCTCGACGCGCAAAGTGAGTTTGAGGTGCAGCAGGCGCTGGATCGCCTGGCTCGGGGGCGCACTACGCTGGTCATTGCCCACCGCTTGGCCACGGTGCGCAACGTCGATCGCATCGTGGTGCTGGATGAGGGACAGATCGTTGCGGAAGGCACGCACGAAGCGCTGCTTTCGGAAAACCCCCTCTATCGGCGCCTAGCGACGCTCCAGTTCGGCGCCAGCGGCACCATAGGGTAGGGGAAGCTGGCGCTGGGGCATGCGCTGACTGCGGAAGCCGAGCCCCACGCCCAGCAGGCGCACGGGGCGGGCCCCCCGGGCCCAGGCGGTGCGCAGCAGCGTGGTCAGCCCCTCCCGATCAAGCCCCACCATGGGCGCTTCGGCAGTGGTGGTGGTGAAGTCATCGAAGCGAACCTTCACAAAGCCCCGGTTTGGGGCCTCCTCAAGCGATTGCCGGCCGAGGCGCGTTTCCAGGGCACTAAGAAGTTCCGGGAACAGCGCGAGGCAGGCTGCTTCCGTGGCCAGATCCTCGCTAAAGGTGCGCTCTACGGAGAGGGACTTACGGACCCGATGGGGCTGCACGGGGCGCTCATCCTTTCCCCGTGCCAGATCGAAGAGCCGCTGCCCAAACACCCCAAAGCGTTCCGTGAGCGTCGGAAGATCGAGGGCGCGGAGGTCTTCGCAGCTTCGAAGGCCGAGGCGATGGAGCTTTTCCGCGGTGCGGGGCCCCACCCCGAAGAGCTTTTCCACGGGTAGGCGGCGTACGAAGGCGTCGACTTCATCGGGTTTTAGAACGAAGAGCCCGTCGGGCTTACGCCAGTCGCTGGCAATCTTTGCAAGAAACTTGTTCGGCGCAACGCCTGCGGAAACGGTGAGCCCCAGCTCTTCCCGCACGGCCCGGCGAATGGCTTCTGCGATGCGCGTGGCGCTGCCGTTGAAGAGCACGGAACCCGTGACGTCGAGGAAGGCCTCGTCGAGGGAAAGGGGTTCGATGCGATCGGTGAAGCGGCGGAAGATGCTATGCACCGCCTCCGAGGCTTCCTTGTATTTGTCCATGCGCGTGCGCACCACCACCAGCTCGGGGCAGAGGCGCAGGGCCTGGGCCATGGGCATGGCGCTGCGCACGCCGAAGCGTCGGGCCTCGTAGCTGCAGGTCGCCACCACGCCTCGACCGTCGGGGCTGCCCCCCACGGCGACGGGACGACCGCGAAGGCTGGGATCGTCGCGCATCTCCACCGACGCGAAAAAGCTATCGCAGTCGATGTGGATGATTTTCCGCTGCTGTCCTTCGCTCATTTTGGGCTCTTGCCGCGCCAAAAAAGTGGCGCCCGTCAAAAAAATAGCGCGTTGAAACCGCGTCCGTTCCCTGGAAAACTCGATCAAAACCTATGCCGCCGCCCGGTGCAAACCATTGTCTCCGGGGGCGGGAAGCGCTCTGGTAAGCTTGGGCGCGCGAGGGGGGTCCTCGCGGTGGGAACTTCAAAAAGCGGAAGCGAGGGGAAACATTGTGGGACCGTTAGCAGGCATCAAGATTGTTGAACTCGCGGGCATTGGCCCGGGGCCCTTCTGCGGCATGATGCTGTCGGACATGGGCGCCGAGGTGATCCGCATCGATCGTCCCGCGCCCGGGGCTCCCGCACCGAAGGACGTGCTCGTGCGCAATCGTCGCTCCCTTGCCGTGGATCTCAAAAGCGAAGCGGGCCGGGAAACGGTGCTTCGCCTCTGCGAAGGCGCCGACGCCATCTTTGAAGGCTTTCGCCCTGGCGTGACGGAACGGCTGGGCCTCGGTCCTGAGGACTGCATGGCGCGCAATCCCAAGCTGGTTTACGGCCGCATGACCGGCTGGGGCCAGGAAGGGCCCATGGCCCAGGCTGCGGGCCACGACATCAACTACATCGGCCTTTCCGGCGCGCTCCATGCCATTGGCCGGGCCGGTGAACGCCCCGTGCCCCCCTTGAACCTCGTTGGGGACTTCGGCGGCGGCGGCATGCTGCTGGCCTATGGCCTGGTGTGTGGCCTTCTCGAGGCCCAGCGCTCCGGCCAGGGTCAGGTCATCGATGCGGCCATGGTGGACGGGGCCGCGGCGCTCATGGGCATGTTCTTCTCCTTTGCGGCCCAGGGAGGCTTCACCGATCAGCGGGGTACGAACCTGCTCGACGGGGCGGCCCACTTCTACGACACCTACGAAACCGCTGATGGGAAGTACGTTTGCCTGGGCTCCATCGAGCCCCAGTTCTACGCCCTGCTCATCGAGAAGGCGGGCCTGGATCCGGAAACCTTCAAGCCGCAGATGGATCGTCGTGCCTGGCCTGAACTCAAGGCCAAGCTCGCCGAGGTGATGAAGCAGAAAACCCGCGACGAATGGTGCGCGATCATGGAAGGCACGGATGTGTGCTTTGCTCCCGTGCTCTCGATCTTTGAGGCTCCGGAGCATCCCCACAATAAGGCGCGGAACAGCTTTATTACGGTGGACGGCATTTCCCAGCCAGCGCCGGCGCCTCGCTTCTCACGCACGGCCCCGGCGGTGCGGGGAGGTGCCCCGGCCCCGGGCGCAGACAGCGCCGCCGTGCTCGCCGACTTCGGCTTCTCGGAGGGGGAGATCGCTGCGCTATTGGAAAGCGGGGCCGTCGCCGCGAACGGTTAGGTGGAAAGGGTGGGGGGCCTGGGGCCCCCCACAAAAGTGAAACGGCGCGACCAAGGAGGGTTTGCCGTGAGTGTAGAGTTGTTGAACACCCCGCGTTTCTATGGGTTTCGGGTTCGTCGGCAAATCGACGGGCGCACCTATCAGGAGTACTTCTCCCTAAAAGCGGAAGGCAAGCGTATTCGGGGCCCGGAGCGGGCCGCGATCAAGGTTCGCGCGGAAGCCCGGGATCAGGAGCTGAAGGCGCTGCAGCAAAAGAGCCGGGAAGGGTTGGCTCGGCGCCGGGCCGTGGACCAAGAGGGGCGGGTCCGGGGCGTGCTTTTCCGCCTAAAGCAGGAGAAGAGCGGCACCCGAACCCCGGTCTTTCAGGTGGGTATCCATTCCTTTATGGAGCACCGCATCGTCAATACCACCGTATCCATCACCCGCCATGGGCTAACCGGTGCTTGGCGCCGCGCCATCGATTTCTATGCCCTGCACAAAAAAATTGGGCCCCGGAGCAAGGCCTTCCAGGATCTGCTGGCGGCGTGCCCAAGCGAGCAGGATCTCAAGGCCCTTCTCGCCGGCGTCTAGGGCGCCAAGACAGGGTCTCCGGACCCTGGCACCATGGCGCCTTGCTAACGATTACGGCCAGCGATCGAGGAGCGAGGCAGCCCGGTGCAGAGATTCGAAACCCAGGAGTTTCCCCAAGCCTATGCGGCGGCGCAGGAGACGCCGGAGGCTTTTTGGCTGGAGGAGGCCAAGCGCCTTTCCTGGCATAGGGCGCCCACGCTGGCGCGAAGCCTCTCTCCGGAGGGGATCGCGGCGTGGTTCCCCGATGGCCGGCTTAATACTTCCTGGCTATGCCTGGACGCCCAGGTGGCGGCGGGCCACGGCGATCGCACAGCGCTGATCTACGATTCCCCGGTGACGGGGCAGAAAGCGCACTTCAGCTTCGCGAACCTAACGGAGCGGGTGGCCCGTACCGCCGGCAGCCTTCGGGCCCTGGGGGTTGGGGTTGGTGATCGGGTCGTGATCTATATGCCCATGATCCCCGAGGCGCTCATCGCTATGTTGGCTTGCGCTCGCCTGGGCGCCATCCATTCGGTGGTTTTCGGGGGCTTTGCGGGGCGCGAGCTGGCTGTGCGCATTGATGATGCCCAGCCGAAGGTGCTGCTCACGGCAAGCTGTGGCCTGGAGGCGGATCGGGTGATCCCCTACGAGCCGCTAGTGAGGGAAGCGCTGGCCCTTGCCTCCACGCCCCCGGCCCACTGCGTGGTGGTGCAGCGGCCCCAGGCCCCCATGGCACTGACCCCAGGGCGGGATCATCCCTGGGACGCTTTCGAGGCCGCGGGGGCGCCCGTGGACGCCGTGCCCCTGAAGGCGACCGATCCCCTCTACATCCTCTATACCTCGGGCACCACGGGAAAGCCCAAGGGCGTGGTGCGGGACCACGGAGGCCATGCCGTGGCCCTGGCCGCCTCCATGGCGCGGGTTTACGACACGGGCCCGGGAGAGGTGTTCTGGGCTGCCTCGGACGTGGGCTGGGTCGTGGGCCATTCCTACATCTGCTACGCCCCCCTGTTGGTGGGTGCCACCACGGTGCTTTACGAAGGCAAGCCTGTGCGTACCCCCGACGCTGGGGCCTTCTGGCGGGTGATCGCTGAGCACGGAGTGAAAACCTTTTTTGCCGCACCGACGGCCTTCCGAGCCCTGCGCAAGGAAGATCCCGATGCAACCCTGCGCTTGAAGTACGACCTGTCGGGCTTTAAGCGCCTCATGCTGGCCGGAGAGCGCTGCGATCCCCCAACCCTGGAGTGGCTCCAGGATCGGCTCCAGATCCCCGTGGTGGATCACTGGTGGCAGACGGAAACGGGCAGTCCCATCTGCGCCCTACCCGCCGAGGCCGGCTGGGCACCCAAGGTTGGGTCCTCCGGCGTGCCCATGCCCGGCTACCGCCTCGAGGTGCTGAATGAGGCTGGGGACCCGGTGGGCCCCGGGAAATCGGGGCAGCTTGCCCTGGCCTTGCCCCTGCCACCGGGGACCTTGCCCACGGTGTGGGGCGATCAGAAGCGCTTTAGGGAGGCCTATCTGGCGCGCTTCCCGGGCTACTACGACACCGGGGACGGCGGCTACAAGGACGAGGACGGCTACGTTTTCGTCATGGGCCGCACCGACGATGTGATCAACGTCGCGGGGCATCGCCTGGCCACGGGGGAGCTGGAGGAAGCGCTGGCGGGGCACGACGCCGTGGCCGAATGCGCTGTGGTCGGAACCTCGGATCCGGATCGGGGTGAGGTACCCGTGGGCTTTGTGGTCCTAAAGGACGGCGTAAACCTCACCGCCGACGCCGTCGTGGAGGCCCTCATCGCGCGCATGCGCCAGGAGGTGGGCGCCTTTGCCTTTTTCCGCCGGGGCTACGTGGTGGCCCGGCTGCCGAAAACCCGCTCCGGGAAGATTCTTCGCTCCGTGCTTCGGGATTTGCTTGAGGGTCGCCCGCCGGTGGTGCCCTCCACCATCGATGATGTCAAAATTGTCGACGAAATCGCCGACGTCCTGGCCAGCGGGAAGACTGCATGATTATTGTTCACGGCCTCATTCCGATCCTCCCGGAGCGGCGCAGCGAAGCGCTGAAGCTGATCCGGTGGATGGAGCGAGAAACGCAAGCCGAGGAAGGCTGCCTGACCTACCGCTTTTTTGTCGGGCTGAATGATCCCAACACGCTGATGCTTTTCCAGGAGTGGGACAGCGCTGAGGCCCTTGAGGCGCACTTCGAAACGGCCCATATGGCCTCCTTTCTCGAGGCCCTGCCTACCATCGTGGCCGGGGATATCCAAACCCGGCGCTATGCCGTAGCCCTTGATGAGGGCGACGATGAGGGGGTTTGGGACGAGGAGGAAGGTCCCCTAGAAGAGGCTGAGGGCAGCGCCCCACCGGTCATTCACTAGGGGGGTCCCCTGCGCTGGCCCCTTGGCCCTCAGTGCTCTCCGCTAGGAGGGCTGCGTTCCGCATCCCCCGCGCCTTGGCGAAGTAGGTGGTCCCAAGAAAAAGTTGAAGGGAAAAGAACAGTTCTGCTGCGCCCCAGCCCCTTCGGGCCGGGTCGAGCAGGGTTAGGATCGCCGCCACAAAATAGGGCATAGCCAGGAAGGCCACATAGGCTGCGCCGCGAGCGCTTCCCTTCAGGAGCGTAGGGAGGCAGGCCAGGAGCGGCAAGCTTTGCAGCGCAAAGACTACGCCCTGGCCCGTAGTGGACAGGCGAGAAGGAAAGAGCAGGTGCTGCAGGCCATAGACCGCGATGAGGGAGCCGAGGGCCAGGAGAGCCAGAAAGTGCCAGAGGCGCTCCCCTGGGCTCGGTTGACTGAGGGCGCTCACGGGGTTGCCCTCAGCTGCTTCGCGACCGTTGCAAGGCGTTGCCCGAGTTCCTGTGCCAGGGCGCTTTCATCCTCCGTGAGGGCCTTGCCGCCGTTGCCGGCGTGATGGGATGGGCCATAGGGTGTGCCACCCCCTGCCGTGCTGACGAGGCGCCCACTTTCGTAGCTGAGGCCCAGTACCATCATCCCGTGGTGGAGCAGGGGCAGCATCATGGATAGGAGCGTGCTTTCCTGCCCCCCGTGGAGGCTAGCGGTGCTCGTGAAGACCCCCGCAGGCTTGTCCCGCAGCGCGCCCTGCATCCAAAGGCCACTGCTTTGATCAAGGAAATACTTCATGGGTGCTGCCATATTGCCAAAGCGCGTGGGAGACCCCAGGGCTAAGGCATCGCAGGCGGCGAGGTCCTCGAGGGTGGCGTAGGGGGCGCCCTCGGGCGGCTCCGGCGGTAGGGTTTCGGTAGTGCTGGGCGCCACCGGGGGCACGGTGCGGAGCATGGCCTCTCCCCCGGCCCGGGCCACGCCCCGAGCCACCTGTTTGGCGAGGGCGGCGGTGCTGCCCCCGGCGCTGTAGTACAGAACAAGGACCACGGGCGTTGTCATGGAGAGGACTCCTCGGCTAGGGCATCAAGCAGGGCAGTTATGGCGCTGGTGTCCGGTCGGCCCAGGGCGGCGCGGTCGCCGGCGACCAGCACGGGGCGCTCGATGAGCGCCGGATGGGCCACCATGGCGTCCAGGCAGGCATCTTCCGACGCCTCGGCGAGGCCTAGGGCCTCGAAGGCGTCCTCCTTGCGCCGGAGAAAGGTTCGGGGGGTAAGGTCCAGAGCTTGGATGATCGTTGAGAGGGCTTCCCGAGTCGGCGGCGCTTCAAGATAAAGGCGCAGGGTAAAGGGGCGGCGCTGGGCTTCGAGGAGCGCCAGCGCTGCGCGGCTTTTCGAACACCGAGGGTTATGCCAAAGCTCAAGGGCTGCCATGGGTCGGCTCCTGGGGGGGCGGAAAGGCTTGCGGGGCAAGCATAGCAAGCCCCGCGCCCTTGAGGTCCGCTGCGGGACCCGTATGCTAGCGCCGGTTTTCACCGCTCACCGAGGGCTGTCCATGGCGCAGGTTACCGTTCGTTTGCTGGGGGTGGGGCTGCTACTCGGCCTTCTGAGTGCGTGCTCCCCGGGGCCGTCCATCATGCTACTGCATGAGGCCCCCCGGCCCCTTGATACCTATCGGGGCCAGTGGCTCTACGTCAACTACTGGGCGGAGTGGTGCGCGCCCTGCCTCGAGGAAATTCCCGAGCTCAATGCCTTTCATCGTGCCGACAATGGAGCGGAGGTGCTGGGCATCAACTTTGATCAGGTGGACAGCGCGCTCATGGCCCAGCAGGCGGAGGGGTTGCACATTACCTTTCCCCTCGCCCTCGGCGATCCAGCGGCCCTGCTGGGGATTCAGGCGCCGCAGGTGCTGCCGAGCACCTACGTGTTTGATCCCGAGGGGTCTCTCGTCACCGTTCTCGTGGGGCCTCAGGATGAGGCGTCCCTGCTGGCTGCCCAGGGCACGCCCTAGCACCGAGGCGTTAGCCGCTAGCGCTAGCCTCGCAACTTCGCGAGGAGCTGGGCCTTGGCCTCGCCGAGGGGGAGGTTTTCCCCTTCGCCGCCGCGGCGGTTTTGGTACTCCACCACGCCGTCCTTAAGGCCTCGATCGCCGATGACAAGGCGATGGGGAAGGCCCAGGAGTTCCATATCCGCGAACTTCACTCCCGGGCGCTCGTCCCGGTCGTCTAGCAGGACGTCGACCCCTGCGTCCCGAAGCTCGGCGTAGAGGGCGTCTGCTGTCTCCCGCACCGCTTCGCTCTTCCCGTAGTTGACCGGGACGAGGGCGACCTGGAAGGGGGCGATGGCGTCCGGCCAGAGGATGCCCGCGTCGTCGTGGCACTGCTCAATCACGGCGCCCACAAGGCGGCTCACGCCCATGCCATAGCAACCCATGGTGAGGGTGCATTGGGCGCCCCCCGCATCCTGCACCGTAGCGCCTAGGGCCGCCGCATACTTGGTGCCCAGCTGGAAGATGTGGCCCACCTCAATGCCCCGGCGGAGCTGCAGCACCCCCTGACCGTCGGGGCTAGGGTCGCCGGCTTCCACGTTTCGAAGATCCACTACCTGGCTAGCGTCGAGGGGCACATCCCGATCCCAGTTCACGCCCTGGTGATGCGCATCCAGGGCGCCGGCGCCGCAGACAAAGTCTGCAAGGGCCGCGGCGCTGTGGTCTACGAAGAAGGGGATGGCGAGGCCCACGGGGCCAATAAAGCCCGGCACCAGACCTGCGCCCTTAAGCGTGTCTTCCCCGGCGAGGCGGAAGGGGTCGGCGACGCCCGGGAGCTTTGCCGCCTTAATCGCGTTCAGGGTGTGATCCCCCCGAAGCATGAGGGCCACGGGGCCTTCCGTGCCCTCCACCACAAGGGTCTTAAGGCATTGGGCGGGGGCCACGCCGAGTTGCGCGGTGAGGGCTTCGATGCTTCGAGCCTTCGGCGTGTCCACGGTGGCGAGGGGGGCGCTGGGGGCCGGGCGCGGCGCCGTCGGCGCCAGGGCTGGAGCCAGCTCGACGTTCGCTGCGTAGTCCGAGGTGTCGCTGAAGGCGATGAGGTCTTCCCCGCTTTCCGCGAGCACGTGGAACTCATGGGATTTCGCCCCGCCGATGTTTCCCGTGTCCGCCAGAACGGGGCGGAAGTCGAGGCCCATGCGCTGAAGGATGCGGTGGTAGGCGGCGTGCATCTGCCCGTAGGTGACTTCTAAGCTCGCTTCGTCCAGATGGAAGGAGTAGGCATCTTTCATCACAAATTCCCGAGCCCGCATTACCCCGAAGCGCGGGCGGATCTCATCGCGGAACTTGGTTTGAATTTGGTAAAGGTTCAGAGGCAGCTGCTTATAGCTGCGCAGCTCCCGGCGCACGAGGTCCGTGATGACCTCTTCGTGGGTCGGGCCGAAGCAGAAGGGGCGCTGGTGCCGGTCTTCCATGCGCAGAAGCTCCGCGCCGTAGTGCCCCCAGCGGCCGCTTTCTTCCCACAGCTCCGCGGGTTGCACCGCCGGCATGAGCACCTCCCGGGCGCCGCTTTGGTCCATCTCCTCCCGAATGAGCGCTTCGATCTTTCGTAGTACGCGAAGGCCCACGGGCAGCCAGGTATAGATGCCAGCGGCGACGCGGCGAATGAGGCCAGCGCGAAGCATGAGGCGGTGGGAGACGATTTCCGCATCCGCGGGCACCTCTTTGAGCGTGCTCAAAAGCAGGGAGGTCGTTTTCATTCGATGGGCCCAGAGCGTTAGGGAAGGGGCGAGATTCTACGCAGGGGGCGAAGGCGGCGGAAGGGAGGAGAAAGGTAGAAGGGGAAGAAGGCTGCGCCCGCTAGGCGGGCGCAGCCAGAGGGCTGGCTTCTTACTGAGCCATGTCCTTGAGCTTCTTCAGGGGCGTGATACGCACCCGAACGGAAGCGGGCTTGGCAGCGACGTCCATGGTCTCACCGGGCTTGAAGGGATTGGGCACCCCTTTCTTGGCCCGTTGTGCCGGCTTCTTTACGGTTTTGATCTTCAGCAGGCCGGGGAGGGCAAATTCGCCCACGGCGCGCTTCTTCAGGTGACGCTCGATGATGGATTCGAGCTCGGTCATGACCGAAGCAACATCTTTCCGAGCCAGGCCCGTGGCCCCTGCGATCTCATTGAGCATCGTGGCCTTAGACATTTTCTCGGAAACCGCGGTCGCCTTCTTGGCCGGTGCCTTAGCCGGAGCCTTTGCGGCGGGGGCCTTGGCCGGAGCCGCCTTCTTGGCAGCAGGCTTAGGGGCAGCTTTCGCTGCCGGCTTCTTGGCTGCCGTTGCCCGCGCGGCGGGTTTCTTGGCAGCAGGTGCTTTCTTAGCGGGTGCTTTCGTACCCGTGGTTTTGGTCGCAGCCATGCAACTATCCCTCAGCTATTGAATGCCCAACGGCCCCGTGCCGATGGCTTTCGACAGCGCGATCTCCCCAACCCCTTAATAGTGAGCCGCTGCCAGCGTTTTTATAGCCATTAAGTTTTGACGTAGCAAGGATTTAGAGGTGCTTTGGGCGTTTTTTAAGGGGTTTTTTGCAGTTTTTCTCTTTTTTGGACCAAAACGCTCGCTTTTTGCCGGGGTGGGGCTTGATAAATTGGGCAAATCTGCCCATATAGCGCGGCGCAGATTCTTGTCCTTGGGGGCAGGGATCGGCCGAGATGCGGGCATGGGGCTCGCCCTCGGGGAACTGTTGGGAGTTTCATCACGATGCCCATCTACGAATATCAGTGTGATGCCTGCGAGGGCATCTTCGACGCCCTGCGCAAGCTGAGCGATCCGCCCCTGACCCAGTGCCGTCTGTGCCAAGCGGAAGGTCAGGTGCGTAAGAACGTTACCGCGCCTGCCTTTCGGCTGAAGGGCTCGGGATGGTACGAGACCGATTTCAAAAAGGGCGGTAAGCGCAACCTTGCCGGGGGCGACACGAGTAGCGGCGGCAGCGGCAGCGGGACTTCCGGCGGCACCAAGAGTGACGCGCCCAAGGCGAGCGGCAGCGGGGACAGCTAGGGCCTCGGGCCGCCCAGGTGCTACACTGGCGCCATCGCTAAAAGACGCTGTGCGCCCCCTCGCGCCGCGCCCCCCGGGCCTCGGGCGGGCATCGGCCAGGGCCATGCCGCAGCGCTCATCGGAAAGGACGTTCATGCGTAGTCATTATTGCGGGGCGCTGCGGGCGGCCCAGGAAGGTGAAACGGTCACGCTCTGCGGCTGGGTTCAGCGGCGCCGGGATCACGGCGGCGTCATCTTCCTCGACGTCCGGGATCGCACCGGCTTCGTGCAGGTGGTCTTTGACCCGGACACGGAGGAGAGCTTCGCCCTCGCTGACCGCATGCGTAGTGAGTACGTCATTCAGCTGTCGGGCCGGGTGCGGATGCGCCCCGAGGGGACGCGGAACCCCGATATGCCGACGGGCGATGTGGAGGTGCTGGGCAAAACCCTGACGCTCCTCAATAGCTCGGTGACCCCACCCTTTGTGCTTGACGAATATTCTGACGCGGGGGAAGACGTCCGGCTCCGCTATCGCTACCTCGATCTACGTCGTCCGGAAATGCAGGCGCGCCTGGCCCTTCGTTCGAAGATCAGCCGGGTGATTCGCAACACCCTGGAAGAGGCGGGGTGCATCGATGTGGAAACCCCGATCCTCACCCGAGCCACGCCGGAAGGTGCCCGGGATTACCTGGTGCCTAGTCGCACCCACCCCGGGGAGTTTTTCGCCCTGCCCCAGTCGCCCCAGCTCTTCAAGCAGCTGCTGATGATCTCTGGGCTTGACCGCTACTATCAGATTGCTAAGTGCTTCCGGGATGAAGATCTCCGCGCCGATCGCCAGCCCGAGTTCACCCAGGTGGATATCGAGCTGTCCTTTGCCGATGAAGAGACGGTGATGGCCCTAGGGGAAACCTTGGTGAAGCGCCTCTTCAAAGAAGTACTCGGGGAAAGCCTGCCCGCTTTCCCGCGCATGACCTGGCATGAAGCCATGCGTCGCTATGGCTCGGATAAGCCCGATCTGCGCAATCCCCTGGAGCTCGTGGATGTCGCCGATCTTATGGCCGAGGTGGACTTCAAGGTGTTCTCCGGCCCGGCGAAGGATCCGGTTGGCCGCGTGGCGGCGCTTCGGGCCCCCGGAGGTGGGGCGCTATCCCGGAAGGTCATCGACGATTACACCCGCTTTGTGGGCATTTACGGCGCTAAGGGCCTGGCCTATATCAAGGTAAATTCGCGCGCTGACGGTCTCGAGGGGCTCCAATCCCCGATTATCAAGTTCCTGCCGGAAGCGGTGGTGCATGCGGTGCTGGACCGCGTGGGCGCGGAGGACGGCGATCTGGTCTTCTTTGGCGCCGATCAAGCCCGGGTGGTGAACGAATCCCTCGGCGCTCTGCGCCTTAAGCTGGGCCAGGATTTAAATTTGGTGGACGACAGGGCCTGGGCCCCCCTTTGGGTGGTGGCCTTCCCCATGTTCGAAAAGGATCGCAGCGGCGCCTTTACGCCCTTGCACCATCCCTTTACGTCCCCGGAGGGCGCCCCCGATAGCCTGAAAGCCGATCCCGGCGCAGCGCTGTCCCGGGCCTATGATTTAGTGCTGAACGGCTACGAGCTTGGGGGTGGCAGCATCCGTATCCACGACCTCGCCATGCAGCGAGCCGTCCTGGAAATTTTGGGGCTGGACGAGGAGGAGGCTCAGGCGCGCTTTGGCTTCTTCCTCGATGCCCTGGCCTATGGGGCACCGCCCCACGGGGGCATTGCCTTCGGCCTCGATCGCATCGTCATGCTGATGTCGGGCACCAGCGCCATCCGGGACGTCATCGCTTTCCCGAAAACTCAAACGGCAGCATGCCTCATGACCGCGGCCCCGAGTACGGTGGACCTGGCCCAGCTCCAGGAGCTGTCCCTGCGGTCCACGGCGGCGCCTCGGCAGGCCGCGGAGCAACCCAACCCCCTTTCCGTCGATAACGCCTAGGCAGGAGAACAAACGCCATGGCAGGACATAGCAAATGGGCAAACATCAAGCATAAGAAAGCGGCCCAGGACGCTAAGCGTGGCAAGCTTTGGACCAAGCTGATCCGGGAGATCACCGTAGCTGCGCGAGTTGGCGGCGGGGGCGATCCGGCAGATAATCCCCGGCTTCGGGCGGCCATGGACAAGGGCTTTGGCGCCAACATGCCGAAGGACACCATCGAGCGGGCCATCGCCCGGGGGATCGGTGCAAGCGACGGCGATCAGGTCGAGGAACTTACCTACGAGGGCTACGGCCCCGGCGGCGTGGCGATTCTCGTGGAAGCCATGACCGACAACCGAAACCGCACCGTGGCGGAAGTTCGCCATGCCTTTACGAAGCACGGGGGTAATCTGGGCACGGACGGCTCCGTGGCCTACCTCTTTAAGAAGCTTGGCGTGATTAGCTTTGCGCCGGGCGCGGAGGAGGACCCGCTGCTGGAGTGCGCGCTGGAGGCTGGAGCCGAGGACGTGCGCAGTAACGAGGACGGCTCCTTTGACGTGATTACGGCCCCGGAGCACTTTGGCGCAGTGATGGATGCGCTGGCGTCGGCGGCGCTTGAGCCCGCGAATGCCGAGGTGGCCATGATTCCGGACACCTACAGCGAGCTTGATGAGGAGACGTCCCTCACCGTTATGAAGATCATCGATCAGCTCGAGGATCTCGACGATGTGCAAAACGTTTATACCAACGCCAGCTTCGACGACGCGGTCTACGGCTAGGCGGCGCGCGCCGTGATTCGCATCCTCGGGGTCGATCCCGGTTCGCGAATCACGGGCTATGGCGTCATCACGGTGGAGGGGAACCACCACCGCTACGTGGCCAGCGGCTGCATCCGGGCGGGCGCGGGCCCCCTTCCGGAACGGTTGGGCCGGATTCATGCAGGGCTTCGGGAGCTCATCGAAACGCACCGCCCCGATGAGGTCGCCGTCGAGAAGGTCTTTGTTTATCGAAGCGCCGAATCGGCCTTAAAGCTGGGCCATGCCCGGGGCGCGGTGATGCTCACGGCGGTGATGGCGGGGCTGCCCCTGGCCGAATATGCGGCGCCCAAGGTGAAGCAGGCCGTGACCGGTTCGGGCCGGGCTGATAAGGCCCAGGTGGCGCAGATGGTCACCACCTTGCTTGCGCTCAGCGCGACCCCACAGGCCGACGCCGCGGACGCCCTGGCCCTTGCCCTTTGCCATGCCCATAGCCGGAGCCTCCTCGCCGGGGCGGATGCCGTGGGCTTTCGTCGAAGCCGACTTCGCTAGGAGCCCCCATGATTGGAAGACTCCGAGGCCTTGTCCTCGAAAAGCGCCCTCCCCAACTCCTGTTGGACGTGGGGGGGGTGGGCTACGAATTGGAGGCGCCCTTGTCGGCGTTCTTTGACCTGCCTCGGGCCGATACCCCGGTTTCCCTCTTTACCCACCTCGTGGTGCGGGAAGATGCGCAGCTTTTATATGGCTTTCGAAGCCGCCCGGAGCGTGAGCTCTTTCGAGCCCTCATTCGCGTCAACGGCGTAGGCCCGAAGCTGGCCCTGGCCCTGCTCTCGGGCATCGACGCCCCGGAGCTGGTGCGCTGTATCCAGGAGGGGGATGTCACCTCCCTTACGCGGCTTCCCGGGGTCGGGAAGAAAACCGCCGAGCGTCTCATCATCGAGATGCGGGATCGCATTGCGGAAGCCTTCGGGGAAGCGCTGCCGCCGGAGCTGGCCCGGCCCTCGACGGTGGCGACGCCGGCTCCGGAGGCGAATCTTCGGGACGAAGCGGAGGGGGCGCTCATCGCCCTGGGCTATAAGCCCGCGGAAGCCAGCCGCGCCGTGGCGGCGGTCACGGAAGACGTGCCCCTCGAGGAGCTCATTCGCCAGGCTCTGAAGGGCATGGTGAGCCGCTAGGCTCGAGCGCCTTAAGGGGCGCCATGGGCAGGGGCGCTAGCGCCGCGCTATGATCGTTCTTTCAGCACGCCGGGGGCCGGGGATCGTTCATGATTGAGCAAGATCGCATCATCACCGCCGATGCGGCCCCGCAGGAGCAGGCCTTCGATCGCGCCCTGCGGCCCGTGCGCCTGGCCGAGTACGTGGGCCAGCCTGCGGTTAAAGAGCAGCTTGAGATCTTTATTTCGGCGGCTAAGGGACGGGGTGAACCCCTCGACCACACGCTGATCTTTGGCCCCCCGGGGCTGGGGAAAACCACCCTTGCGCACATCATCGCCCAGGAAATGCAGGTCTCCCTGAAATCCACCTCGGGCCCCGTGCTGGAAAAAGCCGGGGATTTAGCGGCGCTGCTCACGAACCTTGAGCCCGGGGATGTGCTCTTCGTCGATGAAATTCATCGCCTGTCTCCCGTGGTGGAGGAAATCCTCTATCCCGCCATGGAGGACTATCAGCTCGATATCATGATC
>Ga0255778_10002185_pt1 | contig 17072 bp, 17 predicted proteins | sample 071ome_31_FD_179976 | JGI IMG/M metagenome (GOLD analysis project Ga0255778, IMG submission 179976) | Coastal salt marsh microbial communities from the Groves Creek Marsh, Skidaway Island, Georgia - 071405CT metaG (version 2) | ecosystem: Environmental > Aquatic > Marine > Intertidal zone >...
GCTAACGATACGCCTTACGGGCTGTCTGGCTATGTTCAATCTGGCGATGTTGATCACGCGCTGGCCGTGGCTGCTAAGATTCGCAGCGGCAATGTCCACGTGAATGGCAGTGGGGCAGACTTTAACGCGCCGTTTGGTGGCTACAAGCAGTCTGGTAACGGCCGAGAGTGGGGTGAGCTTGGATTTGAGGAATTCCTTGAAACCAAGGCGGTCTTTATTCCCGCTGCGTGAGGCCTTGATAGGCGTTGAATGAGTTCCCACAAGGGAAGCTTCCTCGCTAACAACCTCGACAATAAAACGCCCCTATCGGGGCGTTTTTTGTTTTTGGGCTTTCTCTTCTGTTTAATAAGGCTTTGGTGAGAGGCCTTGAAGCCGTGAGGATCTGCCCGTTTATTGTTGAGTGCTTAGGCGGCGTTTCTGGCGGCCCGGGCTCGATCAAGGTCAAACGTCGCCTGCAGGTTCATCCAGAGCATGGGCGAAGTGCCCAATGCGTCGGCTAAGTCCAGTGCGGATTCGGCAGTGATGCCTCGTTTTCCTTTGATCAACTCATTCAATCTTGCCTTCGTCCAACCCAACTGTCTTGCGAATGCCGCCTGGCTGAGTGACATAGGCTGAAGAAATTCCTCCAACAACATCTCACCGGGATGGAATGGGTTTTTAGGTTGTTTGCTCATGGGGTGGCCCTATGTTGACAGTCAATCGTCATTGTTTGTTGTGATCAGTCAGTCGTGATAATCGATGAGCTGCAGATCCGTGACATTGCCGTTAAGCCAGCGAAAGACTAATCGCCACTGATCGTTGACTCTGATCGAATGGTAGCCTTTGAAGTTTCCTTTTAGCTGCTCAAGCCTGTTGCCTGGCGGCACTCGAAGGTCGGCGAGTTGGGTCGAAGCATGAAGATATAAAATCTTACGCCTGGCTGTACGCCGATGCCAAGGAGGCAAGCGATTAGTGTCGCGGATCTTACGGTCTTGGAACAAATCCTCTGCTAACTGATGTCGAAAAGAAGTGATCACGTTATCATATTATCGGTATTCGATAACAATCGTTTGGTTGAGAGAAAGCCGTGCCCAAAGGGATATTGGTCCACCGCCTAAAGCATCGCAGGTGTGGCTGCCAGTCAGTGTCAGAATTTTCTGACAGTGAAGTGCGACATGCCTAAGAGGTGGTCGGCACCCTCGTGCTCAGCATAAAAAAGCGCTCATGGAGGCGCTTTTTTATGCCTATTTGGCACGTGATGCTTCGATTACTGAGAGCTCCAGTCAACCTCAGCCCGAGTCGTTTACTTACCAAGTATCGATAAACGGCCGTTTTTTGCCTTCGCGAGGCACGGGTTTAGGTGTCGATTTGAAGCCGGCCATGATCCAATGGCGGGTGTCTTTGGGGTCGATGACCTCGTCGATTTCAAAGGCCGTTGCGAAGTTGACGGCTTTACCGCGGTTGTACATTTGCGCAACGCGTTTTTCGTACTCTTCCTTGCGCGCCTCTGTATCTTCAATGGCTTCAAGCTCTTTGCGGTAGCCGAGCTTGACCGCGCCCTCAAGCCCCATGCCGCCAAATTCTCCGGTAGGCCAGGTCACCGTAAACGCTGATGCCTTAAAACCGCCCCCCGTCATCGCCTGAGCTCCAAGCCCATAGCCCTTGCGCAACACGAATGCGAACAGTGGAACCGTAAGGCTGGTACAAGTGACAAAGACCCGACTGGCATGCCGCACAAGTGCGGTTTTCTCAATTTCCGGGCCAACCATGATGCCCGGGCAATCCACCAGAGACACAATGGGTAAATCAAACGCATCGCACAGTTGCATGAAGCGTGCTGCCTTATCGGCGCCATCGCTATCAATGGCGCCAGAGAGGTGAGTTGGATCGTTGGCGATCAAGCCCATCGGCTGACCTTCGACTCGGATGAACGCGGTAATCATGCCAACGCCAAAGTGGGGGCGAAGCTCAAGCACAGAGTCTTTATCTGCAATGGTGTCAATGATCTCGCGGACGTCATAGACGCGAAGCCGGTTTTCTGGCACCGAAAATCGGAGCTTGCGCTGATCATCACATTCCCAGTCGGGCAGGGGCCCTTGGAAGTAGGAAAGCAGCTTTTTGGCCATCTGCATGGCTTCAGCCTCATCCTCCACCGCAATATCGACGACACCGTTCGGAACCTGCACGGACATGGGGCCCACCTCATCCGGAGTGAAGATGCCAAGACCGCCGCCCTCGATCATGGCTGGCCCGCCAATACCAATGTTGCTGTCCTTGGTGGCGATGACGATGTCACTGCAACCCAGCAGCACGGCGTTGCCCGCAAAACAACGACCGGTCGTGATGCCAATGCGCGGCACGAGGCCGCTCATCTCGGCGTAAAGTTGAAAGGCGAGACAATCAAGCCCGGCAATGCCAGCGCCGTCGGTGTCGCCGGGTCGCCCGCCGCCGCCTTCAGCAATTAAGAGGATGGGCAGCTTCAGCTTTTCGGCGATCTCAAACATGCGATCTTTTTTACGGTGATTCTGTAAGCCTTGTGTGCCTGCCAGCACCATGTAGTCGTAACTCATGACAACGCACTGAGTGTCTCGATCAGGAAATAGATCGCCATTGACGCTACCAATCCCCGTGACCATGCCGTCACCTGCAGTGTTGCGCATCAGGTCATCCACCAAGCGTCGTCGTCGCTGCGCTGCAATCGTGAGGCTGCCATACTCGACGAACGTGCCTTCATCACAGAGATCATCCAAGTTCTCGCGAGCAGTTCGGTGATTGGTTTTGCGTCGCTTTGCTACCGCCTCGGGCCTATTTTCATCGAGACCAAAACTGTGTCTCTCAAACGCTTCGGCAAGGTCAGGTCGGATGTAATCGAGATCCTGAATCTCAGCGTCAGCCCCTGCTGATACGGACACCTCGCCGGGTGTCAGGATGATCAGCGGGTGATGCTCAAATATCGCGGTATTGAGTTCCGCATTCAGGGATTGGATAACGCCGCTCTCAGGCGCCTGAATCACGTGCTCCATTTTCATAGCGTCCATGATGGCGACCTGTTGTCCCTGAAAGACTTCATCACCTTCTCCCACTAGCCATTCAATGACCGTGCCCTGAAGCGGCGCCCGGATGGCGATGGTGCTCGGCGGGATGTCATCCATAGGCGCCGTGACCTGTGCTTCCGTGCTTCTTTGACTATGGCTAAGGACAGCAAGGGGATCGTCTGCGTCGATTCGAGCGCCGGCGACCGTGGAATCAGCAGATGTCGCGGGGGTCTCAGCGGCTTTTCGTTCGCCGAGTGCCTGGGCGATGTCTTTCAGCCCACTGTCCACAAAGCGCGTGTGCAGCGCTCCTTCCTGAAAGAGGGGCTCACCTAGGATGTAGCTTAAAAACGATTGGTTAGTGTCAAATCCTTGAATGTCGAATTGGTCAAGGGAGCGTTTAAGTTTCTGGATCGCCGACCCGAAATCCGCGCTTCGGCTGTGGACGATCAGTTTGGCAAGCAATGAATCATAGCGAGTACTGGTCGTGTAGCCGGCATACCCCATACCGTCGACGCGAATTCCAGGCCCCTGAGGAGGACTGTAACGTTCGATGGTTCCACCCGAGGGTTTAAAGAATCCTTTCGGAGATAACACTTCCATATTGATGCGAGCTTGAATGGCAAACCCCTCAGGCTCGGGCGCCTCGGTAAGATTTAAATCGGCCAGGCTGGCGCCTTCAGCGATGCGTAATTGCAAGGCGACTAAGTCGAGACCGGTGATTGCTTCGGTGACGGTGTGTTCAACCTGCAGCCGCGCGTTGGCCTCGATGAAATAAAACGCTTCGGGAGAATCGATCGATACTAGGAATTCAAAAGTGCCGAGCCCTCTATATTGCTCCTTGGCGGCCATCTCTTTCGCCGCATTAAGTAGCTCATCTCGCGTAGCAGGCAGTAGATTGGGGCAGGGTGCTACCTCCAGAAGTTTTTGATTCTGGCGTTGAACGGAGCACTCACGCTCCCATAGGTGTGTTACGGAACCTTGTCCGTCCCCTAGGATTTGAACCTCGACATGACGGACCCGATCGAGGAGCGCCTCCACGTAGAGCGCGTCACTACCAAAGGCCATCTGCGCTTCTGACGCACAGCGCTCAAAGGTCTTGGCGAGGTCCTGCCCCGCCTCAACAATGCGCATGCCTCGGCCACCGCCGCCGTGAACCGCTTTTACCATGAGATCGAGGTCGGGGTGCTGCGCATGGAACGCGAGTGCGGCGTCAAGGTCGGTTGCTCCCTCGGTGCCTGGAACGAGAGGCACATTGCAGGCCTTCGCGATTTCCTTGGCGCCTGCTTTGTTGCCGAACACCGCGAGCTGGGCTGGCGTTGGGCCAACAAATGCGATGCCTGCCGCTTCGCAAGCTTCGGCGAAATGGCTTTGCTCACTGAGGAAGCCGTACCCCGGGTGGAGCGCTGTTGCTCCCGCCTCAACCGCTGCCTGAATGACCGCCTCGGCGTCGAGATACGCGGCGGCGCCAATGCCAGGTAGGAGGACTGATGCGTCACCTTCACGAACGTGAGCGCAGGTTGCGTCATCCTCTGGGTACACGGTGACAACAGCGTACCCCTGGTCTCTAGCGGTTGCTGCCAGGCGAATGGCGATTTCGCCGCGGTTAGCGATGAGGAGCGTTTTCTTCATGCGGATTCGACCTTTGCTAAATGCATAGAACAGTGTGGCTTAGCCTTGAAGCTAACGTAAAACGCGGCCGCTGTCAGTGCGATCGAGACATTTTCACTGCCCGTTCCCTGGTTAAAAGATGGTGATAGACTCGATACAAATCGCGAAGTCGAGGAAGTGAACAATGACGCAGGTAAATACAGGAACAGAAGACTTATTGGCAGAGATCAATGAGGGGGTTGGGTTGATCACGCTGAATCGGCCCGAGGCAAGAAATGCCATGTCGGGCGCGATGAATACGGCGCTCGCAGCAACGCTTGCAGATTTCGAACTCAGCCCGGCCGTTAAGGTTATTGTGCTGACGGGCGCAGGGAAGGGCTTTTGTGCCGGTGGCGATGTGAAAGGCATGGCGGCGTCAGGTGACGGCACGGTGGGAGACAATACGATCGATGGCGCGATTCATCGCCAACGGGTCATGCAGCGTGCGACGTCCGGAAAGCTTTTTAAGATGCCAAAGCCTACGATCGCTGCCTTGCCGGGTGCCGCGGCTGGCGCCGGTCTCTCACTCGCGCTGGCCTGCGACATGCGTGTGATGGCGTCAAGCGCGATCTTGACGACTGCGTTCGCGAGAGTTGGGTTCTCGGGTGATTACGGCGGTACTTACTTTATGACCCAATTGGTCGGCTCCGCGAAAGCGCGCGAGTTGTATTACCTGTCAGATCGAGTCAGTGCTGAAGAAGCGTTGCAGCTAGGTCTCGCCAATTGGGTCGTAGAGCCAGAAGCATTGATGGACAAGACGATGGAAATCGCCAGAAGGCTGGCCTCCGGCCCAACGGTTGCCTATCGATACATGAAGGAGAATCTGAACCGCGCTATGGCGGGTGAGGTCGATGACTGCCTTGATCTTGAAGCAACCCACCATGTGCATTGCGGTCAGACTGAAGATCACAGAGAAGCCGCAAAAGCATTCGTTGACAAGCGAGAGCCGGTCTTTAACGGCCGGTAGAGCCGGAAGCAGAGCTGGTTAAACACGGCCGCCGTATAGAACGAGTGACAAACAAGTGATGTTGAAGAGGGTTAGAGGTAGAGGATGGCCATTGCGTTTTTAAACGGCGACTGGATGCAACCCGAGGAAGCAAAAGTCTCGGTATTCGACCGCGGGTTCATGTTCGGAGACGGCGTATATGAGGTGATGCCGGTTTACGGCGGGCGTGTGTTTACTCTCCCAGAACATGTTGAGCGTTTACTTCGCTCCCTCAAAGAGATCCGCCTGGAAACGCCCTATAACGACGCAACTTGGGCAGCACTGATTCAAGAAGCGGTCGCTAAGTCGGAAGAGGTTGAATCGCTGGTGTATCTTCAAGTGACGAGGGGTGTCGCGAGCGAGCGCTCACACGTTTACTCTGATGTGGCGCCGACGGTGCTGATCATGGTGACGCCAGCAGCACTCAGAACGACCACGCCTAAACCACTTAATGTTGTGACCAAAGCCGATTTCAGGTGGCATCGGGCGGACATCAAAGTGACTTCCCTAATAGCGAACGGCCTTTTGAAAAATGAGGCGCTCGCAGAGGGTTATGACGATGCGGTGCTCGTGCGCGATGGCATCGTGACCGAAGGTACCGCGTCGAACGTCTTCATCGTTTCAGAAGGAGTCATCAAGACTCCGCCAAAGAGTAACCATCTCCTTCACGGGATTACTCGAGACCTCGTCATTCGCCTTGCCGAGGAGGCAGGGATGCCCCTTAGCGAGTGTGAACTGGTTGAAGCGGATGTGCTCGAAGCTGACGAAGTGTGGTTGACCTCGACTGGGCTAGAAGTGAGTCCAGTCGGCGCGGTCAATGGTCAGACGGTCGGTAATGGTCAAGCGGGCGTCATGTGGCTTGCGATGGATCAGATTTTCCAGAACAAAAAAGCGGAATTCCGGGCTGCCGTCTAACCGTATCAGGGCCCATCAGCCTGGCGGAAGCAGCTGTATATCCTGCATTAACGGCCGTGCCGTTCGAATCAACGCGCTGCTTTTCAAGTCTGACGAGCGTGCTAGACTCAAAAAACCAAAGGGGGAGGGTTGAGGCTGTTATTGGATTAATCGATCGTCATAAACGAAAAGATTTATTGGACCAATCATTGATCTCGGCCGTACATTAGCAACTCGAAACAAGGAGAACATCATGGCGCTGAAAGGCTCTAAAACAGAACAAAATTTGAAGGACGCGTTTGCAGGGGAGTCCCAGGCAAATCGTCGTTACTTGTACTTTGCATCAAAGGCCGACGTTGAAGGCTACAACGATGTAGCAGCGGTATTCCGCTCAACGGCCGAAGGTGAAACTGGACACGCACACGGTCACCTCGAATACCTCGAGGAAACCGGTGATCCAGCCACTGGTTTGCCGATTGGCAGCACAGAAGACAACCTGAAGGCTTCAGTAGCGGGCGAGACCCATGAGTACACCGACATGTACCCAGGAATGGCTTCAACTGCGCGCGACGAAGGCTTCGATGAAATCGCGGACTGGTTTGAAACGCTAGCGAAAGCTGAGCGTAGCCACGCGAATCGTTTCCAGAAGGCGCTTGATAACCTCGACGCTTAATGGATCGTACGGTGTGATGAGCGCGCCCTACGGGGCGCGCTTTGGTTTAGGAGGAAACATTTATGTTGCAGCGAGCAGATTTGTGGTCGCTTGAACAATATTCAGAAGCAAGAGCCGGGTTCAGAGAAGAAGTCTTAGCTCACAAGCAAAATCGACGGGTTCGGATCGGTGATCACATTTTGCTGATCTTCGAAGACCAGCTGACGATTAAGTATCAGATTCAAGAGATGCTGCGCATCGAAAAAATCTTTGAGGCCGCAGGCATTCAAGAAGAGCTCGACGCCTACAACCCTCTGATTCCTGACGGTGATAACTGGAAGTGCACCATGCTCATCCAGTATCCGGATGTCGCTGAACGCAAGCAGCGCTTGTCCGAGCTCTTGGGCATTGAGGACAAGATCTGGGTGCAGGTTGGCGAAGGCGAGAAGATCTGGCCAATTGCTGATGAGGATCTCGACCGAAGTAAGGACGATAAGACGGCGGCCGTGCACTTTATGCGGTATCAGCTCACCGAACATGATCGGGCCGCGCTAAAGGCTGGAGCACCGATTCGGTTTGGAATCGAGCATCTGGCGTACCCAACTAACGCGGTCACGCTTGATGACGGGACGCGAGCATCGCTCATAGGAGACCTAATCGATTGATAAGTCTCCCCGCGCAAGGGGGGCTCCAGTACCAATCAAGAGAAGCCGGCAATCGCCGGCTTTTTTGTGCTTTCAATTTATCGAGCCAGGGTTAACATGGTTGGTTTCAAGGCGAACACATCAAGGGAAGGGGAAGTATGAAAGTAGGATTGGCATTTGCAGCAAGCATCGCGTGGGAGCGAGAGAATTCGCTCGAGCTCATTAAAACTGCAGAAACTGCGGGGTTCGAGTCGGTCTGGTGCGGCGAGCATGTCATCCTGCCAGACACGATTATTTCAAAGTACCCTTACACGGATGACGGTAAGATCCCTGCGACCGCTGATACCGCTATTCCCGACCCACTGATTTGGCTGGCTTTTGCCGCTGCCGCGTCCAGCACATTACGGCTGGGCACCTGCATTCTGATTGTCCCGCAGCGCAACCCGCTGGTCCTGGCTAAAGAGCTAGCAACGCTCGACCGAATTTCTGATGGTCGAGTGGAGCTTGGGCTCGGAGTAGGGTGGTTGAAAGAGGAGTTTGATGCGCTAGGGGTTCCTTGGGAGGCCCGGGGAGCAAGAAATGACGAGTATGTTGCGGCGATGCGCGCTCTATGGCGCGAGCCGCACGTGGAATTTCATGGTAAGTACGTCGACTTTGACAAAGTCACCTGTAGCCCGAGGCCCGTCAATGGGTCGATTCCCGTGATTGTCGGCGGTGACACAGACGCTGCGCTTCGCCGAGCGGCTCGCCATGCTGACGGCTACTTCCCTGGCGAGGGCGATCCTGAAAAGTTGGCTGAATTAATCGGGCGCCTGCATGCAGAAGCCGAAAAGATCGGCCGAGACCCTGCGGAGATCAAGATCAACATTATGTTTGGAGCACAGATGGCTGATCCGGCAGCGGGCATTGCCGAGCTTAAAGCGCTGGGTGTTGATCGCATCATGGTACCTGCGTTTTTCTTCGCCGGTGAGGATGGATTGGAGCGGCTGCAACAGTTTGGGGAAACCATTATCCCGATGGCGAATGACTAGCAGCACTAGCGTCAGGGTCGTCGCTTATCTCGCGGACCGCTACGAAACAGGTATCGCTAGTACGCCGTTAGCTGGGAGGAATGGCCTACTGGCGTTTAGGCTTCCCGCACAAAAGAGAGGGGTTACGGAAATCGAGGCTTTGGCGCCGGACCAAATTGCATAAAGCGATGAATCGCGCCCGCAACTTCCTCTGGGGCATGAACCGCTGTCTCATGCCCTGCGCGACTGATCACACAGAGATCTGCATTGGGCAGCGCTCGGTAGTCTGCGATGTTGTAGGGCAGTAATCCGTCAGCAGAGCCGGCGATCATCAGGGTTGGCAGCGTGATCGACCCGAGCCGATCTGAGACACGAAGGGCGGACATTGTCTCGGCGCCCCCGGTGAGGTGGCCTTCCGATAAGCTCAGCAAGTGGCGGGTACGGTCCGCGAACCAGGCCTCGGTGTCGAGTTCTGGCATTTGAATACCGGCTCGATAACCATCCATAAAAAACGATTCATCCTGGCGCCTCAATGCGTCGACCCGCGCAGCTAACCTTTTCTCGTCGACCGGCCCAGTTCCGCCGCTAGGTATAGGAGCCATCAGCACGAGCCGGCTCAGGCGACTAGCGTGCTCGGTTGCTAGAACAAAGCCAATGCCGCCGCCCATGGAGTGGCCGGCATAGGTGAGTCGATCAATCGAAAGATGATCCATTAGGCCGATAACGTCTAGCGCATATTGCTTAAGCGTGTAGCCTTGGGTCGTGTGTTCACTTGCACCCGTTCCCCTGCATTCCATCATGATGACTTGGTAGTGCTGCTTGAGGATCTCTGCCACTGGAGCCCAGTTCACCCTCGAGGCTGTATAGCCATGATGAAGGAGGACCGGTTCGCCCGTTCCGCTCACGTCAAACCACAGTTTTGCGCCGTTAATCAGTGCTTCTGGCATGGGAATATCCTCGTTAGGTCTTAGGTCTTAGGTCTTGCATCTAAGGTATCTAGGATTAGCTCATACCGCTAGAGTCCCAGAACTCGGTGGTGTTAGGTCAATTGGTTGATTGAGCCCTGGACCCTTTTTTCAAGTTCTACCTTTGCTCGCCACCGAGGAGTTGAATGATCCTAAGTAGGTCCGGCCTTGCGAAATTTCCCGTCACTGTGCTGCTCGATTCATAGCTTGCGAGGTCGTCAACCTCTGAAGAGTATAAACCTTGGTTGGATGGGCCGGTTGGAATTGATCAGAGCAATAGATTGGCCCGAGCGCCCCTGGCTTGTCTAGAGTAAAAAAGGCTTGGCTCAACAAATGAAGTTAAGTACGACAAGTTGCTGAGCCGTATTTGCAACTAACCTGTGCAACGTAGAATGGTGCTGAGAGTAAGGCTAATCAATGCGCAGGGTAGTGGTTCAATCCTAACAGTCATAGCACGAGGTTAGGCCAAGCACCTGTCGCACGCCCCAGCAAAAGCGGCGCTAAATCGGTTTAATTCGGTGAAACGAACCAACTACATGATCGCGCATCAAGCTGTTTTCGCTGCCGAGCAGTACTGCGGAGAACCGCGCTAAAAGCTAGGCGCAAGAATGAGCACGGTGGCACTCCAGCCAGATCCATGCAATTCTTGGGGTCAGGTGTAGCCTCATAACAGGAAAGGATCTGTTGTATCGGTAGCATCTTGCGTTGCACTGATGGAAGTGATGTTGGCAGTGCCACTGGTGCTAAAACCAAGGGTTAAGAAGAGCAAAAGGCCTGCTACTGAGTACTTACGCCGATCGCTCACTAGAATCATCTTAGTACTAGTGAACAGTGCGGGGCTCAACACTAGAGCATGTGCGACCGAGCCGCAGCAAGCTGGTGTTTGGCGGTCGCTCCTGGGATACCTTGCTCGGACTCAAACTCATCTCCCGCCTCTGCTCGGTTATGCCAAACCTCCGAGGTGCCGTGGAGTGCAGTGATGGCTGCATAGCCTGAGCGGACGAGCCCCAGGTCGGTTTCAAGTGGCGGCTCGTAGTCTGTCTCGACAAGGTCGAAGAAGAGGGCCCCTTCCTTTGAGTCAGTGATCTGACTTCTAACTGAGCCAAAGGCCGCAAGGCCTGCCCAACGAATCCCTTTAACAGCATCGAGCGGCAGGGCGGGTACGTTGAGATTCAGTACGCAACGCTCTGGGCCTTCGACTAGGGCTGGGAGTAGGTCAGCCGTGAGGCTACCGGCTGTCTCCCAGAACCACTCATCGGCCGTATCTAGGCTAACGGCGATACCTCTCATGCCAAAATTTTGCGCGGCCAATGCTGCACCGACAGTGCCGCTGTGGAGGACCGAGCGTCCAGTATTGAGCCCAGCGTTGATGCCGGAGACTACGATATCGGGCGCTTTACAGAGTCCTTCTAAGTGCCCCGTAATCGTACAAAGCGCGGGCGGGCCATCCAGACCATAAGCTTTCCCTTTCAGGCCCTCGATCGTGTGCGCCTGATACTTGATCGGAGTTTCGAGGGATAAATGGCCGAGGCTAGCGCCGGTGCCCGATGCGTTATAACTGGGTGCGATCACAGTGACTTCAAAACCCGCTTGTTCAACGAACCTCGCCAGGACGTGGATGCCTTCGGAGTCGATTCCGTCGTCGTTAGTGATCAAAGCGTGCATAAAAATTCCTTGATTGAAACCAATCCATTGTCATGAAATGTGAGGCGCAAGGCAACGCACTGGTGGGCTTTGAAATCAGAATCCCCGAAGATCCCAAGGATCCTCATCGGCCCCGCGCTGATCCTCGCAGAGCAAGGCCGTTCGCTCGCGCGCCGCGCGCTCACAGGTTTGCCAAAGGTCATTGCACTGAACATCCCTTTGAGCAGGAAGGTTTTCGCTGATGCACGATCGATAGGGTGTCTCGCAACCAGCAAGGCCAATTGCAACGAGTAATATCCATCCCCGCATTGATGCCTCCCCTTTGATGAGAGCGTTGAAAATATCATACCGTGTTGCTGTAACAGTCGCCTAACGTTTGGCGATGGGCCCGAGGTAAGCCAGTGGTGATCAGTTCGTGGGAGGATTCCTATGGGTCATGAGATTTCGATAGACTTAGGCTCCGACGACGGGGAGGTGATGTGTGCTGCAAGTGGTGATAGGCGGGGTAATGATTGGCCTTGCTAGTGCGTTATTGATGGCGACCAATGGCAGGATCGCCGGCATTAGCAGCATTGTCCATCGAGCCTTTTTTTTCCGAGGTGAAGAATCTTGGACGATTTGGTTTGTGTTGGGGCTGATGCTAGGTCCGGCTGTGATGCTTCTAATAGGGTGGGTATCGCCACCAACCGTTGATATCGGCTGGGGTTCCATCATCCTAGGCGGTGTGCTTGTCGGTATGGGTACCAAAATCGGCAGCGGTTGCACGAGCGGCCATGGCGTGTGTGGGATGGGCCGTTTCTCGGCTCGTTCGGTTGTTGCCGTGGTTGTGTTTATGTCTGTCGGGGTAATGACCGTGCTGCTCATGCGGCTAGGTGGTGTGCTGTGAGCGCGGTGATGTCCCTCCTGCTCGGTGGCCTCTTTGGCATTGGACTCGTCCTAGCGGGGATGACTGATCCTGCTTATATCCGCGGATTTCTGGATGTCACAGGCGAGTGGCGGCCTGAACTGGCCTTCGTCATGGCCTCAGCACTGGTGATCTCTAGTCTGTTCTTCCAGTTGATTCAGCCCAGAATGGTGAAGCCGCTCTTCGCTGAGGGATTCTCAATGCCCACTGCTTCCCAGATTGATGGAAGGCTGATTGGTGGTGCATTCTTGTTCGGTATGGGCTGGGCGGTGTCCGGGTATTGCCCGGGGCCTGGCATTGCCAGTCTTGCCTACTTGGAGCCTAAGGTGTTTGGCTTTGTGGCTGCGATGTTAGTGGGGTTCAAGCTGGCGGATTGGCTAGCCCCAGTGAGGTAACTGAGGCGTTGCCGATTATCAGTGAGGCGGATTATTCGCCTTCGATACCCCGCTTGCCGGCTTCTCGGACAAGCGGCATATATTGACCAAAAATGTCAGACACCTGCCCGGTACCGATGGTAAGACCAGCATCCGTCGTGAGCGTATGGCCAGATGTATAACCCGCCTCGTCGCTCGCGAGCCAAAGAGCTGCATTAACGACATCCTCAGGTAGGCCAGGGCGCCCTTTGAGTGGCGATGACATAGCCAGCTGCGCTTTGGTGGTCTCAAGGTCATTAGGGTCGCCGCGGAGCCCAGCTACCATGGGGGTAGCCATCCCGGCTGGCGCAATCGCGTTCACCCTGATGCCATAGCGCGCCAATTCAGCGGCAGTGTTTTTCGTGAGTCCGATCACCGCGTGTTTACTGGTGGCGTAGGCATGTGGGCCTTGACCACCTAGTATGCCGGCAGTGCTCGCCATGTTGATGATGGAACCGGCTTCATTGGGCACCATCACGCGCGCGGCATGCTTCACCCCGTAGAACACCCCGTTGATTAGAATATCCAGCGTGAAGTGCCATTCGTCGGCAGGCGTTGTCGCAATCGGCCCAGCAGCACCAACAATGCCAGCGTTGTTATACATGATATCGAGCTTGCCAAACGTTGAGACGGCAGTATCTATGAGGCCGGATACGTGGTCTTCGCTCGTGACGTTACACTCCTGGAATACCGCTGCATCGCCGATTTCAGCGGCAATCGCCTGTCCCGCATCTAATTGGATATCCCCCAACACGACTTTGGCGCCTTCTGCGGCAAATCGTCTCGCCGCCGTTGCACCAAATCCACTGGCTGCGCCAGTAATGGCAGCCACTTTCCCCTCTAACCGTCCTGACATATCGTCCTCCTTATGACCATTCATTATGATGATGGAATGGAAGACGGATCAAGGCTCGCGAGCTAAAAAAAGAGGTGACTATGCATCAACCCATATTGGGCTATGACATTGTTCAGGTTGCGTACCATGTGGCGGATATTGAGCAGGCCGCGGTATGGGCTGCCAACACGCTTGGCGCGGGCCCTTTCGTTATTTCAAAAGATATCGAGCTCTCTGAAGGGGTTCACAGAGGGGAGCCTTGCCCATTCGTGCATAGTTCAGCGTACGGTCAATGGGGCAAGATCATGCTGGAGCTGGTTCATCAGGAATCGAGTGGCGCATCGCCTTTCCGGGATTTATACGGTAAGGATGAACACGGTCTCCACCACGTGGCCGTGATGGTTGATGATATGGCAAGTACCGTAAGGCACTTTGAAAAAGCGGACATCCCGCGTGTCACGAAGGCAGTCACGCTTTCCGGCGTCGAGTTTGCTTTCTTAGACGCGACCGCCTCGCTTGGTCACTACATCGAGGTCTACGAAGCGGGCGATGCGGTTAAAGGCTTCTATGAATACGTCGAGTCGTTATCAAAGCAGCCCTGGGATACTCAGCACCCTTTTGTGGGCAGGTAACACCCAAATCAAAGTTACTTGGCTTGTGAGGATGAAGACAGGTAGCCGCTCTCCTAACGCTAGCAGCTGCTTCTGCGGATTGATCCGCCGGTTACCCCTTTATCAACTTCGACGTTCGCGGTTTTTTTGACTCGGATATCGCCACCCGTTGACACTTTGCCTGTCACGGTCTCAGCGCCGCAGATGTTTGCGGTAGAGCCGGTGCTGACTTGCACGCGTGCTGAGCGAGCCTCAAGTTGTGGGCCGCCGAAAAACGTACTGCCGGCATCCAGGTCTAAGAACAGCTGGTTGGTGGTCGTGCGGGCATCCACCTCGAAGCTCGAGCCGGTATTGGCATCAACTTCTAACGTGTCAAACGCCCCGCGTGCCAGCACCATGTTGGAGCCCGTGCCGATTTTGACTTTGAAGATCGACTGTGGGGCATCGCAAGGGGCAATGCTGGCGTTGACGCCAGTCCCAAGGTTCAAGTCAGGCAGTTCGCCAGACACGGTCAGGGTTGCCCGAACATCGACGTCGTCTTTGCCGAGGGAGAGCAGTTTGCGGATGGACTTACGTTTGACCACGATCTCATCGCCCTTGTCTTTGAAGCTAAACGCTTTCTCACTGCTCGTTTCAATCATCAGCTCGTTTTGGCTACCGCACTTCACGCGCAGCGTTAATCCGCCGGAAAATTTCGCTAGGCTCAGCTCCTCCAAGGGAAAGACGAGCGGCATGGGTGGCTCAGCCTCAGAGGCCATCACAGCGCTACCCACGAGGCTCGCTAGTAAAAAGGTGGTGGATAACAGCAGTGACGTCATATGTGCGCGATGCATGATGGGGTCCCCTCAATAGATGGCGTAATTTTGCCATAGGTCGCCTAAATTCGGCTGAATCGGGGCTGAATATTCAGTCAGGAGCAGGGTGAACGGGCGTGGAATCGACCAATGCCTTGTGGGGCTATTGAGCGATTTGTCGCTGTGGCGGGCGCACGAGGTAGATCAATACGCCGGACAGCACGTTTAACACGCCTACTATTTGTAGCGCGCGGTGGTACTCGCCAAACACATCCACATGCACGCCCACAAGCCAGGGGGCAAGTGCCCCGAGCGCGAAGGAAAAGGGGAGCCCAGCGCCGCGTATTGCACCGATGTGCGTTCGCCCAAAAAAGCTGGCCCAGATCACTTCTTGCATGGGGATCATGCCGCCCCAGCCTAGCCCTAACACTACGAAAGCCGCGTAAATGAGCAGCAGGTCGTCGGTTTGGACGGCGAAGACGATCAGTAGTAACGCGAGCCCAGTAACGCTCGCTGATAGTGCAGCGAGCGGCTTAACCGCCACGCGATCAATGAGTGCCCCCCAGAACGGTTTCGATAACATCGCTGGGATGGAGGCAATGACCATGGCGAACGCGGCCTCTTGGCGGCCAATCCCGTTGTCGGTGAGATAGGGAATGGTGTGGAGCAGCAACACCACGATATTGATGGTGAAAAAACCAAAGGCGATGACTAAGGCGTAAAAACTGACCGTGCGAAGTGCCTCACCCCGGGTGTACGCTGACTCCGCTTCGTTACGAGCGCGCTCGCCCTGATCACTCTGATACGCGTCAGCCGATAAACCATCAGGATACAGGCCGTAATCTTCCGGCCGACTGCGCATTGCCCAGGTCACGGGAACCATGAGCAAGAAACTGAGGACACCAAGCCAGATCCAGGCTGCGCGCCAGCCCAACTCATCCACCAGATAGGTAGCGAGCGGGGTAATGATGATGCCACCCAGGGACACGCCCATTGCGGCAATGGCGATAGCCTTACCGCGGTTTAACACAAACCACTTGGACAAAGTGACGTTGACAACGAGATTGCCGATCATGGCGCAGCCGATGGTCAGTACCAGACCGTTTAAAAGCCACCAGGCCCAGAGCGACTCAATTTGGCTGTGGAGAATGAGCGCGCAGCTCAATATGACGGTACCGGTTGCCATAATTGGTCTCGGTCCTATGCGATCAATGAGGCTACCAATGAAAATGCCTGCCATTGCCATCACAATCTGACCAATTGATCGGGACAGCGTGAAATCACCGCGGCTCCACTCAAGTTCAGCAGACATCGGCGCCATAAACGAACCAAGGACATAACTATAGATACCAATCGCAACAAATTGCGCGAGAAACGCGGCGCTCATTAATTGGTAGCGCGGAAAAGCGGGACTGAGAGACTGAGTGGACAAGGGGTGATCCGAACTGCGAGGGATGGAGTCTCTCAAAATACGAGGCTCGGCAAAAGAGCAGTCGCTTTTTACCCGGCGGCGAGCCCTGTTATGATGCCCGTCCCACGGCCCCATAGTTAAATGGATATAACAAGGACCTCCTAAGTCTTAGTTCCAGGTTCGACTCCTGGTGGGGCCACCATCCAAGTTATTTTAAATACGGTAACTACTTGTCCGGCTTCACAATTTTCGTGAACGAGCTGGAGCAGTAGACAATGCAGTTGACAAAAAAGTGTCCCAAGTACACCTATCGCAAGGATGGTGTTTACTACTTTTCAAAGGCTGTACGCAAAGATCTTTTAGACCTTTATTGCAAACCAAGAATCGTGAAGTGTCTTGGGACTAGGTCACCTCAATCAGCTCAGTTTGTTTCAAAGGCGATGCTGGCCAAGCTTGAAGACTATTGGCTAGGCGTTCGCTTAAAGCGCATGGAAGTGCCAGCAGCTGAACTACTGGTCCACGCAAGATCTGCTTATTCATCTGAACTACCTTTAATGAATGATGCTCTGGATGCCTATGTGCAAATTAAGGGGCCTGATAAGTCCAAGCTGTTTGCTCCTCATGCGAAGCGTAATGTCGCTTACCTGAT
>Ga0255778_10002205_pt1 | contig 16995 bp, 10 predicted proteins | sample 071ome_31_FD_179976 | JGI IMG/M metagenome (GOLD analysis project Ga0255778, IMG submission 179976) | Coastal salt marsh microbial communities from the Groves Creek Marsh, Skidaway Island, Georgia - 071405CT metaG (version 2) | ecosystem: Environmental > Aquatic > Marine > Intertidal zone >...
GCCAATCGCCGACGTCGAAGCGCAACAGTTCGAGCGGCGAACACGCCGTCGAGAGCGTCAACAGCCGCGTCTTTCGCTTCACGCCATCGCGATAACCACCGAGGAAGACGGACGCGCGGTCGCGCGCGACGATGGCGATGAGGCCCACGACGAGCGCGCACGCGGCGCACGCGACAAGCGTGGTGTCGACCGAACGACGAAAGCGTCGCGCGCGTCCAACACTAAAACTAAGTTCTACTTCATCGGCATCGGCGCGCCCGTCGCCGTAACTCGTGCCGTCGTCGATCGTCGACGCGTCGCGGTGCGTCAGAGGGACGCGTTCTTCGTCGCGCGCGTCCATGGTCGCGAATACCGAGACGCGCGCGCGCGTGGCGCGCGATGGCGATTCTTGATGCCAAGGGGAGGTTCTACAAGTTACATAAGCCGGCGAGCGAACTAAATAATACGAGACGGTCGTCAGCGCTCGCGCGCATTGATGTCAACGGCGCGCAGGGGTAACTCCGCGTCCGTGCGCGTGATTTTACGAATTTTAGCCGGTGGCGACGGCGTGCGGTCGCGCGGCGTGGTCGGCTCGCTGGGCGAACTCGGCGACGCGCCGGGCAAGCTCGGCGAGTCGACGCCGGAAGACGCGTCGACGTCGCGACCGAGCGCGCGAAGGATTCGTGGGTGCATGGGCGGTCTCGACCGACGTTTGGTGAACGTCGGCGGCGTCGATATCTCGGACGCTATGGAAGGATCGACGCGCCAGAGTCTGGTGGCGCCGTCGTCGGCGCACGACGCCAACGCGAGACGTTTCGACCAGTGCACGCAATTGACGCCCGCTGTGTGTCCTGTCAGACGAATCGACGCCGCATCCGCGCGACGTACGCTCCAAATGTGCACGTCGTGGTCGAGCGATCCGCACGCGACGTGATCGCCGTCCGGCGAAAAGCACGGCTTGACGTAAAACGACGTCGATTGATGGCCGACGAAGTGTCGAATCGGCTTCCCTTTCGGGTCGTTCGAATCGAACATCGCCATGTGATTGTCCACGTACGAAACGACGACGCGCGACGACGTCGGGTCGATCGCGATGCCGGAGATGCCTCTCGGACGTTTCCCACCGCCGCGTTCGCCGCCGAATCGACCGCCGAGACCCGCGTCGTGAAACGAACCTCGAACGTACTCGTCGTCTCCCGCGTCCTCGAGCGCGCCGATCGCGCTCTTCATCTGACGCAAATCCCACATCTTCACCACCCCATCCGATCCTCCCGAACTCAGCAACACGCCACCACCGTTATCGAACGCCGCCGACGTGACGCTGTGCAGTCGCGAACGCCTCCGAGCCCCGGGTGTCTTGTGCGCGTAATTCACCACCCTCTTCGGCGAGAGATACGGCGCGTCTTCGTTCGCGCGCACGACGCGCGTCGACGCGCGCGCGTCGAACACCAACAACCGACCGTCTCGGCCACCGGTGGCGAACACGTCCCGACTCGTCGGTTGCGTCGCCAACGCCTTGACGCACGCGTCGTGTCCCTCGAACCGCGCGCTCAACACCTTTGTCTCCGCATCAAACATCGCCACCGTGTGATCGGCGCTCGCCGTGAGCAAACGTTTATCGTCACACGTCCACGCGACGTCAAAGACGGCGTTATCATGCGCCGATGCGATCCAATACGGATTGTAATCCGCGCCCGTCTCTCTCGCGCTCGGCCACGCCGACGCTGCGTCCAACACAGTCATCGTTCCGTTCTGATCCCCGATCGCCAACCACGTCCCACACGTGTTATTAAATCGAACCGCGAACGGACACGAGTCACCGGCGTCCGCGTTCGCGAGTTCCATCGCGCGATACGTCCCGCTCGCCGCGCTCGCGTCTCCGCCTCCGCCGTCCGACGAAAACGTCGCATACAGTCGACGCACCGCCGCGTCCGCGCGCGCCGACATCGCGCGCGAATGGACGAACGCACGCGACGTCGACGCCTCGCGCGCCTCGCGACGACGCGTCTCGCGCGCGCACGTCGACGTCGGCGTCGACATTTTCAAATTTTAAACTCGGCACCGTCCACCGGTCGGATCGTTCGTCGCCGCGCGTCCCCGTCTCGTCGCCGCGTCGTCTCGCCACCGACCGTCGAGCGCGCGACGCGCGACGGCGTCCGTCGTCGAGACGGCGCGGGCGCGTCCTCGCGTCGAGAGTCGCGCGCGTCGCGGGATGAAGATTTGAATCCGAGTCGAGCTGTCCGCGCCAGACGACGGCGCCGCGCTCGCATGGAGGCGCTCCGCGCGCGACTCGGTCTGCCGGAGGGCACGTCGAGCGCGGCGCTCGAGCGCGTGTTGCGCCGACTCTCGCCCGAACGCGAGGACGCGCGCGAGACGCCGACGGCGACGGATGATTACAATGCGTTCGGCGCGACATCGTCTCGACCGTTCGACGACGACGACGACGACGACGACGACGACGCGCCGCGCGAGGCGACGACGGTGATCGAGGAGACGTCGTCGCGCGCGCGAGTCGCGTCGTTGGTCGAGGCGGTGGCGGCGGCGCGACGCGCGAGAGGGGAGGACCGCGCGGCGTCGGGACGCGGCGACGCCGAAGACGACGTGCGCGCGAAGGATGCCGAACGATTGGCGGCGATCGCGAGAGAGGACGCGAGGATGGCGCAGAGACAAGTGTCAGCGTTGAAATTAGAGGTGCGCGCGAGAGAGGGGAAGATAAAGGCGCTGCGAGAGGAGAATGAACGGTTGAGACGGGAAAATCGAGCGCTTCGACACGCGCGCGTGGCGGCGACGGTGCGAAAGACGACGTCGGAGGCGGTGGAGGCGAGCGGTGGGACGACGACGCGCGCGCCTGATGATGCGTCGGTAGCGTTGCATCGCGCGTGGGGGAAACTGTGCGAGAGCGCGGCGAAAGGGAACGCGGACGTCGGGTTGTTGATGCGTCAATACAAGTCGACGAGACGCGAGCGAACGCGAGCGTACGAACGCGCGGCGGAGCTCGAGGAGGAGTTGACAAAGACGCGCGAAACCTTGCGCGCGCTTGAGTTGAAAACGCGCGAGAACGAGCGCGCGTACGCCACCGCGGAGGCCATCATCGACGAGGAGGCGGATGAGAAGCTCGCGCTACGAAGTAAGTTGAAAGCGGCAACCGAGGAACGCGCCGAGCTCGTCGTTCGCGTCGAGACGCAGCGCGACGCGATGGACGGGCTTCGCGCGTCGGAGCAGCGACTTCGCGACGAGGTGTTTCGTCTAGAGAAGCAACTCGTGCGTGCGGGGACGCTTCGAGATAAGTTTCGAGCGACGTGTCACGAGTTGGAGGCGTGCGAACGCGAACGCGACGAACTCGGGCAGAGATTGGCGCACATCGACGCCGAGTGCGATATGCTCGCGCAAATGGTTCGAGATCTTCGTAAATCGTCTGGGGTGCATCCTCGCGACTTTTTGATGGCCGTTGAGCGCGCGATCCTCGCATCGAACGACGTCGCCGCGATTCCCGCGATTCCCGCGAGTGGCGAGGAAGTCGAACAGTCGTCGTCGCCGGCGCGCTCAGACGTCGACGAAGGGTACGGCACGCCCGACGAAGACGTCGTCGATGACGCGAGAGACGACGCACACGTGTCGTTTTTGGACGATGATTTCCCATCGCCGCCCGTCTCGGGCATCGTCAACGACTCGGCGCGTACGCCGGATTCCGCCGGAAGCACCGCTTTCAACTTTTAAGCCTCCGAAGGCTCACCGCGCGTCAGATCGCGTCGGGCCGATGCGAACGCTGCTGTCGAGGTCTACTGAGCTCGCGCGAAGGCAATTCTTGCACTCCTCTGCCTTCAAGAGCCTCTCGCGGCGCTCGCGCGCGATGAAGCACGCGCCGCAACCGTGGTTCCCCGTCGCCGCCTCGAGCGTCGTCGACGGCACCAGCGCGCGAGATTGTCTCGTATCGTTCGGCGCCGACCCGGAGAGCGTCGACGCGATGCTCGAGCGTCACCCAGAGGTGCGCGAGTACGACGCGGCGACGGAGATCGCGCCCAGAATGTCATATTTACAATTTCTCGAGGGACGAGGCGAACTCGGGGACGAGACGGCGGCGGAGTGCGCGCTGCGTCAGCCAGGCATCCTCGAGCGGAAGTACGAGACCGTGTTCGAGTGTCCCTCACGCGGGTACATCGCCGTGAACAAACCGTTCGCCGTGCGTCTGGACACGCCGAGAGGATGGTTGGAGACGGACGGCGACGGCAATCGCGTTGAAAAGACGCGCTTTACGCCGCGATGGGAAGGCGACGCGAGCTGCGAGGATTGGTTGAACGCGACGTTTCCGGACAAGCATCATCGTTTTTGTCATCAATTGGACACGGCAACGAGCGGGGTCGTGCTCACGGCAAGCACGAAGAAGGCGGCGGGCGAGGCGGCGAAATTGTTTCGCGAGCGCAAGGCGAAAAAGACGTACCTCGCCGTCGTCTTCGGATGGCCCGAACAGGACGAGTGGACCGTCAGCGCCAAGCTCGGTAAAGATCACGACGATCCAAAAGGGTTTCGCGAACGCGTGGACGAAGAAAACGGCAAACCGAGCGAGACGAGCTTCAAAGTCGTGCGACGCGGGTACTGCACGCTCGACGGGGCCAATCGAGGCGTCAAGGTGACGCGCGTGCGGTGTAAACCGATCACAGGACGACGACACCAGATTCGGTTGCACTTGAAACACTCGGGACATCCGATACTGGGCGACATGGCGTATTCCGACGACAGCGATTCGTACAGGATGTTCTTGCACGCGCTGGAGCTCGTCATGCCCTTCGCCGAAGAGGAATTGCGTTTCGCCACACCGCCGCCGGCGTCGTTCGAACACGTCCTCTCCACGAAGGCGCCGTAGAGTGCGAGTAGATAGATTCTAGTAGTAGAGTATAGCTTAATTAACCAGAGTACCAATCGAGAAACAAGAGCGCGAGCGTCGCGATGAACAAAATGATGGCGACGTATCGCTGCGCGTCGCCCTTGCGAGCAATCGTCTTCTTCATCTCCACGTTCCCCATGTCGAAATTACGCGAGCTATCGATCGCCTCTTGATACAGAGACTCTATCTGTTCCGCCTGCGCCTGCACGTGCGTGGCGAAGAGCGAACTCAGCGCCGACATTTCCACGACGTTCTTCTCCGCCGCGCGCACTTGATCCAACAACTGCGTCAACTCGCGCTCTAAATCATCCTGACGCTCACCGTGCGTCTGCGTCTGCGCGTGCGTCTCCACATCCTCCACGCGCACCGCGCTCACCCCCACGTGTCCACCGCCCGCACCCGGGTCGACGTACGTCGCGCGCCTCGCCGCGCGCGCGCGCTGTCGCTCGCGCTCGGCGCGCGCCAACGTCTCCGCGAATCTCGTCTCACGCACTCGATCGAACGTCCTCGCCACCTCATTCAACGCGTCGCTCAACATCAAACCAATCCCATACAGATGCGCCGCGCACTGCGGCGCGCGCCGCAACGCCCCATCACGCCTCGCGCGTTCCGTCGCCTCCTTGGCCGCGTCCACGCACCGCTGACATTCCCGAATCGATTCCGACGTCTCCGCCTCGAACGCATCCTTCTCCCCCTCGCTCGCCGACTTATACCCACGACCGTGCGTCTCCACGTACGTTCGCGTCGTCTCCAACGCCCGTCTCGCCGTCTCCGCGTACTTTACCACCGTTCGACACGTCACGCGCTTGTCATCATCATCATCACCCTCTCGCACCGCCCGACGTTCGCCCAGCCCCGCGACGCGTCCCATCGCCACCGACGACGACGACGACGTCGACGCGCACATCGCTCGAAACGCGCGCGTGCGATCATCCACCGCCACCGCCACCGCGCGCATCGAGACACACACACACGAGAATGACGACGCGTCGCGGTGCCGCGCCCATAGTCACTCAACGCGTCTTCATCCGCCTCGTCGCCATCGTCCTCCGCGCGTCGTCGTCGTCGTCGTCCGCGCGTCATCGACGGCGCCGTTCGCGCGTCCGGTCGTCGACGACGACGACGACGACGATGATGATGAACGATGATGCGACGTGTGTCCAAATTAAGCCAAATTAAGCGATCGATCGATCGACGCGTGACGACGTCCGTCACCGCGCGACGCGCGTCGTCCATCGACCGCGCGCGCGTCGAGTCGAGAGATAAAAATATTTATACGTGGTGGTGGTCGTCGTCGTCGTCGTGGTCGTCGTCGTCGAGTCGTGAGACGTCGGAATCGCGCGACGCGTGGATGCGATTCGCGAGGGGATGGATTCGCGAGGACGATCGGTCGCGACCGGGGGTGATGACGACGAGGACGAGGACGAGGACGGGCGGTGCGTGCGCGTGGTGATTCGCGTGCGTCCGATGCCGTCGATGAAAAACGCGCGCGTCGATCGCGCGATGGGTGAGCGGTCGACGAAGCGAGGATTCGGAGGAAGGGGAATCGACGCGAGCGAGGACGACGACGACCGCGATGAAAACGACGATGATGACGACGGCGACGACGACGCGCGCGACGATGGCGACGACGCGCGCGACGACGGTGACGATGCGCGCGAAAATCGCGCGCGGACCGTCTCGTGTCGTCGTCGAGATACGCACACCGTGGCGATGGCGACGCGCGAGATGCGATGCGTGGACGCGGGGGCGACGCAGGATGAGTTTTTTCTCGAGAGCGGCGTGCGAGACGTGTTGAGACGCGCGCTCGACGGCGGCGCGGGGACGGTGCTGGCGTACGGGCAGACGGGGAGTGGGAAGACGTACACGATGTCTGGACGGTGCGGTGTATCGCGCGGAGGACGTCGACGCGGGCGCGAGGATGGGAGGGAAGAGGCGGGGGCGGAGGCGGAGGACGGCGTCGTCGGGCGGTCGATTCGGTTTCTGTTCGACGCGTCGCGTCGTCGTCGATCGTCCGGAAACGATGATGCGGTCGTGCGGGTGACGCATTACGAGATTTATGAGGAGCGAATCATCGATTTATTAGCCCGCGATTCGTCGTCGTCGTCGTCGTCGTCGTCGAGTCTTCGCGTGCGGTGGAGAAAGCGCGACGGTTTTTACGTGCCGAATTTGACGTGCGAGACGTGCGCGAGCGCGAGCGAGGCGTTGGCGTGCGTGCAAAGAGGATGCGCGAGACGACGCGTGCGAGCGAACGCGGTGAACGCGGAGAGTTCGCGTTCACACGCTGTGTTGACGGTGTACGTCGATCGAGGCAAGGTGACCTTTGTCGATTTGGCGGGAAGCGAACGGTTAAAACGAGGCGGCGGCGGCGACGACGAATCGTCTCGAGAGACGAGTCTGATCAATAAGAGTCTCTTCGCGCTCGGTAAGGTGATCTCCACCCTGGCGGATGGTCCGAACGACGCCAAGGCGTCCACGACGCACGTGCCGTATCGAGACAGCAAACTCACGAAACTCATGATGGATTCCCTGAGCCCGGCGTCTCTCACGCTCATGATCGCGTGTTGCTCGTCCGAGGAGCGACACGCGAGAGAAACCGTGCGCACGCTTCAGTACGCCGCGCGCGTCGCCTCCATCGCGCTCGACGTGGATGACGTCAGGGACCACGCGCCCCCGACGGTCGACGACGCCGACGCGCGGCGCGTCGTCGATGAACTCAGGGCGGACAACGTCGCGCTTCGGCGGCGGCTCGCCGCGCTCGGCGAACCGTCGCCTCGAGACCACCGACCACCGCGTCGCTCGCGCGCGAGCGGCGGCGACGCGCGCCACCGTCGATTCTCCAACTCTGTCTTTCACACCTCGGACGTCATTCACCGCGTGCGACGGGTGGAATCCCTCCTCGGCGACTACGCCGACGAGAACCGTCGGCTCGAGCGCGAAAACGGCGAACTCCGCGCGCGCGCGCGTTGGCTCGACGTCGAGCGCGCGCACGCCCTTCGCGACGCCGAAGATTTACGAACGGCGTTGGAAAACGTCGAGCGCGCGTTTTTCGAGAACACGCGCGCGCTCGACGACGTCGACGCGCGACTCGCCGAGACGCCGGCGTCGTCACTAAAATTCGGACATTTGGACACGCGTGGACCTCGACCGCGACCTCGCGCGACCCCGCGCGTTCAATCCCCGCCGTCGTCATGACCGCCGTCGTCGTCGACGCCGCGACGCCGTCCGCGATCGAGGATGAAACGGGTGAACTCCTCGAGATCGTCCCGCTCGGTGCCGGCAGCGAGGTCGGGCGCTCGTGCGTGATCGCAAAGTTTAAGGGCAAGACGCTCATGTTCGACTGTGGGATCCATCCCGGGTACGCCGGCATCGCGTCGCTGCCGTACTTTGACGAGATCGATCTCAGCGAGGTGGACGCGCTGTTGGTGACGCACTTTCACCTCGATCACTGCGCCGCGGTACCGTTTTTAGTGGGTCGTACGGATTTCAACGGGAGAATCTTCATGACGCACCCGACGAAGGCGATTTATAACATGTTGATGCAAGATTTCGTCCGGTTGTTGAAGAGCGCGGATGGAAACGATCAGTTGTTCACGGAGAAGGATCTCGAAGCGTCGATGAAGAAGATTGAGGTGATCGATTTTCATCAGGAGGTGGACATCGATGGGGTGAAGGTGACGCCGTATCGCGCGGGACACGTGCTCGGCGCGTGCATGTTCAACGTGGACATCGGAGGATTGCGCGTGTTGTACACCGGGGATTATTCGAGAATCGCGGATAGACACTTACCGGCGGCGGATGTTCCGGCGATTCCGCCGCACGTGGTGATCGTGGAGAGCACGTACGGGGTGTCGCCGCACTCGCCGCGGGAGGAGCGGGAGATTCGCTTTACGGAAAAAGTGCAGACGATTTTGCGCCGAGGCGGACGCGTGTTGTTGCCCGTCGTCGCGCTCGGACGCGCGCAGGAGCTTTTATTGATTTTGGAAGACTTTTGGGCGCAAAATCCCGATTTACAGCGCGTGCCGATTTACCAAGCGTCGTCTCTCGCGCAAAAAGCGATGACCATTTACCAGACGTACATCAACGTCTTGAACTCCGACATGAAGGCGGCGTTCGAGGAGGCGAATCCGTTCGTGTTTAACCACGTCAAACACATCACGAAATCCTCTGATCTCGACGGTTCCGGTCCGTGCGTCGTGTTGGCGACGCCATCCATGTTACAGAGCGGTTTATCGCGAGAACTCTTCGAGGCGTGGTGCGAAGATCCCAAAAACGGCGTCATCATCGCCGACTTTGCCGTCCAGGGAACCCTCGCTCGAGAGATTCTCGGCGACGTGCACAAAGTCACCGCCCGCGACGGCTCCGAGTTACAGCTCAACATGTCCGTCGACGCCATCTCTTTCAGCGCGCACGCCGATTACCCGCAGACGCAAGCGTTTTTGGACACCTTGGCGCCGCCGCACGTCATCCTCGTTCACGGCGAGGCGGGCGAGATGGGTCGTTTAAAGCGCGCCCTCGACGCCAAGGCGGCCGCGGACGACAAAAAGATGAACGTGTACACACCCAAAAACTGCCAACCCGTGGAGATTATCCACAAGGGCGAACGCATCGCCAAACTCACCGGTCTTCTCGCCGAGCGGGAAATCGAAGAGGGCGATCGCGTGGCGGGCGTCTTGGTACAAAAAGATTTCGGCACCATGCTCATCGCCGCCGAGGACGTCAACAATTACACCAAACTCCGCACCTCGCTCGTCACGCAGCGTCAACTCGTGCCGAGCAAGGTGCCCATCAGCACGTTACGCTTCGCCCTCGAAGCCTTGTTTGAGGGATTACACGTCGTCTCCACGCTCGCCGCCGAGGAGGCGGAGGAGGAGGACGAGGAAGAAGAAACCGAGGAGATGGCGAAGAAACCGGCGTCGAAGAAGAAACCGGCGTCGACCGCGAAAACGAGCGCTCGCGCGAAAAAGGTCAAGACGGACCCGGCCGAGGTGGAGGCGCGCGAGGGTGAGGATAAATTCGACGTGCGCATAGAGGACGGCTTGTCCATCAACGACGGCATGGTGACGGTGCGCAAACGCATCGCCGACGAAGTCACGGGTGTCGAACACGTCGTCATCGAATGGTGCAGCGACCCGCTCACGGATATGATCGTTGACGCGACGTTGAGCGCGATTTTACAGCTCGAAAACGAACCCGAGGGATTGAAGGAGGCTGAGGAAGGATTGAAGGAGGCGATTAAAACCAAGGATGATTCGTCGGCGGAGAAGTGGCGTCTGCGCGTCGTCGCCGCCATGCTCTCGGCGCAGTTCGGTGAAGCCAAGGTGAACGAAAAGAAGGCGACGCTGAGCCTGAGCGTCGATGGCGTCGACGCCGTTGTGGAGTATCGCACGCGCACGGTGATTTGTGACAACGAAGCGATGAAGCAACGATTGGATACGACGATTTCTCGCATCGACGAAGCCATCGCCGACGCGGCGTACGCGCGCGCGGTGCACTCGCTCTCGGCGTCGAGCACGAGAGTATAGCTTAGAAGACACGCAAAAAGAAGACACGTTTTGGAAATGTAAATGTAAACTACTACAAACGATTCATCACTGCACGACGCAAGAACTGTCCTCCACTTCCGTGTTGGACTTGAGCTTGAGTTTTTCGCGCATCTCCGCCAGCGCCTCCTCCCTATCAATCTTTTCTCGCGCCTCCTCGTTCTTCTCCCCCGCGAGTTTAAACCCTTGCTTCCGCAACTTGCGCATGCGATCGGACGTGTGCGAAAAGTCCGCCTCGAGATCCTCCACGAGCTTGGCTTGCAATTTCACCTCCTCGTGAATCGCCTCGCTCGTCACGCGCAAATTCCCCACCAACGAGTCCAATCCCTCCAACGCCGCGTCTTGACTCTTCATCTGCGTCGTCTGATGATCGATCAACTCCTTCGTGTCCATCGCTTTCGTCATCGCGCGCTGACGCTGACTCTCTGCCCGTTCCGGCATCACCACCGACGTCGCCGCGAGTTCGATCGCCGCCGCCGACTCGCTCGCCTTGCTCGTCGCGCTCGCCACCAACCCACCCGCCGCTTGACTCACACTCGCAGCCGCGTCGCTCACGCCTCGTCCGATCGCCGCACCGACTCTGCGCACGTTCGCACCGACGTCGGACGCCCCCACGCTCGCGTTCGCGCCCGCGTCGACGTCTCTCGACGCCTTGGTCGCCGCCGCCGACTCGCCGCGAAGACGCCGCGCCTCCTTCCTAAACTCGCGCACCTGCGCCTCGCGCGCGCGCGTCTCGTCCTCGCTCGCGCCGCCGTCGGACGCGCAGTCCTCGAGAATGTCCAATAAATCATCCAGACGGTTCAGCTTGCGACGCGCGAGCGCCGTCGCGCGAGCGCGCTCGGCATCGTTTCGCCGGTGATTAGTGTTGGCGTCGTCCTCGCGCGACGCCGCGACATCGGCGCGGAGCTCGTTGAGGAGCTGCCGCGTGGCGGCGAGTTTCGTCGTCCACACGTCCGACATGACGCGCGCGCGACGACGACCTGACGACGACTCGGGAACGTCTCTGAATGCCGACGCGGTCGTCAGAGACGCGCGCCGAAATAGATGCGAACGGTCGCCTCGGCGTCGCCCTCCACCTCGCGCGCGTCCGCGCCGACGCGCACGCGACGCGACGCGTTACTCGCCGCTGCCGCCGCCGCCGCCGTCGGCGGCGGCCCGCCCCGACGCGCGCGCGCGAGCGTCGAGACGGATGTGCGCGAGAAGAAATTTCCGAAAGCCGTCTTCGCCACCTCTCGTCCCGAGGCGACGCGCTACCCGGCGTGGTTGGAGGGCGAGTGGACGGCGCGGAGCGAATTCGCCGGGTACGAGTTTCCGAGTTCGCTGCGCAAGGAGACGATCGCGCGAGAGCCGTCCACGCCGGGATTTCAGAAGATGAGCTTGGCCTTCGTCCCGGACGTCGGGAGCGCGGCGACGTTTCGAGTGCGGTTCTCCAGAGGGCGCGGGAAGCGCGGCGACGACGGCGTGTACGAGGACCGAGCGTTTAATTTACGCGAAATCATCGACGCGTACGTGGGCGCGGACGCGGTGGAGGAGGTGGAATACGACGCGGAGAAGGACGCGAATAGGACGACGATTCGGCTTGGGCGAGGCGCGAGCAACAACGCCGAGCGCGTCGAGTTGTTCACGAACGGTCGAGCGTCGGAGACTCGCGCGAGCGATGGAACGTTTTTCGCTCGAGAGGATTTCAGGCAGGTGACGCTGGGATACAGTACGAATTACGGCGTCGCGCGCGTGGCGCCGACGGATTACGCGCACGTGTGGACGTACACGCCGTTGCCGGACGCTGAGACGCCGAACGACGACGCGTCGCTCGATGCGCGACGCGTTGGCGCGACGGGCGCGCCCGTCGTGAACAGGGTCAGGGTGACGCTCAGCACGGCTGGATATTTACAACCCAACGACGCGTTAAAGTACACGGCGTCAGCGACGACCAATCCCGGAGGCGCTCCGGTCCCGCGCGTGGGCGCCGCCTCCGCGCTCGCTTTGGAACCCGTCGTTTTGTATAGTCACGTCATGCTCCTCGAACGCGTCGGGTGCGTGCCTTGACGATGCGTTGTATTCCAATCGATACGATGTTTAGTCGCGACGACCGCGTCACACGTCGCCGCGGCGCCATGGTCATCCACCGCGATGACCGCGACGATGAATTCACCTTCCCATCCCGTCGAGAGACGCCCGCGAGCGCGCGTCGAGACCTCGGCGACACCCCGTCGCCGTCGCGTCCCTTTCACCCACCGCTCGACGCGCATCCAGACGCGCAACGGTTCGACGAGAATTTAAGTCCCATCCTCGGAGGACACGGTGCGCGCGTCACCGCGAGCGCGCGCGACGTCACAGTCATCACTCTCGGTGTCGCCGTCATCGCCTCGGCGTGCGCGTGTTGGTTGTTGCAAGTCTTGGCGTATCTCCTTCGTCCGCTCGTCACGGCGACGGGTGCGGCGCTCTTGCTCAGACCGCTCGTCGACTTCGTGAGCGACGCGCAGTATCAGCGCGAGGTGGTTCGACGACACGCGCGAGGGGCGTTGGGCTGTTGTCTAGGACATCACGCGGTGACGGTACCGCGCGTGGTGGCGATCGTGTTCGCGCTGTCGGTGGTGTGCGCGGTGTTCGGGACGTTGATTTGGGCGTTGTATCTGGGACGCGTCTACCTGTGGGTGCACTGGACCGACGCCGGATGGAACGCGAGGTTCATGGAGCGCATCACGAACATTGGACAAATGTTGAGCGATCTCGCGAAGCGAGTGTTCAAGAAGGACGACGTCGCGGAGGAGGCGTGGGGACGAATATTGAATAACATCGAGTCAAGACTCAAGGATGAAGAATTTTGGGAGACGCTCGGCGTCGGCGTGTTTCATTACGTGCAAGACGTCATGTTGATGTTGTTTTACACGTTGTTCCTGTTGGTTCCGCAGAGAGAGGTGTCGAGAGCGCGGTCGTTGATGGTGCGTCGCATACACAAGGCGACGAGACGATTCGTGAGCATCATGGTGCAAATCGCGGTGGTGCGGGCGTTGTTGGTCGGCGTGTTGCTCGGATTGTGCGGCGTTCCCTGGCCGTTATCGTTCGCGGTGGCCATAGTATCGTTCTGGTTATTCTTCATACCGACCCTCGGTTCGATCGTCGCGTCGCTCTTACCGCTTCCCATGTTGGTGTTGTTACCGGACATGTCGGAACAGCAACGTTGGGCGGGCGCCGTCGTTCCCAACTTGGTGTCGTTTTTAGTCGGCGATTTAATCGGACCGGTGGTGTACCGAAAGGGATTAGATTTGAACGAGGTCACCGTCTTGCTCGCCCTGGTGTTTTGGTACTCGGTGTGGGGCGCCGCGGGCGCCGTGTTGGGCGTGCCGTTGACGTGCGCGATGAAAATCGCACTCGAGGAAATGCCGCACGAGGGCGCGCACGCGCTCGCCGCCGTCATGGCGCCGGCGCAGAGCACGAGGAGTCGCGACAGCGGCAGCGCGCGGGAAGGCGTGCGGGTGCCGATGACGCTGACGTTCATCACTTGGGTGAAGCAGACGTGCGTGCGACTCTTCGATTCGCGGCTTCGTCGAGGCGCGAGACGGCGAGACGAGGAGGCGCTGTTGGACGAGACGAGCGAGGAGGAGCTCGAGTACAGCGAATGAGTGATCGGTTCGTTACAATGAGAGCTCTACGTCTCTCGTTCACTATCGCGCGCGGTGTAGAAGGTCTGGATAGCCTGTTGAATGGTCTCAATCTTGAACGGTTTCGTGAGATAGGAGGTGAAACCAGCGCTGAAACATTCTTGTCGACTCTCTTGAATCGCGTCCGCCGTCACCGCGATGATGGGAACTTTGCTCTCCGGATAGAGCTCTCGCAGACGTTTCGTGCACTCTATGCCGCCCATGTTGGGCATGTGTAAGTCCATGAGAACGATGTCAAAGGCGTCGAGACCGGCGGGATCGGCTTGAACCTTTTCTAAAGCGTCGACGCCGTCCTTTGCCGCCGTGACGTCGGTGTACCCGAGTCGACTCAGCACTGCCTTGGCAACCTTCATGTTCACGGGATGATCTTCGGCAATCAAAATCCGAATTTGCGACGCCAGAGGCGTTGCTTTCACGTTCTCTCGCGTGTCTTCTCTGTCCTCGGCGTCCCGAGTTCGCGCGGTGTCCATGGCGTCCGCGTGATGCGTCTTTTCGTTCAAAACCGTCTCGAGCGCTCGCCGTAACCGAATGTGACGGACCGGTCTCGAGATTCGGTGTCCATTGATGGAGTTGAAAAAATCGAGGACCGCTGTTCCCTTGGCGGATTCCACGCTCGTGTCGCTCGGCTCGACGCTGTCTCTTGCCCAAGAGCATCTCGGATCAGACGTATCAAGAGTATGCGAATGGATTTTCGGCCACGTCGAGATGATGAATGGCGGCAGCTTGCGTACGTCGCCGTCGCGCGACTTGTCGTCACCGCTGGATTGCATGCTGACGCCGTGACCTTGACCAGCGCTCGCACCGTGTAATAATGACCGGGACTTTGCCCAATCGTACATCATATCGATCGCGTTACTGCTCACCTCGGCGATAACCGCGACCTCCTCCACATTGCCATCGATGGCTCTGTTCATGTACGACAAGAGATCCTGCGCGCTGTGGAGAAGCGTCACACTGAATCCCCATCGCGCGAGCTCGCAAGAAATTGTACTACGCATCATGTCCGATTCGTCGAACAGTGCAATCTTCAATTTCGTGCCCGACTTGTTGTAGTGCGCCGCGTACTTTGAACTCAAGTCGTGCTCCAACTGATTCAGCGCGTTCATGCCGTCGGCGAGATATTTTCTCGCCTTTTCGTCATTTTTCAAATAATCTTCAGAGAGCGCGTTCGCCTTGATGCAAAAGTGAAAGGTGGAACCTTTGCCCAACCCTTGACTCTCAGCCCACATAGTACCGCCCATGGCGTGACAGAGCTTGCGCGAAATCGCCAATCCGAGACCGGTGCCGTCGTATTTGCGCGTGGATCCCGTGTCAACTTGCTCGAACCATTGAAAAATATTGCGAAGCTTGCTCGCGTCCAAACCCATGCCAGTATCTTTGACGTAAAAGTGCAAATACCACGCATCGTCGGATTTCATGTCCTCGTTCGCCGTGGCCTCTTTCAACTTTCCGGCAAAGTGGGGACACATGTGGAGGAAGCAGTTGAGAGGCGCGAGCCACTCTTTCTGTGTCGAGGCGAGCGAGCCCGCAGAATACGATCTCACCATTTGCGCTTCATGGCCCTCTCGCTCGTCTCCGAATGCTTGTTTCGCCACCTCGGTCGTTTCTTCGCGACCAAGATACAGGCGCACCATGATGTTTCCAGAGTCGGTGAATTTGATGGCGTTGCTCACCAAGTTGAGCATGACTTGTTGCAAGCGCATGGCGTCACCCATCACCACCTTTGGTACGCCTGGGTCGACGTGATATCCAATGTTCAACCGTTTCCTTCCCGATTGCATGGCCGTGATTTCCATGACGTTACAGATGACCGTCTCTGGAAAGAAGGGCTCGTTCTGCAGCGTGAGCTTATCGGCTTCGACGCGACTGAAATCGAGGATATCGCTAATAAGCGACTGCAACGTTTCACCGCTCGTGCGCACCGTCGACACGTACTCTCTCTGCAACCGATCGAGATTTGTGTCCTCCAACAGTTGGCCGACCGCAATCAAACCGTTCAACGGCGTCCTAATCTCGTGCGACATGTGCGCCAAGAATCTAGATTTTGCCTCTGTCGCCGCCTCGGCACGCGCAACCTTCTTCAGCGCGTTCAACTCGTCGTCTCTTCTCTTGAAGAGCTCCGTCACGTCGGACTGGATACCCACGTAGTACACAACTTGTCCATCTGCATCGCGAATAGGCGTGAGAGACAATTGATTCATAAACTCTTCCCCAGACTTTTTGTAGTTTTTGAGCACCACCGAGCACGCCTCGCCCGCCTCGATGGCGGTCCTCAGCTTGTTGAGTTCGTTCTGATCCGTGCCAGCGTCTTGCAAGAATCTACAGTTATGACCCAGAGCCTCTTGCACGCTGTATCCCGTCATCAATTCGAAACCAATGTTCGCGTAAATCAACGGCTGGTCGGGTTGCGTAAAATCCGCAATCGTGATACCTTCCGCGCACGAGTCCATGGCGAGCTCTTTCACTGCGATCTGTTTCTGCATCGTCGACGCCCCCTTACACTGTCTGTACATCGCTTTTAAAGACATCAACTCATTCTCCAAGCGCTTACTACGCGTGCGTTCCCGCGCGAGCGCCTCCGCCAACGCCTCCGCGCTCGCCGGCGCCTCCTCCCCCGTCGTGGGCTCATCCGCCTCCCCTCTCGAAAGTGCGTCCACCGCGCGTCTGCGTCGCGTTAATCACACGCGTCGTCAGTCACACATCGCGATATTTTCGACTCAAGCGCGAACACCGCCACGAGTCGTCTCGCATCCGTCGTCATCGTCGTCGTCTCGGGACGCACCTCTTCGTTCCCACCGCGCCGTCCGTGATGATGACCTCCGTCACGTCATCCGTGTCCGTTTCGCGCGCGCGGGGGGCGAACGGACACGGCATGACGCGCGCGCGCGCCTTCCTCGCGCCCGCGTCCGTCCTCGCGGGCGCGCGCGCC
>Ga0255778_10002216_pt1 | contig 16954 bp, 9 predicted proteins | sample 071ome_31_FD_179976 | JGI IMG/M metagenome (GOLD analysis project Ga0255778, IMG submission 179976) | Coastal salt marsh microbial communities from the Groves Creek Marsh, Skidaway Island, Georgia - 071405CT metaG (version 2) | ecosystem: Environmental > Aquatic > Marine > Intertidal zone > Salt...
TATCACTACTGCTATTACTATCACTATTACTTTTATTTATTCGAATGCTAGTACGAGCTGGTAATTCCGCGGGAATTTCCAAGTGCGCTGTGTTGTGAACTGCGTGCACTCCAGCGTCTGTACGAGATGAGCCGTATATCCTTTCTACTCTTCCATTCGTGAACAGAAAAAGTGCCTGCTCAATCGTGCCTTGGACGGTTAGGGATTGTGGTTGATTATTAGCGCACTGCTTTTGAAACCCTGAGAAAACGTTCCCTTTATATTCAAAAGAGATCAAATACCGATGGACTTTCCGCGTGATGTTTTGCATTTCACGTGATGTATTGCCGTGGGTATGGCAGTTGTGCAAACAGAGAGAGAGAGAGAGAGAGAGTAGAGAGAGTAGAGTTTTTTCGCCGAAAAATTTACAAAACCTTCGCCGAAAAATGGAAAAAGAAAAAAAGTTGCATCTCGGCATGCTTTATCATGCATGTGCCATATTTTATTGTGATTTTTACTTTTTTACTTAACGACCCGAATGAAACGTCGTCCTGGTTCCTCTCGGTCCGGCGGTCACTCGGGCAGCAGAGGACGAGGCGAGAAGAGGACAGATTTCACCCTCGTCCTTCTCGTGTTGGTTGGTCTCGGATGTTTGAAGTTGTGCTGCGTAGGATTGTTCGCCAGAGGTTTTTTGTTCGTACGCGTTGAACTCGAGCAAAAATCATCGTCTCGAGCTGTGTCGTCGTCGTCGTCGTCGCCGCCGTTCTCGAGCTACTCTGATGGAAGAAGCTTGGCGGATGATGTTCCTTCTTCCACTGGTACCCGTACTACTTCTCGAATCGATAAACTCATCGTACTCATAGTCGATGCGGCGCGTTACGATTGGGTAGCTAATTATTCCTTTTCAACGTCGTCGCAGAAGAGGGAACGTTCCAACGAGAGCGTCGGCATCGGCTTGACGTCTCTGCGTGACTACTATCACGACACCGCAGCAAAAGCGAAAGCAACGGCGAGAAAAAGGAATACAGGAGAAAACAGTGACAGTGTCGATAACGACACGTCCGATTCATTGCTGTTTAAATTCATCGCCGACGCTCCGACGACGACATCGCAGCGTCTGAAAGGACTCTTGACTGGTTCTCTTCCAACGTTTGTTGACATTTCGAATTCGTTCAGTTCAAAAACTCTCGAGGAGGATAATTTGATACATCAACTCTGGCGAAACGGGAATAAGAAGATCATGTTCGCGGGAGATGATACGTGGGCGGAGTTATTTCCACCACCAAACGACTGCGACGTCGACAGTAGCCCTTCTTCGTATTATTTTAGTGATTTTGAAGCGTTTCCTTCGCTGAATGTTAAAGATACTGAAACGGTTGATGCGGGCGTTCGCAACTCGTGGAAGAAAGCGCACGCGTTAGCTTTAAAGAATAGGAATAATAGTAATAGTGATGATAATAGTAGCAATAATACCAGTAATGATAGCGAAGCCGCGGATTGGGACGTGTGGATTGGGCATATGCTAGGAGCCGATCATGTCGGCCACACGTACGGTGCGAAAACAAAAGAAATGAAAAATAAATTGGAGCAAAACGACGAAGATATCAGGAATATAATGAATGCTTTGAAGACAGAAAAAGAGGTGTACAAAAATTCGCTGTTTTTAGTTTTCGGGGATCACGGGATGACCGACGAAGGTGACCACGGCGGTTCCTCTGAAGTTGAAGTTAATTCGTTTCTCTTCGCCCATCGTCCTCACGGAAATATTGGAGCAGCTTTTGAGATAGACGACAACGATGACAACGACGATGCCGACAGTTCTGGCACCAGAACGAGTGAGAACGAAATGTTGCAAATAGATTTAGTTCCTACACTTGCTGTGCTCATGGGTATTCCCATACCATTTTCCTCGCTAGGTGTGGTAAACGAGAAACTTTGGAACTTATTTCGTTTCGACGAAAAGGATGACACAGGTGCTAATATGTACACTAACATTGGTAACGCAAGAGGGAGCGAGTCTTTTGCGCACGCTCTAGACCAAAATATACGTCAGGTGTGGAGGTACATCAATGCATATCATCGCGTGAAACGTTTTGAAACGTCAGCGTTTACTCGACTCGAAGAAATGCACATTAGGTACCAAAACGCTTCAGCACTGAAGAGCACCGGCTCACTTGAGAATGATAAGAAGGAGCTAGGACTTGCGTTTTTGAGAGAAACGCAAACGATGACGCGAAATTCGTGGGTTACTTTCGGAGTATTTTCTATGATATTTGGAATCATCTGTTTCTTTGGTGTTCTTTTGTTATACGCGTGCGGCATCGCGTACTTTACTTGTGTAAACGATATTCCCGATGCAAAATTTCAGACTGTGATGCAAAGAAAAAAAGTCGCGTCTACGAGCGTTAGCGGTGCGTCTAATTCGCATTCATTCACATCGCTTCCGTATTCATTTGTTACGAGCGTGGTAGTATATTTCTTGTCGCTCGCCGCGCGATGTTCCAATTCATTCATAGAGAGTGAAAGAGAAGTGTATCAATATCTCCTGGCGACTTTACTCGCGTCAACGTGCGTTGACAGATTGAGAGCTCTCAAGAGAAAGCACCCAAGGTATAGTCACGCAAGCTCGAATAAAATCTTGAGAGATGGAATAATTTATAACGCAATCTTAGCCATGATCTGCAACGCGTTCTTAGCTCGCATCGGGTATACGTGGGTGAAGATAAATTCAAATGAAAAAATTCCGTCTTCTCGAGAGAGCTTCTTGATCTTTGCAACTTTTTGCTTCGCGATGTCCCACCATCTTCAAAATTTTGAGATGTCTGTTTCCTGGATTTTTTGGGCGTTGAGCGCTGCAAACAGAGACAATCTTTGGTATCCCCGAATAGTCTTCGCGTGCAGCTGGATTTGGTTTCCTGTTACGCGTCAGTTTGAAAATTTGAGTCCGAGGCGAAGAATGAATTCGAGAGATTTCCTGTGGACGCTGCTGCCAGTATTTGCAGTCTTAACAGACTCAACTTACATTGGTGGAGTGTTCGTACTCTTCAGTGCACACATGATGAACTTTTCTGCTTCATCTATTGGTAATATGCTGGCGTCTTTTCCGATCACCTCGCGATCTGATGTGCGTCATTCGCCGCCGTTCAAAAGCCAAAGCGACGAAGAAGAAGAAAGAGAAAATACAACATTCCGCTTGGGAAGTATTTTTACCGCGTGTGTAGCAACTTTGTTCTTCTCGCAGGTAATATTCTATGGAGGAGGCCATTGGGTGAAATTTAATGGATTGAGGTTCACCTCTGGTATGACTGGAATGGATTCGTTCAACTGGTACCTGTGCGGGATTTTGTTAGGCTTGGATACTTTCTGTGGAGAAATCATTTCAGTTTTGATGTTTCCAATCTTTCTTTCGTACTTTTCATCGTCATCGTACTCGTTGATGCGCGGTGAACAGAAAGAGAGGAAGCGACAAGAACAGCAACAAGAAGAACAAAAGAAAAAACGCGCGGATTTGAACGTCAGGTGCATTGGCGTTCTCGCCCTCGCGTTCCTTCGTGGATTAGGCGTTTTCGTTTCAACCACCTTTGTCGCGTACGAGCGACGACATCTCATGACTTGGGCTATTTTTGCGCCAAAATTCATCTTTGAGATTTGCTCCCTCTTATGCTTCGATGTGTTTCTGGTTTTCAGCTTCGTTCTCGCATCAAAAACACGCGTATTCGAACCTCTTTCTAACGAAGATTTTACAAGATGAGAGAAGTGTGCACACAAAAAAGATGCGTCTAGATTTCATATAGCACAGCTGTGTTCCGTGCGGCGACTCGAAACAGGCATGTGTTGTGTAATAACCCCCTCATCATAGATTTTAAAAGAGATAGTACAGTTATTTAGATTTACAAAGTGCAAAACATATTCTACCTTGCAAAAGCTCTTTATATAGCTTGGAAAGACTCACCATTAACGAGCGTCAAGTGCAAATTCCTGCTTGTCTCCTGATACTTTCTTCGTTCCGCGGCGCTCCTATCGCTCGAATTACTCTCCGCTTCGATAATTTCTTTAAGTTTTCCAAAGCTTCTCGCCGTGTTTCTGTCGCTCAACTTTCCTCCACTCTTCGCGCCTACGCGCACTAATAAGTTCTTCACCTCTTGCGTTAGCTTACCAGAATACTGCGTCCTATCTATGCCGTTGTTGTCGCTACCATTATTTTTTCTACCATCCGTCGCTAAACTACTGTTCTCTTTTCCACTTTTCATGTTTCCGTGTTCGTCTTCGTTTCTGCTCGTGGTGGCTTTTTGCAGTCTTTTTTTACACTCATCCAACTCTGCGCGCGCGCGTTCGAGCGCAGTCGTCGTTTCTTTGAGTTTTACCTTCAACTCTTCAACCACCTCAACCGCCTCTGCGCGCTCAGTCTTTCTCTCGTGATCTTCCTCCTCCTTCTTTGTTGTACTCTGCAGCGCTTTTCTCTTCTCCCGTTCCTCTTTTGCTCTTCTCACCCACACTTCCAATTCTGTCTTTAACTTGTCGTTTTCATTTTGCGAAGCAGTTTTCCGTTCGATCAAAACGTCTTGCACGAAGAGTAAATATTCCACCAAAAGCTGTGCCACTTGAAACGCTTTCTCCTTTAACTTCGCTTTCTTTTTATTTTCTTTATTGTTGCCGCCATGATCGTCGTCGTTGTCGTCGACGAAATCCTCATCCTGGGGGGAAAAATTTCCGCGAATTATGTCTTCCACAATCAATTCTAAACCGTCCAGGTCGTTGAAACGAACGATATCTTCCGGCGAAGGCACTCGTTCGAGAAGATTCCAATCCACCGGATGCACTCGAGGGAAAGAAGAGAACGAGAACGAAGAGGAGGACGGAGGTGAATGAGGTGAATGAGGTGTTGACATGGTGTTTTTCTTATTTGGTATCTTCGCGGGTGAATTACTTACTACTCCTCTCACCAACGTCTCTCGATTGACGATTTCGTACAGAGATGCGTGTGCTCTGTCTGTCTGGACTGGATGGATGGATGCGTTTTTTTTGAAATAAGATTTTTTGATTTATGCTTGTCTGCTCGTCTGCTTGTCTTTAGCTTTGAGAGTGAGTGAGAGAACAAACGCGCGCGCGTTGTTTTGTGTCAGAGTCCAGGTGTGTTCGTGTGCTTTTCGCGTGGCACGAAAAAGAAAACGGGACAAACACACCAAACAACTTACCCACAAACCACAAGTCACACCGCGCGTTTTTTTTAATGAACTCCTCGCGATTGCTCTTTTCGTCCACGTCCTCCTCCTCCTCCTCCTCGTGTTCTTCGTCGTGGCTGTTGCTCAACAGAAGCAATAGCGGAAGCAGCAACATTCGGAGCAAAAGGAACGGCGCGTATTCTTTTTTTGCTCCCAACACCTCTCCTTCTTCTCTGACTCTGACGAGGAGGACGATGAAGAAAACGACGTCGACGGCAACAACGCACGCAGTCACCAAAAACGAAAGCAAAGCAACCGAAGAGGATGACGATCGAGGCAAAACGTTCGAAAAGATTCTTTCTGTGTTGCAAGCGCACAAGAGTCGACGGTTATCGGTCGCCGCGGAATGCAGAACGCTGGTGAGCAACGCTAGTTTTACCGGTGGCGTCTTGTGCACGATGGCGTCCTCCTCTTCTTCTGCAAAGAAAGACGGTGAAGAAGGAAAAGAACGCGAAGAAGACGGTTCGTCGTCGTATCCGGTTGGTTCTTTCGCCGCGTTCGCGGTGGGAGAAGGCGATGTGAAAGGAGCAAGCGAGGGAGTTGACTCAACTCGGTCCGCAGAGGCCGCCGCGGGTTTACCGATATTCGCGCTGTCGCAACTCTCCTCGCATACCAGGGACCTTTTGAAGAACAAAAGAGCGTCGCTTTTCTGCGCGGAGAGTGGAGGCATGAGACCGGACGCCGCTCGTGCGACGCTCGTCGGTTCGGTTGAGAAGATCGAAGACGAAAAAGAGAAAGCGAAAGCGAGAGAAATATATATGAAGCAGCATCCGGATGCGTTTTGGGTAGATTTTGGCGATTTCAGTTGGTTTAAAATGACCGAGTTGAAAGAAGTGAAATACGTCGGTGGGTTTGGCCGGGCGGCTACTGTGAGCGCGACGGAGTACCAAAACGCAAAAGTCGATCCGGTGAGAAAATTTTCGGGGCCGGTGTGCAAACATATGAACGAAGACCACGCGGAGAGTACTCTAGATATCGTAAAGATGGAGGTTTTTGGAGAGGAAAATATGCATTTACTTCGTAGCAGCGGCGGCAGCGTTGGTAGTAGTAGTAGTAGCACTAGTGGTAGTAGCGGCGACGACAAGAATAATAACGAAAATATGAAAGCGGAAATGTGTGAAATCGACTCTATTGGGATGACTGTCAGTTTGCGATTGGGAAGTCAAAATCTGGGCAAAGTACGAATCGAGTGGCCGGAACCAGCAAACGATCGAAAAGCGATCAAGGATCAAATAGTGAATCTCACAAAGAAAGCGGCGGCGGTGACTAAAGAGTAAAAGCTATCCAGACAAGAAATGTGCAATACTACAAAACGAAACTAACATCTAACATCTAAAATCATCAACCAGTTATCACTCATTTTCACCGAATAACGACAAATCTAAATATCCAAACTGTCTGAACACTCCATCGTTCAAAACTGGGGTAAAAAGTACACCTCTAAACTCGCCGTGGTACTCGCTACAAAACGCGTCGCCGGACAAGGAATTATACTTGATAAAAACAGCCTCTTCGGGAATCGGTTTCGGAACGCCGTCCGTGTCTAAACCGTGTAACTTTCCTCTGGGAAGATTCAACTCCTCCGTCCAAACTTTCAACGCGTCGATGCCTTCTCGACCGGTTTCCGCGCAGATACCAAACATAATCGACTCCGCGTTGTACGAAAGCGTACGAACAGCGTTGCAAAGCGAGCGTTCCGCGCACGTTGAAGACGTTCTCACCGCCATAGATGATGATGATGATGACGAAGAAGAAGAAGAAGAAGAAGAAGATAATCGTTTCCTTTGTTCGTCGTCGAATCGTCTCAGCACGACGTCCGCGTCTCGCAGACTCGGCAAACTGGACACGTCCACTGACTTTTTCACGAACGAAAACGTATTTGACGACGACGACGACGACGACGACGAAGAGGTGGTCGAAGCGGGTTTTAGAGGCGCCTCGAACGGATTCTTCGGTTTCCTCGTTTTCTTCGTCTTCGCTTTCTCCCACGCATCTCCTTCTTCTTTTCCTTGTTGTTGTTGTTGTTGTTGTATCTTCTGCACCTCTCGCAACGCCTCGAACGCTTTGGAATTTATATATTCTCCTCCTCCTCCTCCTCCTTCTTCTTCTCTCACTCCTCTTCGCGGCGCGATCGTCCTTTGAACTTGTCCTGGTCTTCGTCGTCGTCGAAATTCTCTCGAACGAAAAGAAGAAGGAGAAAAAGAAGGAGAGCGCGGCAGCGCAAACGACGACGTCGAGCGCGTCGCAACAGCAGGCGCACCCCCGTTGGCACTCATTTTCTTTTCTCTCCGTCTTTTTCTCCGGAGTGGGGAGAGTTGTGTGTTGTTGTGGTGCAAACAGAGTGCGTCTGACAGTGAAATATTATTATTATATTTATACGAGTGTGGGTGGCGAACCCACACGACGAGAGAGATGGATATTTTAAAAATTATTACGAGTATTGAACCCACCGAACCCCTACGTACGCATATGGCATACAACATAAATGGTATGTGCTGCTCTACGTCTGCTGTGGTGCGCGCCACAAGTCGCACCTTACCAAAACAAAGTCACAAAAATCTTACATGCTCAACAAATATTTTACGTAAAAGAAATAAGAAAAGAAGAGAAGAAACCCACGAGATGAAAGCGGCGGCGGGCAACAGCAACGGTGCGTTTCTTTCGTTTTTGCCGAGCGCGGCGACGCTCTCGTCACCACCACCGTCTCGGGCGAGACGAACGAAAAGCGCGCTGAGGAGAAAGAGAGGGGTTTCGGAGGACGAGAGGAAGATTTCTTTCTTCGTTTCTTCTTCTTCTTCTTCTTCCGGTTCCGGTTCCGGTTCCGGAGGAGGAAAAAGAAATGCGCTCAGGGAAAAAGAGCGAAGAAAGCGAGAGGAGGAGCGAAGGACAAAAACAACCACCGGTTCGAAGAGCGGGAGAAAACCCGCGCGACGAGCGAACGGAGGCGGAAAGAAAAGAAATTACGAGCGCGAGTTGGAAGACGCGTTGCGACGTCACAGAGCGTCTTCTTCTTTTTCATCACCTTCTGCTGCGTTGGAGGAGGGGAGCGAATTTGGTGAAAAAAAACCGACCGCGGCGGCAGTTGCGGTTAAAGATACGAAAAGAAGAGTAAAAAAAGCGCTTAAGAAAGCAAAAAGGTTTGCAAAAAGAAACGTGCAGAAAGCGACGGACGTGCTGTTACCGTCTAGATCTTCGTTAGGAGGCGGAAGAGGAAGAGGAGACGGAGGACCCGTGCGGTTTACTCCGTCGACTCCGTCGTCGTCGACTTCGTATTATGCGTATCGTCAACAACAGCCGAATATTTTCGGTTTGACGGGCGCAGCAGGGGCGATTGCCGGATGGAGCATGCTCATAGGTTTAGCGTACGTCGTCGTTAAAGTGATGAACGGTGAACGGGTAATACCGAGAGGAGGATTTCAGTTGAATATACCTGGCTTGCGAGGTTCTAATCTCAACAAGAGGAATAGCAACGAGGGAGGAAAGTGGGTGATTGATAGAAGTCTCGGCGGTCGCAAGGTTTGGGTTCCAGATGGCGATGCGAGCAGGAGAGGGAGTAAGTTGAGCGACCGAAGCGCCTTAGACGAAGTTTATTACGGTTCTTCATCCTCTTCTCCGACGTCGTCATCGACATCGACGAAATCAAGAATCTCTAGAACTATCGAAGACGAAGATGAAGAGAAAGAAAAACAAAACCTTCCCACGTGGTGGGTAGAGTCTCCTTTTCTCCGAACATCAATCGGTGGCATCGATAAACAAAGAAAGGCAGATTTGCTCCAAGATGCAAAAAGGAGCGCGAGTTATCTATCGGCCGCTCGAATCAACGGTGTGCAGTGGACGTCTGATATGATTTTAGATTTTCACACGGCGTGCGCCACCGCTTTAAAGTGCTATCCGTACGAAGAGAAAAACAAATATCGACTCTCGATTGCAAAATCTGTGGGACCAGAGAATGCGCGCGTGCAGCTGTATCGCCAGGCGTCAGAGATTGCCGTAGAAGATTGCGTTGGTAACCGATCTGGAGCGAGTTCGAGTTTTGGGATGGACGTCAACATCTTTGTGGTTGGATTGAGTTATTTCTTGAACATTCCTACAAAGGCAGCGATCAACATCGTTCGATCGTCGTGCGCGGTGAAGATTAGAAATTTGCTTCTCGCGAGTTGTTCCGCACTTCGGAAAGAACGCGAGGAATTGACCTCCCCGTCTGCGGATCTGTTGTTATCTTTATTCTCCATTGTGAGCGTCTTGAACGTTTTTCCTTTCACCGAAAACTCGGCTGAGATTGAAATGATCAACGAAGGTTTTAAAACTCGAATTACTGAAAAAGAGAGGAATAATTTACTCATGGCGTATAGACAAATTAGTGATGGCGTCGGGGATAGAACAATCGAAGAAGCACTTCGATGAAATGTAAAAACAAGAATTACTGTGAATTAAATGAATGCGCTCTTTTATTTTTTACCGCTTCCTTTCTTAATGGCCTTTTTCTTGTCTTTTTTCTTTATTTTTTCAGCTCTCTTCTGCGATTTCGCAGCTTTCACGTCTTTCTTGTGCTGTTTCCTTTCTCGCTTCTCGCGTTCGAGATCCTCTGGCGTCTTTTTTCTATCTACCCAAACCTTCTTCACCTCAGATGACGAATCGCTTTCACTGTCATCATCATCGCCCTTGTCATTGTCATCGTCTTCGCTACTCGAAGTTGATTCGCTCCCACGATCGCGTTCCTTTTCTCTCGCCATCGCTTTTTCATGTTGCGCTTCTTTGATTGTTCTCGGCGCCATCTTGTTACCACTTTTTTCTAAATCTGTTTCGTCATTTTCATATTCTCCCTTTTTCTTTGCCTCTTTCTTTATTGCCGCCTCTTCTTCTTTCTTTGCTAGCATTAAACTCGGTATCTCTCGCGGACCACTCAAATCGTAATTCATTCCCGTGATAGTCTGATAATAAATACCTTCGGAGCGTTTTTCGTCCTTGGCTTCGCTCGCTTCGCGTAGTCGTCTTTGATCTTTATCCGCATAATCTACCTCTTCCAGCGCTTTTGGGATGTGCGCTTGATGAAATACCGCAGCCTGTATTTCTTTTTCTGCTCTCAACTCGTCGTCTTTTTGTATCTGTGCAGCGTCGATGCCTTGACTGAGCCTCGATTTCATATCAATTTCTAACTTGAAATCCTTCGCCGCTTTTTCCGACAACAGCTCTAAGCATTGGTCAATGTTGGAAGCGTTTATTGCGGGATCCGTCACGAAATCGAACATTTCCTTAACGGATGGAACAACCACATCGTATGCACGATTCGAGAAGAACTGTTTTAAATGCAGCAAGTCTTCTCGTAAAAATTCAAGACATCTAGGATGATCGAGGTCAACAGATTGCGAAACATCGATAATCCACGCATTTCCGTTGTGATACAACAAGTTATACTCCGAAAAATCCGCGTGAACGAGCTTACAATCCTGATACATCGTTCGAATGTCTTTCAAAAGCTGCTCGAATAACGAACGCATCTTCTTACTGCTCAACGAAGACGCTGCGTCTTTTAATCTAGGTGCAGCTCTTCCTTCTGAATCACCAATCATTTCCATGACTAAAACGTGCGATTTCAGACATATTACTTTTGGAACCCGCAAACCTTTCTCTCTTAACCGGTTATAATTGCGCATTTCTTTTTCCGCCCACGTTTTGACCATCTTTCTTGGATTTTTTCGCGCGTATCCGTTTCTCCATCTCCAATCTCCAGACACGTATCTATCTCTATCTTTAAAAACGAGTATCGACGTTTTGTAGACCTTCACCGCCAAATGTTGTCGCATTTGAATTATTTTCTTGTCCTTCTCCTTCTTCATGTCATTCCCTCCAATTTCACTTCTCGTCGTAGTCGTGCTTGTGGTCGCTGCGTCATTTCCAGCTCTATTTTCGCTATTACTATCACCTTTTTTCTTTTCTTCTTCTTCTTCTTCTTCCTCTACTTCTATGACACGCACTGCATGATACACATTCGCTTCCTTCCCGGTGGAAACGCACCCGTTAATCTCAGAAAATATTTCTCTCGACAACATTTTGAACAAAATCATTCGAGTTCGCGGATCGAGCGCTTGCTCCACTGTCGCCCTGTCGCTTTTGTCCGTTACCTTTTGTCCACTACTGCCAAACCCACCGCCGCTGCCGCCAAATCCACCGCCGCCAAATCCACCACCACCACCACCACCACTGCCACCACCAAACTTGCGTTCAACCTCTCGCAACTGGTTCTTCACCTTTTGTGATATCCCAACCCACGAGGAGGAGGAGGAGGAATGGGAGGAACGAGTAGACGAGGTAGTCGCAGTCGCAGCGGAAACGGATGCCGTCTTTGCGTCTGCGTCGCTTCGTATTTCTTCTCCTTTTCTTTCGTCCGTTTCTTTGTTGGTGGCTATAACATCAACGCTTTCTTTCTTTGCCTTATTCCTCTTCGTTCCGGCGAGGCGAGAGAGGAAACTTTGTCTCTGTTTTTCTAAACGCATCTTGTTCCTCTCCCCCCCGTTGGCGTTTGGAGACGACAAGCCGCCCCCAGCGAGGAAAGAAGACTCGACCATTCCTCCTCCGCCTGCTCCGCCTCCTCTTCGAATGATGTTCGCGTTATTATTACCGGTAGTATTCCCACTGCTACTCCGAGCGTTTAAATCGTCTCTCATGTCCAGAGCTTCCAGCGCCCGGTGGATGATGGCTTCCTCGTTCGCTCTCGTTGAAGTCATCGAGGCCGTTCGTTGTTTTTTGTGTCGGCGCCACCTTTTTTTGTACCTCTCTTTTTCTCTCGAAACGTCTCGCGTCTCTTCTCGCGCGCGTTTTTAGAACAAAAAAATAAACCAAACGACGGGACGATGAGGGTTTCTCTTTCGCTTCCGAGTTCTCTGTCTGTCTATCTATTTATCTATCAAACGTCCCAGGGAGAAAAAGAGAGAGAGAGAGAGAGAGAGAGAAAGAGTTTTTAAAGAGTTTTTGTGTTAGTGTGTAAATGTGAATTTTTGTTTGCTTTTTTCTTCGAGAAAAGACAGAAACAGAGGAGAAAATTTTGCCATAAAAGAGAGAAGAAGAGCGCTCCGATATCAAGACCAAACGAAAAGAGAGAGAGAGAGAGAGAGAGAGAGAGAGAGAGAGAGAGAGAGAGAGAGGAAACAAAAAAAAGACAGAAACGAGCGCGAGAGGAGGAGAGAGAATACTCTCAGAAATGGCGACGAAGACGACGAGGTTAAACGACATCCGCGACGGCGAGGTCCAGGAGGAAGAAGAAAGAAACGTCGTGCGAGAGCTCAATTTGTTCGTCGGCGGAAAGAAAAATAAACGAGAAGAAGAAGAAGAAGAAGAGAGAGCAAAAGAAGAGCACGACGTTAATAATAATCACGCGAGCAATGTTGGTGGTAATGTTTTGTCGTTCGGCGTTCCATCGTCGCTCTCAGTTCTTCCCACGAGCGATCGAGAGGTAAAGGAACGGTTGCGGTCCCTCGATGAACCGATTTGTCTCTTTGGAGAAGGGAAAGCAGAAAGGAGAGAACGATTGAAGAAAATATTGTCGTCTTCACTGTCTGCTGCCGCCGCCACAGCCGCCGTCGCTGGAACAGGAAACGACGAGGATGAGGATGAGGACGGATCGAACGAGAGAGAAACCGACGGAACTTTTAACCGGCAGAGAGGGAGGAAGAGAAAGGAAACGTTTTACACGGAAGGGAGTGCGATTTTGACACGCGCCAGAATGCACGCGGCAAAATTTTCCTTGCAACGCGCGAGAGAAAGAGTTTTAACGGATATCAATGAAGATACCGGTGATATTGATAAAGGAAAAGAAGAGGGAGAAAAATCCAAAGGAAATGAGGCGAGCGATACTTTCTTAAATCGAAGAAGGAAAGAATGCGCAGATTTGAATAAGTCGCGATTCGCTCCTGTCTCTTCAGTCGTTGGTGATTCGAGACCACTGAGTACTGTTGCTTCATTAGTGCTCGAGCGATACGATGAAAGCCATCATGGACTGATGTTAGCATCGACAATAAAGAATGAACGCGATTCTACCGAGGAGGACTTCAACACTGAATCTCTCGGCATCGTTTTGAGCGGTTCCTGGACAGGTGCGGTCAAGGTTTGGAATGTGTGTAACAGCTTTACCAAAGAGAGCAGAGAAAAAGAAAAAGATATTATGCTCAACAGAAGTAGCGAGGATAACATTAGTTGTGTTCTCTCACATACAGTAAAAGCTTCGGAGGAGCGAGTTACTGGGCTTGCATTTTCGCCCTTAATAATGGCATCAATTGGAAATGAAGATTTACCGGTGTTTGCATCCGCTTCGATGGATGGTACGTGCAGTCTTTTCAGTCTTTCAGGTAGAAAAAGAGCCTCTCTGGTTGGGCACGTCGGACGTTTAGCAAAAGTCAAATACCATCCGAGCGGCGCGTCCATTGCCACGGCGGGTTACGATAAAACGATCCGACTTTGGGATGCAAATACTTCGCAAGAAATCTTTTGTCAGGAGGCACATTCTCGCCCGTCTTACAATTGCACGTTTAACGAGGATGGAAGTTTATTGTTTTCGACTGGTCTGGACGCGTACGCTCGCATGTGGGATCTCAGATCAGGACGTTGTTTATGGACGATGAAAGGACACTCAAAAGGCGTAACATCAATTTCGGTTGACGTCACAAATTCTTTATGTGTCACTGGAGGAGAAGATAATCTCGTGAAGGTTTGGGATTTAAGAAAGCAAGAGAACGCGTACACAATTCCTGCGCACTCTGGACTAGTATCATCTGTATCTTTTGAACCAAGACGGGGGTGTTGGTTCAGCAGCTCCAGTTTCGATGGTACGGTTAAATTGTGGAGCACACTAGACTTTTCTTTACTCGCCCGCTTGGAGGGACACGAAGGCAAAGTAATGGATTGTAGTTTGGGAAGCTCTGCAGGAAGAACAGGAAAAAGTGGAAAAAGATTTAGTAGCGGTAAGTTTAGCAGTAGTAGTTATAGTTATGGGACAAGCGATTTTGGGGGCTTTATTGCGAGCGCAGGCTTTGATCGCACGCTTAAAATTTGGAAATAGCATTTTCTCTTGTTTTTTATAAAAGAGCATTAGGACCGATGAATGTATAAAACCTGAATCGATACATTGAATATTCGTGATGTTCTATCATTAATTCTTACTTTTTTTCTTCTCTTTGCTTTCATCAAAGCTTTCTTTTTTCATATCAACAGCAATAATTAGAAAAGCGGAGAGCTTTTTGCAGGCCGTCTCGTCTTCGTGCGCAGGGCGAGTTCTTTATTCCACGCTTGCGCAATTTTCGTTCCCTTCTCGTGATGAAAATTCGGGTAGCAGTAATATAATAAAATGTTATTTGATCTCCACGCCGCCATTCTTCGCAAAAGCGCCACTGGATTCGATCGCGTACTTCCTCCGCCGCCCAGTCCGTCCTTGAACCCGGACGTATACAATCCCACACCCAAGCCGTTTTTCCAAAGCCGTATTGAAAATTCGAAATCAAAACCAATTCCCATCTCGCCTGGACAGGAGAACATGGGATGAAATAATCCAGCTCGTATGAAATCATCGGTGCGGACGATTAAAGGTGCGCTGTTAACTTTGTATGCCCACATGAAAGCCTCGTCTGTGTTCGGATCTAGAAATTTAATCGGTAAAGCGCCAGCGGCATTGCCATATTTTTCACCGGCATTTTGCCAAGTTGGGCCTCCACGGTATCCTCTGGAGCGAGCGCCCCATTGTCTTTTCACCTCCATATTTTTTGAGGTATCCAATCTACCCGCGTGTCCGCCAAGCATGGACAATTTTGGTTGAACCTTGAATAATTTCAAAGCCCGAGCTAGCCAATTTGGATCGTTAGGTCGATCGTCATCCTGTATGAAAGCAACAAAAGGACCGTTTGCAGCTCGACCTAATCTATTATAACCCCTGATTTCGTGCACATCTGGACTGTGTACGAGCAAAGCGAATGGCACTGAGTATTTGTTCCTTTTCATCAATACATTCTCGTCCGCGCTGTTGTTTGCGGCTAGGACTACCATAGAGTTATGAAACCTTTGAAGGCTTTTCATCCAAGCTTCGTGACCGCTCCGAGAGTCATTGTTCACCAGTAGCTCCGCGAGAACTGGAGATCTCTTGGAGAGTAACGCAGGAAGAGCCGATATAGATTTTGGCCGGTCGTAGAACTGCATCACGATTGATGCCATAACTTTCACTTCACTCCGCGAGGCTTCCCCTATTCCACCGCCAGCTAGCCATCCGTCATCACAAGATGCGGGTTCCACGTCCAAAAATTCTGGACCACAAATTGCCCTACCATCCCCATCGTCTGATTTTGTCGCGGTGATCACATCGTGCGGGGATAATGCGTGCATTGTGACGTACTTTCCGCCCACGTTCTTGATTGCCTCTATGAGTAAACCGTCTGGATTTGGATTATTGGCACCGCATGGCGCAGCTTTCTTCTCCGCAAGAAGCTGGTACCCTCCTCTCAAAAGAGCCTCTCGCTTTACTAGCACAATCGAATTTGATGTGGGTAACGAGCGATGATCACTCCCACCCTTACGTTCTACTTTTCTTTCGCCGCTGAAATTTCCACCGGAAAAAAATACTGCCACTAACTTTGCATCCTTCGCTAACATTGCTTCCGCTTTCCGTATCCAATCCACAGATACGTCAATGTCAGTTTTTATTTCTCTCAAAGAGCTAGAGCTAGAACTAAAACTAGAAGAAGAAGAAGGATACATCAAGAGCATCGTCTCCGCGCTCGTCAATCTCAACAGTCGCGAAACTACTCTCGCGTCCGTATCCCTTGAAGTCGCGTAAACTGCGTATCCTTTCCCATCTTTCGCTGAATTTGCCGCTTTTCTCACATACTCTCTCGACCGCGTCGTCACCGTAGCGGCTCTCTTCCTTTGCCTGCTCTCTCTCTTCCTTTCGCGCGTGCCGTTTTGCTCGTCACTGTCACCTCCGTCTTCACTCTCATTCACTTCATCTTCATCGTTCTCACCGTCGTCGTAAAAAATAATCTCCGCTTTCCACAGCTTCGGCAAGTTTGCGTGCACTTTCTTCACCAAAACATCCGCCCAGCTTGTCGTCGTCGTCTGCCCTCTCGCGATTCTCGTCGAAACCGCGATAGCCATCCGAACTCGTTCCACTCTATCCCTCTTACATTTGGGCGGTGCGAATCTCGGCAAGTTCTTCGGCGCGCCGCCACTGCCCCGTTTCAGCTTTGCGCTCACTTTCGGTGGTTCGCCTTCCACCCACAGTTGACGCGTTCGGTCGCAAATCACATTCGCCTCCTGGACGGTTTCGTCCGACGACGTCGACGACAAAGACGACGACGACAACGTCGAGGAAAAAGAATCGAGGAGCGCTGCATTCTCTTCGTTTTCTCTCACTTCGCTGTCGTAAATCGACGACGACGACGACGACGACGACGACGACGACGACGACGAAGTAGAAGACGAAGAAAAGACAGATATCGTCGTCGACTTGGGGAGAAGAACAAGAAGAAGAAGAAGAAGAAGAATTCCACTGACGAGGCACACCACCACCACCGCCGCGGTTCTTCTTCTGCCCCCTTTATGCGATGACAACAGCGCTGACATCATCAACGATAGCGACAACGACAACAACGGCTCCGTTTTGTCGTCGTCTTTGTCGTCGTGGAATGAGAAGAAGAAGAAGTGAGTTGTGCTGATGGAGAAAAAAAATAAGTTTTTGAAGCCAAAAAACCGCTTTTCATGAAAAAGGTGAATAAGAA
>Ga0255778_10002237_pt1 | contig 16887 bp, 17 predicted proteins | sample 071ome_31_FD_179976 | JGI IMG/M metagenome (GOLD analysis project Ga0255778, IMG submission 179976) | Coastal salt marsh microbial communities from the Groves Creek Marsh, Skidaway Island, Georgia - 071405CT metaG (version 2) | ecosystem: Environmental > Aquatic > Marine > Intertidal zone >...
CCGACTCGCGTTCTGAAGGTCTCGCACTCGAATCGCACGCCGCGCGACCTTGTCTTCATAGGCAGGACCAATCCCACGGCCTGTTGTACCAATCTTTTGGTTGGTTGCTGATTCGCGGACCTGATCGAGTTTGATGTGGTAAGGCAAAATTAAGGGGCAGTCGAGACTAACAAAGAGCCGGCCATTCACATTGACGCCAGACGTTTCGAGCGTTTTTATTTCGTTAAACAGTGCGGGAAGTGATAAGACCACGCCATTACCGATGTAACACTGAACATCGGATCTCAAAATACCGGAGGGAATTAGATGCAACACCGTCTTTTCACCGCCGACGACCAAGGTATGGCCAGCGTTGTGGCCTCCCTGGAACCGTGCCACCGCGCCGACCTGGTCTGTCAAAAGATCAACGATTTTACCTTTGCCTTCATCACCCCAATGGGTGCCAATCACGGCAATATTTCTGACCATGGTGATCGCCTTTTCTTAACGGTCTTCTAGTACCCACTTCGAACCGTCGAACTGTAATCGCTTCAACGCTTTTTTACCCTCCGACTCACCCTCGATTACGCGGTACCCTTCGCTGCGAAGCCCTGCTATCTTCTCCCACAAGGCCGCCTCTATCGCTTTGGTTGGCTGATCCACGGTGTCAACGTCGACGAGCGGTTCTGTCTCTTCTATCCCTGTTGATGGCAATTGATCAAGTAGCGACGAGAGCTCGATATCGAATCCGGTTGCTGGACGAGCCCGCCCAAAAAGCTCACCGACGTTATCGTAGCGGCCGCCCCTCGCCATAAGACGCCCAGATCCATTGTGATAGGCAGCAAAGCCAACGCCGGTGTGATAGCTGAATCCTCGCAGCTCACTCAAATCGATGCTGAGCGTAAGCGAGGGAAAACGACTCGCAAGCCGCTCTATCAAAGCACGCAGCCGCTCAACCGCGCTTAACGCCACGCTGTCACTGGCAAACAGACGTTCAGCGTCATCCAGAACGCTAGCCGACCCACATAATTCCGGCAATGCATTGATTCGGCCTGCGAGCACCGGGTCCGCCACCCGCGCTTTAGTCAATTGAACCAGCGCGTGCCGCGCTTTCTTTTGGATCAGCCCAAAAATTTCACCGCTCACGGACGCATCAAGCGCGGCTTGCTCAATCAGTGTTCGATATACACTGACGTCGCCAAGCTCCACATGAATATCATCGAGACCCAGTGAGTGAAGTGATGAGATCATGAGGCTCATGATCTCAAAATCCGCATGAATGGAGCGGTCGCCAAACAATTCGGCGCCCGCTTTTATGGGCACCCTTGCTCCGACAAATCCTTCTGGGCGACTTCTGACAACACTACCTGCGTAACAGAGCCTATTGACCCCCTCGCTGGGCAGACTGTGCGCGTCGATACGAGCAACTTGAGGGGTAATATCGGCAGGCAGACCCATCAGCCGGCCGCTTAACTGATCAATAACTTTGATCGTCTGCAGATCTAGGTCTTTGCCCGTTCCCGTCAACAGCGAGTCGATAAATTCGAGCTTAGGCGGCATCACATAATCAAAGCCCCATGAGCTGAAGACGCGGATCAATGTCTGCCTGGTCGCTTCAAGCTTCCCTGCGGTTGGCGGCAGCAAGTCCTCCACACCATCAGGGAGCAGCCAGTGATCCAACTGATTCAACTTTGCCTCCTAGGGGCTAAGCCACACCAACAATAACGAACCAGAGATCATCATGGCGAAACCAACCCACCTGAGCACCGAGGGCTCCGCTTCAACGACTTGCCTCAGCCAGGCTTGCCACTTCTCTGGATAGAGAAACGGCATCATACCCTCGATAACCAACAGCAAACAGAGGGCAACCCATAAATCATCTAACGTCATGAGCGCGGTGCGGCGAGAAACTGCGTGATAGCCATCACGTCAGTGCCCCGCCCTTAGTCGACCTTACTGTTGCTCAAGTACTTGAAGAAATCGCTGTTAGGGTCTAGCAGAAGAATGTCGCCCTTCTCGGCAAACGTCTTCCGGTAGGCAGACATGCTGCGGTAAAACGCATAAAACTCTTTGTCTTGGTTGAAAGCCAACGCGTAGAGCTTGGCAGCTTCAGCGTCGCCATCCCCGCGGATGGTCTCTGAATCACCGTAGGCCTCAGCCAAGATGACCGACGTTTGCTTATCCGCGTCAGCAATGATGCCAACCGCCATTTCTTGCCCTTTTGCGCGGTGCTCTTTGGCTTCAATATCCCGCTCGGTATTCATCCGATTGTAGACAGACTGACTCACCTCAGGCGGAAGATCGATCTGCTTGACGCGCACATCAACTACTTTGACCCCTAACTCGTCATCAGCAACCAAATTGAGATTCGCTACCAGCGCTTCCATGAGCTCATCGCGCTCTCCTGATACAACTTCATGCAAAGTTCGCCGACTCATCTCGTTGCGGAGGCCATTATTAATGCGCTGCTTGAGCAGCTCCTCTGCTCGACGCTGATCGCCCGAGGTTGCTGTGTAGTATTTCTCTACATTCTGTACTTGAAATTTCGCGAACGAATCAACGATGAGCGCCTTCTTCTCCAGGGTTAAAAAACGCTCAGGTGGCGCGTCAACGGTCAGCACACGACCATCGAATTTCCTAACTTCCTGGACAAATGGGATCTTAAAGTGAAGCCCGGTTGAGACGTCAGGATTAACCACCCGACCCAGTTGCAAAAGGACCGCTCGCTCCATTTCGTTCACGATATAAAGGGCGTTACTGCCTAAAAATAGGATACCAATGACCAATATCCCAATGATGGTATTTCTGTTCGACATGTGACTCTCCTATTGATCGTTACTGGCGATCGCGACGGGTTCTTGGGGATGAAGTGGCCGAGTTTCGAGATGCGCCGATGGGCGCAGAATTGACCTGCCCGCCGACGCTCGCATCATTTTGCCGTTGCACCATTCGGTCTAGCGGCAGATACATCATGTTATTGCCGCCCTCAACATCAATCATCACCTTCGAGGACTGGGACATCACAGATTCTAGCGTATCGATATAGATGCGCTCCCGGGTTACCTCAGGCGCGACTTGGTACTCGACCAGCAACTTGGAAAAACGCTCCGACTCACCTCGTGCTTCAGCAATGACTTGCCTTCGGTAGGCTTCCGCCTCTTCAAGATAACGCTGGGCCTCCCCTCTTGCTTCGGGAATGACCTTGTTCGCGTACGCATTGGCTTCGTTACGAACGCGCACCTCATCCTCTCGAGCACGGATCACTTCATCGAAGGCTTCGCGCACTGCATCAGGGGGTGCGGTCTCGTCAATGTTCACCTGCGTTACGGCAATGCCGGTACCGTAGTCGTTCATGTAATCCTGAATTCGAGTTTTAATCTCGGTACCCATGATCGCTCGACCTTCAGTGAGCACTCGGTCCATCTCGGTGCTACCGACTACGTGACGCACCGCGGATTCCGTGGACTGGTACAAGCTTTGTTCGGGTGATTTCACATTCAGTGCAAATGCTTTTACGTCGTCGATTACATATTGAACCGTCAGTTTGACCTTCACGATATTTTCGTCTTCGGTCAGCATCTCGGATTGCTGTGGGTGGGACCGAACCCGGGACACGTTATGAATAATCACCTTGTCGATTAATGGCGGCTGCCAACTCAGACCAGGCATCAAGATGGAGTCCGTTGCCGTCCCTAGTCTTAGGACCACGCCTCGCTCCTGCTCATCGAGGGTGTACACACCCATCATTCCGTAGACAATGGCTGCGCCGGCGAGGGCTAATCCGAAGAGAGACTTGCTGACCGGATTACCGCCGCTCCTTTGGCCGCCACTACTTTGACCGCCACCGCCAAACATTTTGCCCAGATTATCTTGAAGCTTCTTAAACGCTTCATCGAGATCTGGTGGGCCATCATCCTGCCTGTTGCCCCAGGGATCACGACCCCCATTTCCTGGCTCATTCCACGCCATGCTTTGCTCCTTCAAGCTCGCTGTTGCCTAATCATCCCATGTCTTAGGCATTCATCATAATTTAACCGGCCTGCAGCACTGACTCGAGCCGGGCCATATTTTTCTTCTCTATACGTAAGCGCAGGCAAATATCGCCAGATTCGCTTGCACTTTCTTCTTGCACCTCTGCCAGCTCAAAACATCTCGCTCTGGCAAGCCCTTGATGCGGCGCCAGCGTAATCGTCGTCTCTATCATTTGATCAGCCAGCAAAACTGCCATCGCCTCTGCCAGCATTTCCATTCCAAACCCCGTTGTGCAAGACGTTGCAACCGATACAGGCTGACCCGCAGCATTTTGATGCAATGGACTAAAAGGCTCATCCAGACAGTCCACTTTGTTAAAAACGAGGAGCTGAGGGACCTCTGCAGCACCGATTTCATGCAGGACATCGTTCACTTCCTGAATGCGCGCCCCGCGCTCTGGGGCCGCAGCATCGACCACGTGCAGGATCAAATCGGCCTCTGCCACCTCCTCCAAGGTCGCTTTAAATGCCTCAATCAAGGCGTGCGGGAGATCCCTGATAAACCCTACGGTGTCAGAGATAATCGCTCGACCGACGACCGGAATATTGATCTGACGCAGTGTCGGATCCAAGGTTGCAAAAAGCTGATCCGCTGCATACACCTCACCCTCTGTCAGTTGATTAAAAAGCGTCGACTTTCCCGCATTGGTGTACCCAGCAAGGGCGATCGTCGGGGTTTCTGATCGCTTTCTTGAGCGACGGCTTTGATTTCTCTGTCGGCGCACCCGCTCTAAACGCTCTGACAATTTTTTGCGGCGAGCGCCCAGCAGCCGCTGATCAGCCTCGAGCTGCGTTTCACCCGCGCCACCGAGACCAGCCCCCATTCCGCCGCGTTGGCGATCAAGGTGAGACCAGCCTCTGACCAGCCTTGAGGCGCTGTGCTGAATCTGTGCCAACTCAACCTGCAGCTGGCCCTCGTGGGTGCGTGCTCGCTGGGCAAAGATTTCTAGGATCAGTCCCGTCCGGCTCAGTACACGGCGTTTAAGATCGCCCTCTAAATTCCGCTCCTGAGCAGGGGACAAATCTTCACTAAACAGAATGAGTTCGGCTTGCTCCATTTCAGCTGCCTGCCTCACTTCCTCAAGTTTCCCCTGACCGACGAACGTCTTGGGGTGCGGTTCGCGCCTAGCGCTATCAACATGGCCTACCAGCTCTAAGTCAGCGGACCTAGCCAGCTCCTCTATCTCAGACAACGTTGCGAGCTCGGATCGATCATTCTTGATATGAACAATGAGCGTTCGAGAGCCCTGCTCAGGCCGTTCAAAAAACAATGCAATGAACTCGCTGGAACCGTCTAATCATCGACGTCTTCGGCCGACTGATTCGTTAGGGGGAGCGTAGGCGCTCGGGAGGGAACCACCGTTGATATGGCGGATTTGTAAATCATTTGGTTAACGCCATTTTTTAGAAGAATCACGAATTGATCGAAGGATTCGATCTGACCCTGCAATTTGATACCACTGACAAGAAAGATGGATACAGGAATTTTTTCTTTCCGCAACGCATTGAGAAACGGTTCTTGAAGTGATTGTCCCTTTGGCATGGTTTCTCCTTACCAGCGCTTAGCGCGCCTATCACCGGGGTTAGCCGGGCAGCCAGCCGCGCAAAGCCATTCAGCCTTTGTTTACCTTCTAGGAATGCCTGTTGTAGCCATTCCAGAAGCTAACCAAATATGTGTGCCAATGCTTTGATTTTCAAGAGCGCGTCGAGATTGGGGGAGGGTAACCGATGAAGGTGTGACCATCCCCTCAGCCACGTGAGCTGCCGCTTTGCGAGTTGCCTTGTAGCAATGATGCCCCGCAGACGCATCTCGGCCCAATCAATCTCCCCCTCGAGGTACTCCCAAACTTGGCGGTAGCCGACCGATTTCATCGCAGGTAGGGTTGGATTCAAATCGAACGTTTCTCTTAACGCCTCTACTTCGGGCACAAGCCCCTCCTCCAGCATCTGATCAAACCGGGCGGCGATGCGTCCGTGTAACTCAGTTCGATCAGGCGGTTCAATCGCGACTTCAACCGTGTCAAGCGTCAGTTTGCTGTGAGATTCTGCTTGCAGGTCACTCAGTTTACGCCCAGTTAATTCAAAGACTTCTAGGGCTCGCTGCAAGCGTTGTCGATCACTGGGTTTGATTCGCGCTGCTGCTGCAGGGTCGATCTTAGTGAGTCGCTCGTGCAAATAAGGCCATCCTTTCTCAGCCGCCTCCGACTCCAGTGCAGCGCGAACTGCAGGCGAGGCGCTTGGAAGCTCCGCCATGCCTGACCTCAGGCTTTTCAGGTACAGCATCGTTCCGCCCACCATCAGCGGCGTTTTACCTCTGGCGGTGATCGACTCAATGAGGCGACTCGCGTCAGTTACAAAGTCGTGGGCCGTGTACGGATCCGTTGGGTCTCGGATATCAATGAGGTGATGCGGCACTAGACGCTGCTCCGCATCGGTGGGTTTTGCAGCGCCAATATCCAACCCTCGGTAAACCTGCGCTGAATCTACGCTGATCAGCTCGAATCGATCAGGGAACCGTTCGCACAACGAGTACGCGAGTGCCGACTTTCCACTCGCTGTGGGCCCCGTAATAACGAGCGCCAAAGGCTTATCGGCCACGAGAAAAAAGGCTATCGAGTTCGGCCAACGAAATCTGAAACCAGGTGGGTCGACCGTGATTACACTGGCTACTTCGCTCGGTTTCCTCCATTAGCCGCAGGAGATGATTCATCTCTTGCAGACTTAAGCGACGATTCGCGCGGACCGCTCCATGACAAGCCATGGTCGCTAGGAGTTCATCCCGCTGTTCCGTTAAACGCTCGGTCTGACCATACTCAACAAGATCTGCCAGCACGTCACGGACCAGTTGCTCAGCATGCTCGCGTTGAAGGAGTGCCGGCACTGCACGAATGATAATGGATTCATCTGACGCCACCTCGAGCCTCAAGCCACGAGCTAGCAAGACATCACGATGCGATTCTAGCGCTGTCACCTCTCTCGTGCTCACCGCGACACTTTGCGGTACCAGTAATGGCTGAGACGTCACGCCAGCCTCATCCATCTGTTGCTTCATTTGCTCGTAAGTGATTCGCTCATGCGCTGCGTGCATATCAACGACGATTAAACCCAGTTCATTTTGCGCGAGAATATAGACGCCTAGCAGCTGTCCGATCGCGTAGCCTAGCGGCGGAATCTCTTGTTCGTTTTGTGCCGCGTCGCTCGAACCGGCTTCAGCCAACGGTGCGGTACCGGGTTCTAACGCTTTAGAACGCGGATTCGCCATCGCCAAAAAATCGAGCGCTGCGGACAATGATTGAGGCCTACCCTCGCGCTCCGCCATGAGTAGCGCGCGCTGGGAGAACAGATTCGAAGAAAGGCTCGACGACCCGGGATCATATTGAGCGCCGGGCATCGATGCCTCTTGCGATGCGATCGCAGCCCCGCCCTCAGCCAATGAACGGGACAGCACATGATGAACGGTGCTAAATATAAAGTTGTGAACGCTTCGTGACTCTCTGAACCGGACCTCGTGCTTCGTTGGATGGACATTGACATCCACAAGTCGTGGATCTAACTCGAAAAAGATCACATAAGCGGGCTGGCGACCATGGTGAAGTACATCGTGATAGCCCTGTCTGACCGCATGGCTGAGCACCTTGTCTCGAATGCTTCTCCCGTTGACGAAAAAGTATTGTTGATCTGCCTGGCTTCGGGAGTAGCTGGGGGTCGCAACCCATCCCGATAAAGTCATCCCCTCTTTTTGCTCTTCAAAGTACATCGCAGCGTCGATAAATGCGGCGCCCAGCGCCTGACGTACTCGAAATTCTCGCTCAGCCATCGACATTGCTGATGCATATTGCCTAAGCGACTTCCCTTGGTGCGTGAGCTGGAGCTGTACGGCAGGGTGGCTGAGGCTGATTTTTCTGACGATATCTTCGATGCGTGATAGCTCGGTTCGTTCCGTCCGAAGGAACTTTCGCCGCGCCGGAGTATTGTAGAAGAGGTCTTCCACATCAACGGTAGTGCCTCGCGGGTGTGCTGCCGGCTCTAACGCGGACCGCATGGACTCACCCTCTGATCGCACTCGCCAACCAGACTTCTCATCAGACGCATTGGATGTCATTGTCAGCTTTGATACTGAGGCAATGGAGGCTAACGCCTCGCCTCTAAAGCCTAAGGTGGAAATACCTTCCAAGTCCTCTTGCTCTTTTATTTTCGAGGTTGCATGACGTTCTAACGCGAGCTTTAGGTCATCCGCTGAAACCCCTTCACCGTTATCCCTCACCAACATTCGTTTGACGCCGCCATTCTCAAGTGCGATGTCAATGCGAGTGGCGCCAGCATCTAGCGCATTCTCTAGCAGCTCTTTAATCACCGACGCGGGTCGCTCGACCACCTCGCCCGCGGCGATTTGATTCGCCAAACGAGGCGTTAACCGTTTGATGCGAGTCATGTTCGGGGGATCTCTAGCACCTGACCAATTCGAATGGTGTCGGTGCGCAGCGCATTAGCCTCCTTGATCCGCCGGGAGGAGACTTGAAATCGCTCCGCAATTTCCGACAGCGTATCCCCTCTTTTGATTTTGTAAGTGATCGCCTTAAGGCTTTGTTCAGAGGATCGCGCGGCTAACATGGTGCCTGGTGGTGGGTAGCTGCTGAAGTAGGTGTCAACCCCTTTGAAAATCGCTCGAGCCAACTTCTCCTGATGCGATCGAGTAGCGAGCCTCGCGGCCTCGCCAGGGTTCGAAATAAAGCCCGTCTCCACCAGAATCGAAGGAATATCGGGTGACTTCAGAACGATAAACGAGGCTTGTTCCACTCGTTTTTTATGCAGTCGATTGAAAGGTTTGAGCGCTGCCAAGACAAATTCGCCAATCTGGATACTCGAGCTCAGTGACGCCGTCATCGAGAGATCAAGCAGGACCTCCGCTAGCACATCATCTTTATCGTCTAGGCTGACGCTGCCCACACCACCAATGAGGTCTGCTCGATTCTCACTTTCTGCAAGCCATCTCGCTGTTTCACTGGTCGCGCCTGATTCTGAAATGGCGTATACCGAGGCGCCCCGAGCATCCGGCGTTTTCCAGGCATCAGCATGAATGCTAATGAACACATCAGCCTGGTGTTCACGAGCAATGGCCGTCCGCTCACGATGAGCCAGATAGTAATCGCCCCCGCGCGTGAGTATTGCTTGATAACCCGAGTGACGGTTGGCTTCCTTCTGTAACGCCTTTGCAATGGCCAAGACCACTGTTTTTTCATAGATCTTTTTTGGCCCAATGGCGCCCGGGTCATCCCCCCCATGCCCCGCGTCAATGGCAATGACCACATCGCGTGCACTTTGTGGTCTTTCCGGAGCTACGGGTTCGCGCGCAGCTGAGAGAACTGCTTTTTCACGGGCCTTTACGAGATCGACCACCAATCGATCCCCATACTGTCCGATAGGTCTCAACAGAAAACTCTTGGGTTTGACCGCGGCCTTTAACTCGAGGACGACTCTTAAATTCTGTGAGGTCTCTGGTGACAAACGAACACTTTTTACAGGACCTTTGGTGAGCGTACTGAGCCACTTCCTGTCCCGGAACTGACTCGAGTTGGCTGCGGTATCGAGAATGTCGATCACCACGCGGCTCGGCTTATCCAGGGTGAAGAGCGTATGTTCGACTGGGGCGCTAAGATCCATCACCAGCCTCACCTTTTCTGGGGACTCGTGACTTCTGACCCCTTTCAACTCAGAGCCCTTTGCCCCTGCCGCGGCAAGGCCTGTGACAAGTACCAGCTGAATCGGCAAACGAAAGGTGCGCAGCTCATGAGAAGCCGCTTGGCGCATCAAACGAAACACACCGCTAAACAGCTGCCGCAGCAGACAGGACGATAACGCGAAGTAAGAAGACGATTGCGTCATGGGTCTTGCATTCTCCAACCGCTCCGATTTGCGCATTACAGCATACTTAGTAAACGGTGGCGGTGACCAAAAGCGCCTCGATAAGGACGATAAAGGTTAGCAAACGGGGGCGCAAAATTCATGACCCGACCCTTAGCGTTCCGCCGCAGCTGAGGGGCTGTTGCCCAGATGGAGCAGCCCGAGCCCACTCTATCCGAGCCGCCAAAGGCGACTTGTGGAGACCTGGCTACAAGGACCGGGTTGCAAGGGCTAATCAAAAGGTCTGATTGCAACGAGGGGTCCCCTTAACTAATCGCGCCGAAGTTCAACCAACCCGGCAAATTGATCGAGTACTCCCCTGCCTGCAGCACTTCGCGCCATGACATCAAGCACCCTCTGCTCCCCCTCTTCTGCAGTTATCGATAACACGACATCTGCTGGATTAAGCACGCCTTTGCCTTTATCGGGCCATTCCACCAAGCAGATACTCCGGTCGTGGACATAATCTTCAAATCCCATGTAATCCAATTCCTCGGGATCAGAGAGCCGATACAAGTCGCAGTGATAAATATCGAAGCCGGATAACTGGTAGGGCTCAACCACAGTAAAAGTGGGGCTCTTCACTGCCTGATCGTGACCAAGACCCCTCATCAGCCCGCGACAAAAGGTGGTTTTGCCTGCCCCAAGATCGCCTTCCAGATAAATCATCAAGCCGGGCGACAGACATTGTGACAGAAGATAAGCCGCTTCAAGGGTCTTCGATTCATCTTGAAGAAAAAGGCGCATAAGCATCTCCTCGAAACGATCGGCCTAACCTTGCGATAACATCTGATGCGATTACCGCTACTTCGCCTAAGTCAGCCGCTGCCCACTCACCTGCGCGCCCATGGTGGGCGACTCCTTGCGCCGCCGCATGACCAAGGTCTAGACCTTGCGCCACAAGTCCTGCAATACAGCCCGTTAATGCATCGCCCATGCCTGCCGTCGCCATGGCTGGCGAGCCGGTGCCGTTGATCAACGCGCGTTTGCCGTCGTGCACTAACGTCGCAGCACCTTTCAGCACGACTACGCTTTGATACCGGTCTTGGAGCGTGTGTAAGACTTCCAATCGGTCGGGGCGGACAACTGACGCGCCTAGCATTCGAGCCGCCTCTTTCGGGTGGGGGGTGAGGATCGCATTGGGCAGTTTGCTGGGCCTCTCGGCCAGCATATTCAACGCATCAGCATCCATTACCATCGGCAGCGCGCTATCCATTACCCTATTGAGGAGCCCTTCAGACCACTGGCTCTGACCGAGCCCTGGACCCACCGCGACGACGGTCGCTCGTTCGAGTAGCGAGGTCAGTGCATCGGCGTCAGATACCCCTCGAATCATCAGCTCGGGCTGATAGGCGGCTAAGCTTGGAGCGTGCGACGGATGGGTCGCCAGCGTCACAAGTCCTGCCCCGGTTCTGAGCGCCGCCGATGCTGCGAGAAGACCAGCCCCTGCCATCCCCTCACCGCCTGCAACTACCAGCACATGACCGAAATGACCCTTGTGCGCTGCCCGCGAGCGCGGTGGTAGGGCTAATGGTTCAATGACGTCGACGCCTTTGCCCTCGAACTGATCGAAGAACGCGTCTGGTGCGCCCAGCGGGGCAACACACACCTCTCCTGAACAGTCAGGACCTTGCTCGGCCGCGAGGCCCAACTTCAGCGCAATAAACGTCACGGTATGAGAGGCGTGAACCACAGCGCCCTCGGCGACGCCAAAGTCGGGATGCAAGCCAGAAGGCACATCTAGCGCAATGACTGGTGCCTGCTGGGTGTTCAACCATTCAATGGCTTGAGCAAACGGCTCTCGGGCAGGTCCAGTTGTGCCAAGCCCGAGCAGTGCATCAACCAACACATCCGCTTGCCCCGCCCCATCGCCCTGAAACGCATCCCAATCCATGACCGGAACCGCTTGCTGCGCGCAGCGGTCTCTCGCAGTGCTGGCATCTTCGCCAAGTTTTTGAGGATCACCCACTTGCACCACGAGCACGTCTACAGCTCGATCCTGAAGTTTCGCTGCCACGAGATACCCATCGCCGGCGTTGTTGCCGGTGCCGCAAAAAACAATCACTCGCCGGGCCAACGGATATCGCTTGCGGAGGAGATCGACCGAGGCATCGGCAGCCCGGCTCATCAGCGTTAAGCCAGGTATGCCATACTCGTTAATCAGCATTTGATCCATTAAACGGATCTGATGGGCAGTGAATAGCCGACTCAAGGCCTCTGCACCTCAATTTCAACTAGACTCAGTATAACGCAGGAACAGTTTGAGCCTCGGACAAACCCATTCATTTGATGCGCTGCTCGATCAAGCCAGGGGCTGGGCCTACGAGCTTGGGTTCGACAGCTTGGAAGTTCGCCCGATTGAGAGAAGTGATCATGAGTCTCATCTGAGGCAATGGCTTGCCAAGGGCTACCACGGAGAGATGGGTTATATGGCCCGCAACGTTGAGTTGAGGGTCGAGCCCAAAGCCCTTCATCCCGGCGCGCTAAGCGCTATCAGTGTAGCGATGCCGTACCTTGACCCCCGCGCCGAGCAACAAATTGCGTTAACCCTAGCGGATTCAAAGGCGGCCTACATCGCTCGCTACGCGCTTGGTCGTGACTACCACAAAGTCATTCGAGCAAGGCTCAAGCGTTTGGGGCAACAAATGAATGAGTGGCTGGTGGAGAGCGGGCATGACGCCTTTACCGCCAGACCGGTCACTGACAGCGCTCCCTTTCTCGAAAAACGATTCGCTGAGCAGTCGGGGCTGGGCTGGATTGGCAAACATACGCTGCACATTCGGGGCAGCAAAGGGTCTTATCACTTTCTTGGCGAGCTACTGACCAACATCCCATTGACTGCGTCCAGTGCAGCGTCTACCAACCACTGCGGGTCATGCGCGCGATGTATCGAGATTTGCCCGACACAAGCGATTGTCGGGCCGTATCAGCTAGATGCTAGAAAATGCATCGCGTACTTAACGATCGAACATCAAGGCCCGATTCCAGAAGAACTTCGGGCACCCATGGGCAACCGAGTGTTTGGGTGTGACGATTGCCAACTGGTTTGCCCCTGGAATAGACACGCAAAAGCAGTCCCTATCGGAGATTTTTTACCGAGACATCAGCTCGATCGGTCATCACTGCTGACCCTATTTAGCTGGTCACGGGAAACGTTTTTGAAAAAGACCGAAGGATCCCCGATACGGCGGGCGGGCTACAATGGCTGGCAACGCAATATTGCGGTTGCGCTCGGCAATGCGGCTTTTGATCCAGAGATTTTGAGGGCGCTCCGCGCTCGCCTAATAGTCTGTGATTCACTCGTCGCCGAGCACGTCTCTTGGGCAATCAATCAACAAATGCTCAAGGCGCCTCAAGCATCGTGAACCCAGCAGCGCTGTTAAGGGATTAATCCTGCCGTCCAAGGTTGCTCGCCCGGGCCTAGTCTTCGAGCCGGAAAAACAAGTCTCGATAAACGCGTAATTCGTGGATGGACTCACGGACGTCCTCTAATGCCTGATGCATGTTGTTTTTCTTAACCGCATCCAAAACCGAGGGCCGCCATCTCGCAGCGAGTTCTTTAATAGTGCTGACATCAATGCTGCGATAGTGAAAGAAGGCCTCCAACTCTGGCATGTATTTCACTAGAAATCGTCGATCCTGGCCGATGGTGTTGCCGCACATGGGCGAGGCGCCTTCCGTCACGTGTTCCTTAAGAAATAAGAGCGTCGCAAGCTCCGCCGCACGGGTGTCGTGAGACGCGGACAATACCCGGTCGACCAGTCCAGAGGCCGTATGGTGCGTTGTATTCCATTCATCCATGCCATCGATCACCGACTGCGGCTGCCGAACCGGTAAGCAGGGTCCTTCCGCGATGATATTGAGATCCCCATCGGTGACAATGGTTGCGATTTCTATGATGACATCTGATTCGGGTTCAAGACCCGACATCTCTAAGTCAAGCCAAATCAGCCGATCCGTGTTCATGCCCTTATCCTCATCCCACCTTTGACTATTGTGCGGCCACGCAGCGCGTGGAGCAACGGTAGGTCAATTCGCGTACCCTGCTGCTGTTGCCGTCAACTATCGAGTGGTGCCGTCACCCGCACGAGGGCTAAATTGACGCCCGCCGAGCTCCGAGCCCATTGTATCTCCCCGCTTGATCTCGACGAGTTCTAAACCGTAGCTCTCCTCGAGATTGACCTCTATGCGATTGACCATAACCCAGTTTGCTCTCACAGTATGGATGACGAGAATCCATCAAGTATGATGCTCCTCGTTTTACGAGCTAAACCGTTGCAGACACACCGACTAACGGACAGGCCGCAAAGAGCCGCTGGTCGGCCGATCATCAGGGATCAGATTTCCTATGCTATTTTCATGGTTACAGCGCATTCTCCCCATGCATTTTCTCTCTCGCTGCGTAGGCTTTTTCGCGAGGAGCACGCTATCTCTCGTACGCATTCCCTTGATTTCAAGTTTCAAAGCCTATTTCAAGGTCGATCTCACCATTGCAGAGCGCGACAATGTTCGCGACTACGCGTCGTTCAACGACTTTTTCACTCGAGCGCTCAAGCCTGGCTTGCGAGTCCCATCTGGCACTCTGTCCGCACCCGCCGACGGCGTTATATCTGCAGCGGGTCAAGTCGAACAAGGGATCATGCTGCAAGCCAAAGGACAATCGTTCGAGATCGCAGAGTTGTTGGGTGACGCCAACCACCCTTTTCAGTCGGGGAGCTATATCACGACTTATCTGTCTCCTAGAGACTACCACCGCGTCCACTTTCCCTGTGATGCCAGGCTCGAGACGTCAACCTACGTTCCCGGCACGCTTTTTTCGGTCAACGCGCAAACAAGCCAGCACATCCCGAGACTGTTCGCCCGCAATGAGCGCCTAGTCATGAACCTTGCTTGCGAGCACGGCCAAATCGCTATGGTGCTGGTAGGCGCAGCGATCGTTGCGGCGATTCAACCCTTTTGGCAGGACCATCCGCTAACGGCCAGGCGATTTGAATCACGAACGATGAATAGCGTTGAGATCGCTCAAGGGCAGGAGGCAGGTCGGTTTCTTTTAGGTTCTACCGTGATCCTATTAACGGAGTGGTCGACAGATTGGGCGTTTGAATCGGGCGAGTCCATACAAATGGGCGACGCATTGATTCAATCGCTTTGATCAAACCCAAGGCAAAACCATGGCTTGGTCAAGCCGCTTTAGATCGAGTAAGCAAAGTACCAAGCGATCAACGCCCATTGCCGCACCTGCTGAAGGTGGCATGTCTGCCATGGCCGCTTTGAGCCCTTCATCCAGCGCCAGCTGCGGCAATCCCCGGGCTGCCCGCGCGGCATTGGCTTCAGCCCAACGCCGTTCAAGCTCATCAGTATCGCGCAGTTCTTGATACCCGTTAATTAGCTCCAGGCCTGAAAAAAAGAGCTCCGTTCGAAGAGACAATCCCGATGCATCGTCGATTTCAGCCAAGGCAGCCTGCGATTTGGGAAACCCGGTCACCGTGCAAATGCCCGTCAAATGAGGCTGAACCTCACTGCTGAAGAGAAAATCGAGCACATCCGAGCGCCATTGCGAATCAGCCAAGTCACCTAAGTGATTTGATTCGATGGAGTACTGATCAAGGCAGCGCTTTAGCGCTGCATCGTCAACGCCCTCTGGATCAACACCTGCGTGTTCGATCATCAGCTCACGATACTGAAAATGTTTCACAGGCTCTGAGAATGCTTGCGGAACAAAGGGAAGCTCACGGATGAGATTAACCATCTCATCCATCAGCAAAGGCAGTTCGAGACCTGGGGCATACCATTCAGCCATTGTGAATTCAGGCTGATGCTTTGGGCCGATGTCGCCTCCTCGAAAGACCGGCCCAATCTGAAATATCCGCTGTCCGTGAGCGGCTAACACCTGCTTTAACGCGTACTCAGGAGACGTCTGCAAGTAGTGAGCCTGCCCGGCTATGGGAACTTCAATGCTATGCAAGTGCGGATCAAAAGCACCATGTCGACCAAGCACCGGCGTCTGAACTTCAGTGTACCCTCGCGCCTCAAAACCAGCCCGAAGGGTGTGGATGATTTGCGACCGACGCTTGAGAATGTCCCAACTGGGGATCATGGCACGCTGCGACGCTAGGCCTTACTCCGCCCTTGATACTCTCCTGTTCGCGTGTCGACCCGGATGGTCTCACCAATATTAATGAACAGGGGGACCTTTACGACTGCGCCAGTCGTCAGCGTCGCCGGCTTTGTCCCACCAGTGGCTGTGTCGCCTCGAACACCTGGGTCTGTTTCAACGATCTCGAGATCCACAAAATTGGGTGCGACCACTTGAATAGGAACATCATTCCACAGCGTCACCGTGCATTCGCCCTGTTCTTTCAGCCACTGCATCGCATCGGAGACGGCATCCTTGTCTGCAGCAATCTGCTCATAGGACCCATCGGTTTTCATAAAGTGCCAATACTCACCATCGGTGTAGACATATTCCATGTCGTGTTCCATCACATCGGCTGCTTCAAGGGTCTCACCTGACTTAAACGTCCTTTCCCACACCCTGCCCGTCTTCAGGTTCTTTAACCGTACCCGGTTAAACGCTTGTCCTTTTCCAGGTTTCACGAATTCATTTTCAACGATACTGCAGGGGTCACCCTCCAGCAGCACTTTCATGCCAGATTTGAATTCATTCGTGGAATACGTCGCCATGGGTTAGTTCCTTACTGAATAGAGAATAAATCTAGGCCCGCCTCATCCTTTATCTGTGCATCAGCTTATGCATCAGTGAATGCGTCAGTGGATAAGGAGCCAGTTAACCAACTCTTTTCTGCCATTCTACGTCAATGGGGCCATGATTGCCGTGGCCGTTATGATTTAGTGTGCATGCGATTGATCGCGATCGCTGATCCCTAAAAGATAAAGAATGCTGTCTAGCCCCAGTGTAGAAATGGCATGCTTCGAGCGCTCACGCACAATCGCTTTAGCATGATAAGCAATACCG
>Ga0255778_10002253_pt1 | contig 16836 bp, 10 predicted proteins | sample 071ome_31_FD_179976 | JGI IMG/M metagenome (GOLD analysis project Ga0255778, IMG submission 179976) | Coastal salt marsh microbial communities from the Groves Creek Marsh, Skidaway Island, Georgia - 071405CT metaG (version 2) | ecosystem: Environmental > Aquatic > Marine > Intertidal zone >...
GATCGGGTGTTCTTTTCAAAAGCGAATAATGAAGGTTTAAATTTACTCGAATACGCGGGAGTAAACGTATCGCAAGAAAGTTGGTCTGTTTACGAATGTTCATCTATTTCGATGTTGGAATGGGCGTGGAATAATATCAACTGGGGAGGGAAATTTGACGATGGAACCGTGAAAGATCAAGCCTGGTTTTGCTCTGGAGTTGCTCGAACGAATAAACTCGAGTTGCTCAAGTGGGTCAGAGAAGAGAAAAAGTGCGATTGGGATGAATGGACGATCAAAATGGCAGCGCTCGTAGGTAATCTCGAGATGTTGAAGTACTGCTTTGCTAATGACTGCCCTTATGATGAAGACTGGCCATGTCGTAACGCTGCTGGACAAGGACACCTTGACTGTCTTCGCTTTCTTTTCGACAAGGTGAAACCTTCGCGAGAAACGGAAGCAGGAGCGGCACAAGTGGCTGCAGAATATGGTCAATTAGACATCTTGAAATATTTCGTTGAAGAAAGAAAGATATCGGTTGCTGCAAAGGTTGATTGCGTTATAAAATCTGTAAGGAATAGTCGCCTTGATTGTCTCAAATACTTGGTCGAAGAGGCGAAAACGCCTCTTGATGATTATCGACACATCGCTTTGGCGCGATATTTCGAGCAACACGAGTGTGTACACTATTTGCGAGAAAAAGGGTGCCCGGAACCGACAGACGAATATTACACTTACCTGGCTATCATTTACGCTGCGAACGAGGAACACCAACGCAGCGAGAGTGAAGATAATTAGCTTGTGTAAAATCGTACAACTCCTCATTTTCTGATTTCTGTCAGACTGTCACCGCAACAAAAAACACAAAACACGAGGAACTCTACATTCCACACTTCTTTTTCGCGCGAAACCGCGAGCTTCTTTTTTCGAACAAACGACGAAGAAGAACCACCACTCGCGTCGAGCGCTCGAACGAGCGATTCGTTTATTGTCTCTCGCGCTCTCCCTCTCTCTCGCGCGCGCCGGGTAGGTGGGGCGAGTTCAATACATTATTGTTATTATATTTAGGGGATTTCGTCTGAGAAGAAGAAGAAGAAGAAAGAAGAACGATGGAAACGAAATCGACCAAGACTTTGTTCGCGCTCGCGCGGGAGAAGAGCTCGAAGAGCGGTAATAGTAATAATAACAACAACAACAACAACGCGAGTCTGGGCGAAGCCATCGAGATGTTTACGGAAGTTTTCCAAAGATGCGAGTCGGCCGGGTGTTTCGACGAGGAGGACGTTTCGACGACGACGAGAGAGGAACGCGAGGAAAGAGGAGGAGAGCACGTGTCCACGACGGATTTGAAATACGCTCTGTGTTGGCACTTCGTCGGGAAATGTTGGCAGACGATGAGAACGGAGTTTGCGCCTCTTCTCGCGGAGGGTGCGAAAGGAGAAGATAAAGGAGAGAAGACGACGATGGTGATGAACCGTAAGCAGCGCGTGGAACACGTTTTACGCGCGAAGGAATGTTTTGAGCGGTTCTTGAGGTTTGCGACGGCGGCGCGGTTCGTCCCGAGCGGGTTCGAAAAGGAGGCGAGAGCGGCGGCGGGTTTGATGGACGATGACGAAGAAGAAGAAAGAAGAGAAGAAAATCACGACGGCGATCGAGGGACGACGATGACGGCGGGGACGCCGGAAGCGAAGAGGACGATGAAAGTGAAACGATTTAAAAAGCAAAGCGAATTGCGGAGGAAGTTGGAGGAGATGGAGAAAAGCGGAGTAGCTGGAGAAGGAAGCGCTCTGGTACAAACAACAACTGGCGCAGACGAGGAAGAAGAGAAGGAGGAAGCTCCGCCAGACGAGGAGAAGGTTCGAGAGTATTGGTTTGCGATGATTGAAAAAGCCGTGCTAGATTCGATCGAAATGATAGAAGGGAGTAAAGAGGAGGTGGCACTTTTGACTGGCGTGAGCGAAGAAGACGTGAGGAGAATCGTACAACAAGGGGAGAAGAAGCAACACCGAGGAGAACAGGAGGACGGTTCATCCTCGAGCATTCCAGCGGAGCTTTTAAAAGCCATCGCATCTCTAGAAAGCAACGACATCGGGCGAAATGGTGGAATGATGAACCGAAGCGCGCCGCCGGCGGGTACTTCTGCGCCGACGATGATGGCGATGCCGTCGCTTCCGTCTTCTTTATTTGCCAATCGCAAAGAAAGCGTCGTTCGAGACGCGAGAAGTGCTTTGTTTAGACCTTCCCACATTTTACCCACGATGTCTATCGAAGAAGCCGGTGAAATAGAACTGAGAGAGTTAATGGAACGCACGGCTTTGAGTAACGAAAGAGAGAAGCGCAAGTCGATTTTGGAGAGTGCCAAGACCGAGGACGAGTTGAGCGATGAAAAGTTATACGAAAAGAGACGCTGGGACGATTGGAAAGACGATAATCCGTTTGGCGCGGGGAACTCGCGTCGGACGCCAACTGGAAATAACAAGTGATGTTTACATGATAGCAGGAATAGTCCAATTAGCGTACACGAGTACTAGCGATGAAGTATAGTAGTAATGAAATGAATTAGCACTGCGGCAAGAAATAAGTATTCGTACAACAACAATTACAATAACAACAACGCATTTAATCTATACAAACTCTTTTTTTTTACCGCGCCGGCGTGACTTCTAAACAAAACCTCCCAAGAAACCCACCCCTAAAATCGTTCAAAACCTTCGTGCCAGCTCTCTCGAAATCTCCACCGCACGTGCTCATCGCAATCTTCTCGATGAACATGTCACCGTTCATCTCCTCTACTTCTCTCGAGGACATTTTGTACCTCTTCATGAGCACGCTCCCGATGTTGCCTTTTTCTCTCGTCCAACTCGGTAACATTTTCATCTCCTCGAACAACCTCGCCGCGACCTCGCTCGCTTTGTACGACGCCTCGCCGATGTCGTTTGCCATGGCTAATCTATTCGCGGCGTCTTGGTCGCTCATTCTCGGTGGTAAAACTCCGGGTGAATCCAACAAGTCAATCTCTTCGCTCACTCGCACCCATCTTAAATCTCTGGTCACCCCCGGTCTCGGCGCGGACGCGCACGCTTTCTTCCCGACCAACCGGTTAATCAACGCCGATTTCCCAACGTTTGGGTACCCAACCACCGCAGTTCTCACCGGCCTCGCCAACAAACCTTTCTGTATCCGCTTTTCGTTCACCTCCTTCGCAATGCTCAGCGCGATTTTCTTCACCTGCTCCACCCCTCGACCAGATTTCGCGTCCGTCACAACCACGTGTCTCTCTTTCATTTTGTGTTTGAAATAGGAAACCCACCTCGCTCGCTCTTGTTCGTCCACCATGTCCGACCGATTCAAAACGGTTATGTGAAGTTTCCCCGCAGAAGAAGAAGAAGCGGGGTTGCTGTTATTCTCGTTACCACTCCCCCTCCCGATCCAAGAGGCCACGTCCGGATGGCTCGTCGCCAGCGGTATCCTCAAATCCCGAACTTCCACCACGCAATCTACGTTTTTCAATTGATCCCTGAGTAACCGCTCCGCTCGAGCGATGTGCCCGGGGTACCACTGCACCAATCGAACCGATTTCGCGTTGAACGACGACGACGACGACCGTGCCGTCCCGTGACCACCATTATTCGCGAATCTCGCGCTCTCCTCCGCGGAGGGAAAAGGAGAAGAAGATTGAAAAGGCAACGCCTCGGTGTCCGGAACCGGCGGCGGTTTCCTCTTCGATGGTTGGCCGCCGTCTCCTCCTCCTCTTCCCGCTCTCGCCGCCGCGGTCGTCGTCGAGGCGCCACCACCACCGCGGCGATGGTGATGATAAAAACACAGGCGTCGTTCCCCGGCGGCGAAGAACAGAGAAGAGGAAGAAGTCGTCGTCGTCGTCGTTCGGTGCAGCTTCATCATCGTCGTCGCTTTCATTTTTTTTTTTTCTGACGGGGGAGAGATTTGACACTTTTTTCTTTTCTTTTTCTTTTTTGATTTGTGGGCGGCAAAAAAATATCGATTTTCGGCCATTTTTTCTTGTGTCGGACGTGGTAAGACGATCCCGCGATGACGTTGTTCGCGTCGTTGTTCTTCTTTTCGGTGGTGGTGATGTTGATGATGGCGAGTGCGACGAGGGCGTTGACGTCGTCGGAAGGCGAAGGAAGAGAGAGAAGAGGAGAAGGAACGGGAGCGCTGCACTACGCGACGACGGAGACGACGACGACCGAGAGATCCTTTGTTCGAAGGTCACTCAAAGACGTCCACCTCGGTTTCTCTCACTCTGGCGAAACCAAACCAGTCGCGCAAACGAGACTGTCCACGGGATTGACCGTCGAACACATACAGAAAATCGCGCGCGATAACACGATCATTGTCACGTGGGCAAACCATCACTACTTGGATTTCGCGAGGAACTGGATAAATCACGTGCAAAACCGGTTGGGTTTGAGTAACTTCATCGTCGGCGCGATGGACGAAAAGATGTACGAAAGCTTGAAGGAAGAGTTTAACGGCGGCGTGCACACGTGGTTGATGGGATCGCAAGGAATCGCGAAAGAAGCCGTGAAGAATGATTTCGGGTGGGGTACGAAGAATTTTCATCAGATGGGACGAGATAAGATTCGATTGATCAGAGACTTTACGAGGAGCGGTGTGAACGTTTTAGTTTCAGATATCGACGTGGTGTGGTTGAGGGATCCGTTACCATTTTTTAAGCGGTATCCAAATGCGGACGTTTTAGTATCTTCGGATCAGTTGAGATCAGAGACGATGATTGAAAGTTTGAAGCAGAAGAAGTTTATGGTAGATGGAGAAGGGTTGGAGTTTCACATTTGCCACGCGGCGAGTAATATTGGGATCATGTGGTTTTTAGCGAGTCAAGGGAATCAGGAGTTAACGACAGAATGGGTAGAAAGGATCGAAAAAGACGATAATCTGTGGGATCAAAGCGCGTTTAACGATTTGAAAAGTTTGAATGGCGGGTGTGCGACGCAAGTGGACGGAAGTGGAGTGCAAGAAGCGTACGGGGACGAGAACAAGAAGATGCGGGTGAAGATGGGAACCTTGCCGGTGAGTTTGTTCGCGAACGGACACACGTATTACGTGCAGAGATTACACGAGAGGGAGAAAAAGAACGCGTACGCTGTTCATGCAACTTTCCAATACGGGGGAACACCGGGAAAGAGAAATCGAATGCGAGAGGCCAACGCTTGGATGGGGGACAGAGAGGAATACTTTCAGGGGAAGTTTATGAGTTTTACGCCAAGAATAGAGAGAGATTTCTTCCGTAGTAGCACCGAGAGCACCGGGAGCGGGGATACCAACAACAATAGTAGTAGTAGTAGTAGTAGTAGTAGTAGTAGTAGTAGTAGTAGCAGCAGCAGCGATAGTTACGATACCAGTGGCGATGGCAGAAACGATGACAACGACGACAAGAAAACAGTTCGCGGAGGATTTGATATATTCGTCGAGCGTGGCTGGCCGGAGAGGGATAGCAAGTTTCCGAGCATTCCGACGAAAGAAGAGAGAGTGCTCACGGAAAATGAACGTTTAGTGAATTTCCAGCTGGCACAAATCAACGAAGCGCTTGCCATTGCGAAACATCTCGATCGCATTCTGATCATACCGCCGATCCTTTGCGGCATCGACCGAGTATGGTTTCCTCATTACGGTCGATTCCCCGGTTCGCATTTACAGTTGCCGTTTATTTGTCCGCAAGATCACGTCATCAACGTCGAGCAGTGGCGAAATAAAGGTAAATTCCGGGAACGATCATTTTTAACGCACCCACAAATGCCAAAGGGTGCCGTTTCGCCGGACTCTTCTGCTCGAGTCGTTGTAAACGGGAAAAGAACGAACGAAGCGTTCAAGAAATCGCGAACGATTCCGATGGAAATTGTACCGACAACGCAGCACAACGCGGACTTCAAAACAAAAATTTCTCTGAGGAGATGCTTCGAGCACCACGACGCGTACGATACCAACGATGACAAAATAGAATCGTGCGATCCGAGTCAAAATGCAGCTATTCAAAACGCAAATACGGTTGTCACGTTGGAGGATCCGGCGAAGAATTTAGAGGTTTTGGAGCAAATGCTTGGAAGCGAGGCAAACTCTAAAAAATTTTTGCACTTTGATACGATGCTCGGAACGACTATCGAATCGGTCGCTAGAGCTGATAGTAGCGTGATACCTGATCATTGGTGTTGTCACATGAAAGGGAGCGTTCGGTATAATCCAGACGGCGTGAAAGGAGAATTGTTCACGAAATCTTAGAAACAAACGTATTTCATATCATGTACTTGTAAAAAGAAGCGTGTTGTAGTGATCATATGGATTGTCATTGTTTTGCTGAAGATACTTTTGGTACCGTGGTACTAAGTATCTGGGTACTTAGGTGAAAAGATGTAGGTATATACATGTCTAAAATTAACAGCAAGCTTTAGTGTACAGTTAAGCTTTAGTGTACAGTTGTCAGTTTTTAATTTCCGCTCTTTCGTGTATTTGTTCCGCAGTCACTGCGTTCGACACAAAGTGCCCTTTCATCACGGTCGATGTTCTTGATCTTATTTTTGTTCTTGACGTTCTTTTTGCTCTTCTTTCTTGTTTGCTTCTTCTGCCTCTAACCTTTTTTTGTCCTTTATCTTCTTCCTTTCCCTCGCGTAGCATTTCGCGCACAAGTATTTTCCATCGCGCACTTTATCGTTGTACCATATTGAGCTCGTCGTTTTACTTTCGCACGTTCCGCAGTGCTTTCCACTCAACGCCACCAACTCTTTATAGTAGCAATTCACGCACAAATAACCGCCATTGACGGTTTTACTCTTCAGCCAACTCCCGCTAGTTCTATCGCTGTTACACGCCGCGCACACTTTTGTGCTCAACGTCGCTCGTTCCCGATAGTAACATCGATGACACAAATGCATTCCTTTTTTGACGTGCGAGCGATACCACCCTCCGGTGGTTTCGTTCGTCATGCACGCCGAGCACGATTTCATTTGTAGCTTGGCTATTTCTTCTCTGTAACAGTTGCGGCACAAACTCAACACCTCGGCGACTTGGTTGTGTAAGGAGTCATCGCCGACGTGTCTATCGCTCGCATTAGATGTCGTCATCGTTGTCGTTGTCTTTTGCGTCGCCTCTGCCGGCTGTGGTGGTAATTCTACCCTGCACTTCTGGCACGCGCGAGAAACGGGCGTTACTCCTTCGCTCCCGTTTTGTGCCGCTTGATTCGTAGCCTGCTCCGCTGCAATCGCCGCGAATATTCTATGAATCACCGATTCGCTGCCCTCGATCTTCGTCGCATCTACTCCTCCGTTATTCGCCGCCGTCTCTTTTTTCATCCCCTCTCGCTCTTCTTCCTCTTTCTCCTCCTCCTCTTCCTCCTCGTAAGGAGCCAAGCCCAACGCCTCCACCTCTTTTTCAAAGCACTCTTTGCAAATGTCCGCACCGACGATTACCCGAGATTTCCTCCACGTTTTATCTCTCGGCGCTACTTTCCCGCACTCCTCGTTGATGCATTTGAGCATCATCATCTCTTTCTTGGTGCTGTGCGTTTGATATCTATATATATGTGTGTGTGTGTGTGTGTGTGTGTGTATATCTTGGCGCTGATCTCCTTTTCTCTCTCTTCTTCCGCGCTGCTGCTCTTTGCCGCTCCTCCTCTTTCCGTAATTACGTAATTAAAAATGGTATCAAATTTGTTTAGGGTTTTTAGGTAAAAAAAAGAATAATACATGTACAACTAAAAACTTACAATAACAAACCGGAAAGCGCGGTCACGACGAGCACGACGGCGGAGAAGACGATTTTCATAGAACCTTTGGCGGCGGCGCTACCTGCGACAAAAACAGACTCGGCGGGGCAAACCGGAACCACGTCCTCTTCGCTCACGTACGGTTTCGTCAAGCCGGTGCACGTCGCTTCGACCATGTTTGGATTTGCGACGCACGTGGAGTCTTCGCAGTCCCACGCGCACGTGCTGTCGCTTTGACACGAGGTCTCGGAGTCGTACTTGTCGCATAACAAACCGTTTTTCGTCACGTCGGCTAAAAACGGATTGGAAGGCAACGCGGCGTCAAACGCCGCGTCCGTTGGTACGCACGACGACGGTTCGCCACTCGAGTTCCAAACTTCGCACGTCGATGTGCTCGTGCACTCGGCTTCGCTTTCGACATCAGCGCACGTCAGTACGTCGACGTTCAAATCGAGTGTGGCGCCTATCGTAAGACCCAACATTTTGAACGCCTCAGATAAATTTGACGAGCAGCCGTCTTCGTCGCCATACATGCACTCCGAGTTCGCCGAACACGTGTTCTCGCTCGTCGCCGCCGAGCACGTTTTTTGCACGTCGAGCACGTCGCAAAAATCGGTGTTTTGAGCCTGCGTTTTCGTGTTCTCGTCGCAATACGAGCTGTACAAGGAAGTGTCCAAATCGTCTCGCGATTCGCACCAACTGTACGTGTCGTCCCAAGCGCAAGATGAATCAGCAGTGCACAGATCTGCGCTCGTATACTTATCGCATAAAGAACTTTGCGCCATAAGCTTCGAGAGAAATGAATCGCCAAACATAGTAGTCAGCGTGCTTTCGTCCGTCAAGTCAAATTCGCACGTGTTGTCCGCTTCCTTCCACGTGCAACCCATATCGACGTCGTTACACACGCTTTCTCCGCCGAAGGACGCCATACTGCACGTAAGCGTAGGCAAGAGTAAGCTCAATCCATAGCCAAAACTGATTGCAAATCGTACACTATCAGCCTGCTCATTCGTACACGCATCCGTCGGCCAAGTATTCCAGGTGCACTGCACCAACGCGTCGCAAGCGTCTTGGGTCGTCCCCGTCGCGTTGCACAACTGTTGTTCCCTCACGGCAACGCACGTGTTGGAGTGCGTGGCAATCGTCGCCGCCGCTTTCGATTCGCGCTTGTCGTTGTTCTTTTTCGAAGCGCTCGTCGTCGTCGTCGGCGAGGCCACGACGCGTTCCACGAGCAGTTTCGCCCGCTTCTCCGCTCTCGCGTACTCCTCCGTGCCTTCCCATCTTTTCAAAGAAAAAGAAGCTTTTGTGGTCGACGACTTTTCCGCGATGATGCCTCGTCGCAGAAATTTTGAAACAGCGTGCACCGAGGACGCGTCGACGCCGCCGCCGAAGCGAGAGGAAGGGAAAGCGAAGAACGAGAGGAGGATCGCGACGAGGAGGAGGAAGTTCGAAAAGAGGAGCTTTGAAGGTGTCGTCATCGTGTATCGTTTAGTGGGAGGGACTGGTTTTTTTGGGGATATAAAATGGAATAAAAATGCAGATGCAGTCTATTAAGTTCTTTGCTTTTTGGTACAAAAGGTTATATACAGGTATTTAGTGTTACAACTACCACTCTAACGCTACCGCTAAACTCTACTACGACTACTAATAAACAACAGAGTACTCTTTTTGCTCTGAAAATAAGTCGCATCAAAATCGTTGAATTACGACGAGCGCTAAAAAAGTCGACTTAAAAAAGCGTTTACCGCGTCCTTCTATCTGCCGTCCGCAGGAGAAAGAAAGGGTGGGGGAGGGGGGAGTTTTACCCTCCTTCTTCTCGTCTCTCCCTCGAGAGAGGAGGCGTCGAAGAGAAACTAAAAATACTCGGGACGCGACGAAAGTGTTCTCTTCCGTCCGGTTTCTTCTCCGAAACTATCGAATCCGTGGAGAGTTTCTTCAAATCCCAATGAGAAAAGGAACTCGGACCGCTCTCCAACTCTTTCTTGAACCAATCTCCACTGAGCACGGCGGGAAGGACGATAAAACCCAAGCCCAGCCACTGTAAAGTATTCAACGACTCGCGAAACACAACCGAGTTCAACGCTATCGAGACGACTTGACGAATAGTCATTATGGACGCTAAGGTCACCGCACCAAACGCATGAATGGTGTACGTGATTGCAACTTGCGAGAACGCGGAAGATAAGGATAGATACACGATGTCCCGGTTGATTTTCGGGTACCGCCGCAGAAACGTGAGGCAGTAACTTAATTGCCCGCAACAAATCAACCAAATGCCGCTAAGTAAGGTGCCAAAAACACACATCCAAAACATCTGATCGAATATGGACGTTTTCTTCACTCGAAAGAGCCTTTGCTGATACGAGCTCGTAAAACCGTCCGCGGCGAGATAGACGAGCAATATGCACACGCCGATGTAGATCGACTCTTGCGCGCGCGAAAGAAGCGTCGCACCTAAAGAGCCTACAAGTGAGGATGTACTGTCCAGAATATAGGACGACCCTACTTCTTCCTCGCTGCCGGAAGCTGTTCTCATTATCCGTGTTGGTTCCATCAGCGTAAAACTCCTCAAGTCCGCTTCCTCTAAACGTGCTAACGAACGCTGCGTCGTCGGCGATGGCAATAATAACGAAGTCATCGCGGAATTCGGCACCACTTGGTGCGCCGTAATCTTTGAATTGAAGACAAACACAAAGCACCCCACGGTTACAATCATTGCCGACACATACTGGTCCAATCGAAACTTTGTCCCGTGTAAAACGTAACCCCACACCATGGTCGGTAAAATCTTTGCCGCTTTCGCCAACGTACTAATCGCGAAAGTTAAATACTTCAAAACCTCGTACTGACACAAAGTGCTCACCAAATTCGAACTCGCCACGTACGCGTAATTCTGCAAACTCGAGTGCGGCCACCACCACTCTCGACTAAACAAACTCACTCTCTCCGGTTTCGTATACGCCAACGCGACCATGCCGAAGAGGAGCGAAAACAGTCTGTTGCTAAACACCAAAAAGATCGAGCTCGTAAACACGGCGCTCACTTCGTTTCCTTCTTCATCCACGAACCCACCGTATGGAATGGTCATTATTCGTTGCTGCAGCACCCCGTACGCGCCTAAAGCGATCACGTTCACCATAGCGCACGCCAACAAGTGCAACACCCCGTTTCTCCGCCAATCTTTCTCGTCAAAGCGTCGGTCGTTCACGCCCAAGTTTCGAGGCGATAGCGGTACCTTATAATAAAAAGGACTCCTCTCTTCTTCAACTTCCTTCTCAGCCGCTTTCTCCTCGTCCGCGTAATATCTCAGCGCTTTCGGCGCGTGTTGCGGACTGTCAAAACCACCATCCTCCCGCGACGCGTTCGCTCGATTGTGTGCCACAACCAACGCGTCCGTCTCTTTCTTCCCTCCGTCCTCTTTAAAAGGAATCGACGACGAAGATGCGCCAGAAGCACCGCGCATGGTTGCCTGTGCGCGCGCGTGTTACTTTGATGCGCGCAAAAAGAGCTCATCGCGCAGAGACAGACTCGTCATCGCTGCGCGCATTTGCATTTCTTTCTTTTTTTTTAATGTGAGAGAGAGAGCCGCGTCCTTCTTGTGAAGAGTGTCGAAATCTAGAAATTTTTCATCGCACACCGATGCTACAAAAACTATTTTGCTATACACGCTCGACTTTATACCGCGACTCTGCGCTTTTGTTGTCTCTCTAAATCTTACTCTCTCGCGCGTTCAAGAGAGAGAGAGAGAGAGAGAGCGATAGAAAGCTTGCTTTTTGTTTATTTGTACACCTCTTCTCCTCCTCCTTTTCTTCTTCTTCTCTCTCACTTTGTCTCGTCGGCCCTCGCGGCGGAGGAGGAGGAGGAGAAAACTAAACCGACGCGGACAGGCGAGGGAAGCTTCGCGGCGTTGACGTGAATTGTTTTTTCGACGATGGTTTCGTTACCGCTGTCGCCGCCGCTTTCGTCGTCGGGTACAGTCGCGACTGAGAGCGCGTCCGCGGCGAGTTTTGAGAGGTTCTCTTCGTAGTGAGAGGCTAAAACGCCACCCATCCAAACCGTGGCGCCGTCGCTCGAGACGCCGGTGATGCCTCGGGCCGTGTCCATGCCGTCTTTTGCCTCCTCTTTCTGTCCTGCTGTTTTGTCTTTCTCTCCTTCCTTTTCTCGTTTTCCGAACGTGGTTTCGTGTTCGCTTTCGATCGCGTCCAAAACGTCTGCTAAAGTTGCCTTTTCTAAATCAAACACGCGCTGAACGAACAAACCTCGACCGCATTGCGAACATCCCTCGTCTTTGTACAATTTCATCAAGTTTTGATAAACTTTGTCCGATCCAGCGTACATGACGTAATTGTCCATGGGTTTCAAACACCCGGTGGCGATTTTAAACGCCTCGAACGCGCAGTACGCGGAAATGATGGCGTTTGTGCTCGGAATCGCGGGTACGATATTTTTCACCACGCCCAACGTGTGATTGTACGTCACGCCGGGAATCCCGAACGATTCCGCGCGTTTTAACGCGCGCTTATACACCCACGTGACGTGATCTGGATTATCGCCATCGAACGCTACTCCTTCATTTTCTCCTCCTTCCCCTTCTTCGGTGTACTCTTTCGGAAACTGCACAATCTTTGCGTGCTCTATGCAATGCGCCGCGCTCCTCGGCGTCTCGGCAATCGTACACAACGGAAACGTCGTCTGCGGTGGAAACAACCACGTCGTGCACTCAAAACACGGCGTTTTACCCGGGATGATGACCCTCGCGTGCCCTTTAAACCCTTCCGTCCCTCCATCGATCAAAGGCGTCCACGTCCCTTCCCTCGCCTCGACGGATTCTCTCTCAAACTCTAAGAACGAACAGTACACCTTATTTATGTACCTCCTCGCTTCGATCGAATCTAAACCCATCACGACCACGTGAAACTGTCGATACCAATTATCTTCCATATCCTCGATCCGTTTGTAATGCCCGACTACTTTCGCCCCTCGAACTCTTTGATTCACCGCGCGCGCCGCGCATATCGCTTTCGGCTCCCCAACATCCTCCTCCGAAAACAAAAACTGTCGATTCAAGTTGCTCACGTCAATCGTGTCCATATCGATCACGTCGATGTGTTTAAAACCCAACAGCGTTAAATCTTTCAGTAACTCGCACCCGAGACCGCCGGCGCCGACGACCAGGACTCTTATGTTCTCCCGAACGAGAGGCAAGAGCGACGGGTCCGGGGTAAAACGCGCTCCCGCGTCGTCGTCGTCGTCCTCGTCCGCGACTGAGGAGTGCGTGAAAAGTTTCGAACCGTCTCGAGCGCACAGCGCGGCGACGTCCGCCCATCGCTCTTCGAAAACGCTCGGGTCGTCGTCGAAAACGTCGTCGACGTCGACGGTTGGTTCGAGACCCTCGTCCATATCGTCTTTTTCTCGGAGAGAGATGTGAGAAATTTTTTAATGAAGCACAACGAACTCTTTACTTTGTTGACTTTGTGGACCGCGACGAAACGCGCGGCCGGCGGGCGCGAAAGGTAAATAATAACAATGACGAACGAGGAAAAAGAAAAAAGTCTCTCTCTCTTTCTGTGATATGTTTCTCTATCTATCTTCTATCTATCTATCCATCTACTTCTATGTGTATGCTCGCCGTCTTTGTCTCGCCGAGCGCTAAAAGTCTACTACAAACTTTTTACATTTTCAATCGCTATTCTGTCGTAAGCGAGCGGTCACAAAGCGACTTCCTTTATCGCCTACGCCTAACCTGATCAACTCGTCGACGTAAGTGACGTCGATCCAACCTCGAGCGTTGAAACGTGTTAGCGGAATCTGAATTCTTTCCTTCCCGGCGACTTCTATCTTCGCGTGCGTGAAACAGACCGAGAATCTCGGACGCGTCGAGGGACTCTCTGCGCTTCTCACGCAACTTCCGAATATTCTCACCGAAACCGGAATGCAATTAAACAGGAGCAACTCTGCCCGATTTTCCACCATCTCGTTCGCGAGGTCGATTATTTGAAAGTTTTTCGACGAATCCGAAGACGACGAGGATTTCGTCTTCTTCATCCGCGCAGAAGAAGAAGAAGAAGAAGAAGAAGAAGAAGAAGAAGAAGAAGAAGAAGAGCCGGTCACTCTCGTCACGAAACTACCAATCGCTCCCTCTTTCTTCTCGCGTTCCTCTTCTTTCGCTTTCGTCGCGCCTCCGGTGAAGAGTAAGGAAAATTTCCCATCGATTAAAGCCATATCCTTTTCGATTGTTTCTGCTTCTTTCTCGAGCTCATCCATGAGCGCAAATATTTTTTCGTCGTCGTCGCCGCCGCCGTCGCCGCCGCTGTTCCGCTTCTTCGCATCGTTTATCGCGCGGATAAGTTGAACGGACTTGCGTTCATTACCATCGTCGTTCTCCCTCTGCTGCGTTGATCCTTTTTCCGCGTCGGTTGAGAATGATGAAAGGCACGTTTTTCCCCGCGTCTTCGGAGAAGGAAAACAATTCCGAAAGGAGGAGGAAGTGGTCGCGTTGCTGCTCTTCCGAGAAGAGGCGAACGTCAAAGGAACTCGGCCTGGGGAAAGGGAGAAAGCGTTGGACGTCGACATATTTTTCGTACGATCTTTCGCGCGTTGTTTTTGTGCGGCGCGAATTTGTCTATCTAACTTATAAATTTACACTTTACTCGTCAACTTCGTCGTCTACGATGCCTTCCGTTTCGATGCGAAACGCGCAGGATTGCGCCTCGGCAAAAGGCGAACGGAAAGCGTCTGCCCAGCGGCGGCGACGGCGGCGGCGAAGACTATTATTGTCTCCTTCGGCTCTTCCAAATCCTCCTCCTCCTCCTCCTCCATCCGCGTCGGCGTCGTCGTCGTCGCGGGTGAGAAAGATACTCGAGTTTGGACAGTTTGCCCACGCTAAACCTAAACCAGGCTTGACGAAACGATTGGAGGTGTAGAAGCGTTTTGGGAAAGCGCGTTTGCCGTAGCAATCGGTTTCTTCCTCTCCTAATGCGTCCTTTTCTTCTCCTTTCGCGCGTTCTCGCAAGTAGTCGTCGTTAGAAGCGCGGAACGCGCCCGAGTTGTTTTCCTGCTTTCTCGGGGGCGCGTTGATGTTGTTTCTGATGTTGTAATTGTCGTCGTCGTCATCGTCGAAAGAATCTACCACGTGATTGGTCACGACGACGGCTAAATTGTGCTTCCACGCGAACTCTTTCAACAAGTGCGTAAACCTGTATAAAAACTGCGCTCGAAGAATAACGCGTTGCATGTTTCGATGCTTTTCGCTTTTGCCTACGTCGCCTTCCTCTAAATCCTCCCTAAACGGCGCGGTGAGCGAGTCGATGACGATCAATTTGACCGGTTTCCGACGAATCTCTGTTTCATCGTCATCGTCGTCTTCGACCATTTCACCACCATTCCTCTCCTTCTTTTTCCTCTTCTTCTTTTTGCCCCTCCTATTAATACTATCGCTATTACTACTCTCCGTGCTACTCAAAACCGTCGAAATAGATCGCAAAACCTCCCAACAATTCTCCGCGTTTCCCATCGCTTGGAACACGTAAATTGAATCCAGCGCTCTCTTCTCGTCTTCCTCGTCTTCCCTTCGTTCTTCTTCTTCTTCTTCTTCTTCTTCTTCTTCTCTTCTCCTCCTCCTTTCTGCGTCCTCCTCTCGCGCGTCCGACCGAACGTCGATGTTTCTACTTTTTTCCTTCTCACGATGCCTCCTCCGCTGTATCTTACGCCGCTCTCGCCACATCTCTCGCAACCGTTCCACCGGGAACTGTCCCTCCGTCGTCACGTACACCGCGCTGAAACCTTCGTTCGCATCTTCCTCCTCCTCCTCGTCTTCCCCGTCCCCGTCTTCCCCGTCCCCGTCTTCCTCCTCTCCTCCGAACCGCCGACGCCCGCCCGACGCCACCGTCTCCAATAACAACTGCAAACACAACTGCGTCTTCCCGCTCCCATTCTCCCCGACAAACTCCGTCATCGATTTCGTTTTCACCCCACCTCTCAATATCCGGTCCAAATTTGAACATCCGGTCGAAAGCGCGTCGTTTCGCATCCGAGAGGCTGGAAGCGGAGCCGGAGGCACCAACAAAAGTTGTTGGTGTTGTTGTTGTTGTTGTTGTCGTCGCGCAAAAAGCGAAGGAGCCTTTCTCGATCCCTCCTCGTTTCTCTCGAATTCGCTTCTTCCTTTCCCGTCGTCGTTGGAAGAAGACGTCATGGTTCCGCCGCGCAAGAGAGAGAGAGAGAGAGAGAGAAAATCAACGCACACACACCCCTAAACGAGACGAAAGACGACGATGCGGGACATTTTCTCTTTCGATTTTGAACGCGCCTGAACGTGTGCTTTTGCGAAGGAGGAAAAAGAAAAGCGCTTCTGTTCTCTCTCTCTCTCTGTCTGTCTGCGTCGCTTCTTCTTTCTTCTTAAATCTTCTAACCAAACGCCGTGGCGTGCGCGCTGCGCTTTTTGTTGCGTTGCGTGGTTTTTTGTAGGGGATTTTTGAAAATTTTCTGAAACCCTAAATAAAATTGTGGTATTTAGGGTTTAGTGTTTCCCGCGTAAAAAGGTTTGTTTGTTGTTGTTGTCGTTGTTGTTTCTGTTGCGTGCGTTAGTAAGAACAGGATGCGCGGTAGCAACGCGAAGAACAAAAGCGAGAGCAGTAGTCGTAGTCGTGGTAGCGTCAGGTCGCGGCGTCGACGATAAAAAATGGTGGAGGAGGAGGAGAAGACGAAGAAGGAAAAAGTACCGGTGACGATTGTCACTGGCGTGCTCGGAGCCGGGAAGACAACTTTCATTCGCAACGTCTTGCTGCTCTCCGGTCGTCGCGGCGGCGAGAGAGAGAAGAAGAAAGAGAAGATCGCGATTTTGGTGAACGAGTTTGGGAGTTTGGGCATCGATGGCGCGGTTTTAGAAGCCGCGAGAGCCGAAAAGAAGAAGAACAACAACAACAACAACAACAACAACAACAACAATATCAACAACAACGAGAACGTTTCCAAAGAAGAAGAAGAGGAGGAGGAGGATATCTACGTGAAGGAAATCCCGGGCGGATGCGTGTGCTGCGCGGCGAGCGGGTCGGTACCGTTCCTCGTCGCCATCAAACACGTGCTGCAAAAAGTGAAACCGGATAGATTAGTGATAGAGCCGAGCG
>Ga0255778_10002256_pt1 | contig 16824 bp, 27 predicted proteins | sample 071ome_31_FD_179976 | JGI IMG/M metagenome (GOLD analysis project Ga0255778, IMG submission 179976) | Coastal salt marsh microbial communities from the Groves Creek Marsh, Skidaway Island, Georgia - 071405CT metaG (version 2) | ecosystem: Environmental > Aquatic > Marine > Intertidal zone >...
AACTTTCATAATATTTTCCAAACAGTCGAAACCCATTTGAAATACGTTCTTGTTCTTTGTTCATTCCGTCTCGATCGTTTATATCAAAACGCATGAACACATCGTCTTTGTTTGCTTTGCAATCAAAGGCATAAATCATTTCGTCTAGCACCCAGTCCCAGCGTTCAAAGTGTGTGCTGTCAGTTTCGCCGTTGTCTTTCTGCTTCTTGGTCTGCTTCTTAGGCTGTAGCTCTTTAGGCACATCCTTAGGATCAACAAAAGGGGCACCGTGTTTAGTTTCCTTTAGTTGCTTGAGCATAGGAAGCACAATAAGAGCAAGGGTATGATCCATACTCCAAGTATCCCATGGATCAATACGTACTTTTACCTTTTGCACTCGCCTATCAAGGAATAGATTGATGGTGCAGTTGTAAATTAATTGTATGATATCTTCCGTTTTTTCACGCCAGGCTTCTGCAAAAGGTTGTGATTTGACTCTTAAACCTTTTTGTTTGTATTCAGGCCAATCCACATATCCATACTTTTTATTCATATAGTTTGTATGTAAATTACAGATTGCTCTGTTAGGGTAGGATCCAATCTTAATTTTCATATTTTACCACCTTTACGTTTGTTTCCTTGCCTTTGAGGCGCCACACAGTTGCAGCCTGTTCTGCCTGTTCAAAGGTTTCGTATAGTTCGGGCATTAGATCCCAGCAGTTATCCGTTTGCTCAGTAACGTAGATCCAATCACCATCGCCCATCCTAACCATTATTGCGTACATTAGTAATCTACCTCTTCGAAACTATCTGCAATATATGCCATATTGTATCGTGAAGGATAGTGTTTTAACAACCTACTTGCTTCTTCTCTAACTGCTCGTGGCACCCGTGGATACTTCTTGGGATCTCGCAAGTCCATTAGAAACTGTTCTACATTTAGCACTGCATTTGTTCTTTCAATTGGTAATGTCATGCTAAATCCGTTAATAGTTTATAGTTGTCCCACGCTTTCTGCTGTGCAGGATTCATTTCATTTTGTGGTACTATGCACTCTAACCAATTATATGGCATACGCTTTGGGTGTGCTTTAAACTGTCGTGGCTGATGTAGTTTGCCCGAGTCATACAACTCTACAAGCAAATCGTGCATAGCCTTTTGTCTATCTTCTAGTCCTCGCCATTCGGGTTCACTAAGTCCACCATGTAAGTAACCTTGCCAAATTTGTCTCCAGTGTTCGTCATTGTGCGGATCTACGTCTGTACGTGTTACAATTACTAACACATCTTTAATGTCTACACGTTCTTCTAGAATATCTCGCATACAACGAGACAAGCTCAATCCAACTTTCATGTTTTACCTTTATCTATCCAGTCTTTAAATGCATCTTTAAATGCATTTGCACTTTCTTCAAGTTCAAAATAAAATGTGTGAGCATAAACATATGTGTATGTATCCATGCTCCACTCCCAACGATTTAGATTTTTTCTACACCAGTCCTTACATTGTACAACCAAATCACTGTGTACGTCAACTACATATCCAGGTTTCCAGCGATTTTTATATTCAAAAATCTCTTGTGGAGTAGGATTAGTGAATAGTGGAGTTTGTTGTGTCATTTTCTTTATTGCCATAAAATTCTTCTGGATCAATACCAAAGTATCTTACACACAACTGAATAATTTCATCAGGAACATCGTCTTCGTCCTTTCCGTCTGGTATAAACAATCCTTTAAGAATACCTTCCTTGCTAATAATTAATCCCCAATCGTCATCGGATAATGCATCTTCAAATGTTACTTTAGTCATGCCCGCTCCTTTTTATCTAAAATGGTTACTAAGTCTTCTACATCTTTAGCAATAAACTTGCCGTTTACAATACGCATAACAGCATCACACCCACTACTTTTAATATAAACCCTACCGCCATCAATCATCTTGTTGCCTACTATTTTATAGTCATGGTGTGATTGGCTATAATAATATTTACCGTCCACTTCGATCATACCAAACTCAAGTGACTCCACTTTGTCTGCATTAGTAATCATCATATGATCTCTAATAGTATCGTAATACAAGCCAAAATAACGATTACCAAACTCAGGATGTGGCGTTTCTCTATAATACACGTCAACAGGGCAATCACTAGCAGTAAGATCTGTAGTGCAAACATATCGTACATCTACTCCGTCTTTCTCTGTGTAGTGAGCTTCTACTTTTGCTGTATCAAACAACGGCTCATGCTGTATGTTCATCTCTCACCTTTTTCAAAATGGTTTTGTGAATACCAGGATTTACTCGCAATACATGAGGCATCATCTCATGTCTAATATAGTTTCTAGTATAACACGTATCTGCGTTGCTGTCATCCTCTACGTGCGGTACATTCTTTAAATCTGCCCACATTTGAAAATCTCGTTTGCGAGTCATGCGAAAAGGACGGATAACGTTCTTGTTGCTGTAAGGAATAATCTTACCAGTGCCGTGCATACTGCTCCACACCCAAGTTTCTACACAATCGTCCAAATGGTGTGCAGTAACAATAGGAGCATTGATAGTGTGAAAGAACTTGTATCGTTCGTTTCGCCAGTGTTCTTCCCAACTGTCATCTTTGGGCTTGCCTTCCGCGGCGTCAGTGCCTAGCGTACCATACATAAACGGCAAGTCATTTTTAGTAGCATACTCTGCTACAAACCTATGAGCCTTTGTGCCATGTTCTGTACCGTGATTAAAATATACTAGTGTAACATCGTGGTTGTTGCGAAGGAAGTCTACAACTGCCATTGAGTCTACGCCGCCGCTACATGCTACATAAACTTCTCTTGGTAATTTATTTTGTAGTCTGATCATTTTTTTCAATAGGATTATCGTAATAGTCAGTCAACCCTTTACGTTGACGCTCTTTCTTTTCACTAATCATTTTGTTGGATTCTAAAACAACCAACCCCATAATAATTAGTATTACTATTGAAAATCCATATTGAATAAAATCTACCATACTTACACCTTATATAATTTTACATAATTTAAACGAGTTTCGTTTGCACTAAACAACTTGTTCTTAGTGTGTGCTTTTACTTTGCCTTTGATGCGCTTCATAGTGCCAATCTCTTGATCAAACTTGTTCATGTAAGAAACAAGGTTACCGTCTGTTGTAACTGCGGTAAAGTTATACGATTCCCATTGCGAACTGTAACGTTTGTCAAGAATTTTAACAACAGCCTCTACAGGTTCTTTTTCTTTACCAAGATACTGACTGTCGCGATACTCAACACGGATTTCTTTCTTTAATCCGTTTTCGTGTTGATCACGTTTGATAAACTCTGGAGCAAACGCAATACGGCCCATGCCTTTAACAGGAACTTCATCCTTGCTAAGTTCTGTAACCATATCACGAGTAAAGTCATTAAGATCTGCAAGGCCAAGCATTACGTAACGCTTCATCCATTTAAGTGCTTCTTGCACACTTTTATAATCGTCCTCAGTAGGTTCAAACATAGTAAAGTCATTTGGAACCCATTCAATACCTGCTTTAGTATCGTAGTAATAACGCACTAGATCCTTGTTTGGAAATTGGGGTGCTTTACCTTCTTCGCTAAAACGGCGAATATCTTTAATGTAAGTTTCTTTGTTAATACGGTAAGCCGCATATGCAACAGCAAGTGCATCTACAAGTTTTACAGTCTTAGGAGGAAGCGGAGGAAGCGGTTTACGGCTAATTGGACGCTCATCTTCATCTGCAAGCTCGTATGCAAGTTCCATACGCTTAAACTCTGCCTTGCTCATACTACCCCAATCAAGAGTGTTAGGGGTTGGAAGTGTATTCTTTTTCATGCGATTTGCCCAGCCTATTGGATGATAAATTGTTGTCATGTTGTGCCTCTTCTAGATTGCCTATTAAACTATCTATAGTATACACGTTTTCGCCGTCTGTGTCAACCGGATATACGTGATAATGGTAGCCTGCAATAGTTTCATTTATCTGTTTAAGAATAGTTTCTTCTTTCTCGTACACCCATTCTGTAAATCCACGTCCTTCAAATTGAATAGCATATCCAAATTGATTCTTAAGTGTCTTTTCCAATTCTTTTACAGGATTGTCTTCACCGTACCAAACTTTGTTAAATGTAGCAAGATGACTTTTACCTGGAAATGAATTTTGGTATGTGCCAAGTCTTACCTTGGCACTGCGGAACGATGTTATTCCAATCTTATTAGCATCACTGCCAAACGGGTCACGCATTAAGTATAATAGTTTCATTATTCTACCTCAAATAACTCATTAAACGTTTTTCGATAGTCTGGATGATGTTTAGTGTCTTGTATGTTTAGTACAGGACGAGTGCCATGTACACTCTCATGCGCTCTTACAAGTTTGTTTTCTTCGTTAAGTAAAAATCGATCAATGTCGCTCTGACTTTCATTTAGAAGTTCTTGCGTGTAGTCATTCACAAAAATTATTACATCGTCTTTTTCTGTGTTAGGCATATATTGCTTCATAAGAGCTGACATTTTTTGTGCGCTAGAACAGTTCATCGGCCATACCCAGCCTTCGATCCCGCCTGCTTTACGATAGATACGATTACCAAAGGTACCGCTCATCCATTCGTTGTCTGCTGCCTTTCCATAATTAAAGCAGTTGCCACCGTTTGTAAAAAAACCGTAAGTGTAATACTTTGCATCATGATACTCCATCAAACGACAAATGTCTCGTGGTGCGTTAAGTGTTGCTAATGCTATTGCTATTTGTTTCATAATTACCACCGACACTGTGCTGTTGGAAGTTGAATGCGTTTAATGTGCTTATTATACAAGTTAATAATCGCATCATACACACGCCACTGATCGTGGTCTCGAGGCTCTTTAAAACCGTTCGTGTGTAGTTCGTTATAGTATTCGTCCTTAAGACTTTGCTGTACAGTGTTTGGATCACCATACAACTTAACAAACAAGTTGCCTAGTTCAATATCAAATTGTTCGTCTAATACAAACCCTTGTAATTCTGCTTCTTTATAAAGTAACGCCATTGGACGCCAAACTTCTAATTCTGCAGGTGCTAAGTCCCAAGTACGCTTATGGAACTGTAGAGCTCGTTTGAAGTATTTGCCTCTACTACCATAGTCGTCTGTCATATCAAAGATAGCTTGTCCACTCTTAATCTGACTAAATGCATTGTTTGTGTTTGCATTACGCTTAGGAGTAAAACCTGCGGCAGTTAAAATATTGTTCATTTGAACAGTAAGTGTATCTTTTGTCTCTAGCAAAATCATAAACTCGTCGTATGCGTGTAGTTTACGCTTGTTACGTGAATTAATACGAATCATGTTTTGTCCTGCAAGCCAGACACCGTATTCTACTTTGTCATCAAAACCAGCGGCACTAACTTCTTCATCTGTAATCAAATCAGTGTCAATATACCACACAGGAAATGCTGTATAGTTTTGTCGCTTCATTGCTTGTGCAGTATGATGTCCGTCCCACAGCATATATTTGCCGTCAATTTTAATTGCTGTTGGAACAATTACACAGGTAGGATCAAAGTCCTGTTCAATTTTGTATAAATGGTTTGGCGCAACATCACGTTGGAATCGAGGCCAAAGAAATAGTTGTTCCCAAGTTACATAGTCAAATTTAACTACGCCTGTACGTGGATCAAAAGGATCACGTTCTACTGGATGTTTTTGAGGTCCTAGCACAATGTCAATTGCGTCTGCAATATCTGCTAGTGGAATAATACCATTCTCGTAGTTGTCTGCCATTGTACGAGTGTCAATAGCATCGTCCTTCATTTCAAAGGATACATTGAATTTGGAGAGGTACTTGTTGATCTCAACCAGACGGTTGTAGGGTTTCGTTTTCATTATATTTTCCTTCTTACTATAATTTCAGTTCAGTGTAGTGCGTAACGAATTACTGGCTACAACTATATAATAACATCTTTAAGGTAGATGTCAACCTATATTAGTTCATCACTTCTTCAAAAAGTTGATAAAAAGTTTCCTCTTCTGGAAGTGTATATAAGTCTGTACGTTCTTTTGGAATCATAAAACGATCCATCATCTTTTTAACATAACACCACTCTGGTCCACGTACTACACCATCTGCTGTAGTAATTACATAATCGCGATCGTTAAAGTAATCAAATAGCTCTTGTATAGTTCTTCCAAATGCTCTAGGTTGAATTTCTACACATTCAATCTGAACAATAGGTCGATTATTTGCAATAGTTTGATCCGCACCTTCGAGTACAAGAAGTTCATAGCCTTCAACGTCAATTTTAATGATGTCTACATCTTCAAAAGCATAACTGTCTAGTGTACGCTGATCAATTTCAACACGTTCGTATCCTGTGTTTCTTTTGATGTCTTTTCCTGTTACAGTTTTAAAGTCGCCATTGTCGTTTGCTACACGGTTATGTCCGTCATTCTTTTTAATGTGCATTTCTACTTTACTAGGACCGCCATCTGGACCTAATGCAATATTATGTGTATGTATTTCACCCGAAACTTCTAATGATCCATATGAACCATCTTTCTCTTTCCACCAACCAGTATCTTTTCGATAGTTTTGTTGATTTAGCGTAATGTTGTCAAGTGCAACTTTGTATGTTTCAGGTACTGGTTCAAATCCGTGTACTGTTTTAGCAAAGGTAGCATACTCCCAAGTATTCATACCTATGTTCATACCTATGTCTAAAACTGTTCTTGGATTAGGACATAACTTACGTAGATGTAGTAAGTTTTGCTTTTGATATGGTCCTGCTTGCAAACGCTGAGTATAGAAACTGTCCGAGTCCCACACCCACATTTTTCTGCCTATGTTATTTTCAATTAATATTTTATTTGTTTGTGCCTGTACTGTCATGTGTTATCTCCCATTGGTATATCTATTTATGGTCTCGGTATTTTAGCACTACTAAAAGTGGCCTTAGATATCCCACGGATCGAACATTGCCTCTTCTGTATCATTGCAAAATGGTGTACGCCCATACTTAGAAGTATAAGCACCTAGTAATTGATCTTCTAGTTCGTCAAACTTCTCTGTAAACCAAAAAGAAATTTCAACATCGGTAAGATCAGTAAGTCCTTTTTGTTCACGTAACTTACGATAGCGTTCAAATTCTTTGGTAGTTTCTACTGACTGATTCCATTTACTAGTTCCTTCAAGTTTTACGCCATGTTTCCAAACACGATCATGCATCTTTTTACCTTTACCGATATAAAAGCCTTCAGAAAAAATGCTATCACGCAAAATGTAAATGCCACTTTGTTTTTCAGTAAGCGGACAAGGTCTATCTTCTAAACTTTCTAATAAGTCCATTTTAGCAAATGTAGAAACGCCGCTATATTTTTTACTACGCAATCTCCAACCTACATCTGAATGGGTGCGTTCTTTTGAGCTTCTATCTTGGCCATGATATTCGTATACATCACCGATAAATTTATACCATTTAGTTTTAATTACTTTTGCCATTTTATGAATCCCATGTCCATTTACGTTTACCTAATTTCTCTGATTCAGCCCAACGGATAAACAACCCTGCTTCGCGACCGTGTGCTTCAATTTCCCAAGGCTGATCCCAGTACTCGGGATCTTTGTTTAACCATTTACCATGCCAACGATGTTTGTTTACACGACTACTTTCATAAAGCTCACCTCGTGCATACTGTTTTGCATGTACCATTTCATGACAGATTGTTTCAAGCAATCTTCTCATTCTCATATGCTTATGAACTTCTATTTCAAAAACTCGAGGACGATCTGATCTTTCTGCTTCACTGTCAGGATCTGCAAGACAATACCCATATACATCATCTTTTTGAAGACTTTTTAGATGTACTTTAATATGTAAGTTGTACATTCTAGGCATTAGTTTTTTAGCACAAAATTTTACCACACTAGTAATGTACTTTTTTTGGGTAGGATTAGCACCTTTAACATCGATAAGCATCAGAACCTCTTTGTTTTTGTATATTACTATAATACAGTCAGAGTAGTAGAATGTCAATAGTAAATGGTTAAATTTATAATCGAAAAACTATTCTGCCTTTTGATAGATCATATGGACTTATTTCACACTTTACTCTATCACCTTGAATAATACGTATTTTGAATTGGCGCATTTTGCCGCCTGTGTATGCTGTTATAACGTGTCCGTTTTCTAGCTCTACTTTAAACATTTGATTTGGTAGAACGTCTACAATTTCACCTTCTACCTCTAATAAGCCTTTATCCTTGCTCATCCTTTTCCTTTTTGTCCACTTTCTGGATTATTAAACTACCTAGATCTCCTATTAGAATTTTAACAGTATCACCAGGTTTTATTCCCGCCGCTTCTGAAATTTCTGGAGGAATAGTCATATTTACATTTTTTGGATCATTTGGGATGTCTTCAAAAATGTCTTCTACTTTGTATGAGTAAACTTTACTTGGTTTATCTTTTTCTGTCATTTTTCTTCTCCTGCTAAATACTTATATGAAAGATGCGTATCGTATAGCATTTTACGATGTTGTAAAAGAGACGCAAGCCAAAACAGGTTACGACTTACCCGAACACCTTGAGGCTTACGTTGTAATGCTTCTTGCTCACCACGTTGATCGTCCTGATTTTTTACCTGAAGATTCATTTGCTGAAGCATATTTAAAACTCAGCCGTCCTGCTGATATGAGTGCAAAAGAGTTGGGAGACACTTGTTTGTTTGTTACTGGTGTATTTCCTACTTATGGTCGTAAACATGGCATTCGTCGTCGCTATTATCAAAATATAGGAATTGGATCATATGAAATAGTAGCAGAAGTTATGAACAGAGACTTGTTCTCAGAACTTGCTACACATTTTAATTTTTTAAGCGACTTTATAGAAGTTACCACTTCTGCTCCCAAACTTCAGCATAGTAACCTTTTCCGTTAGTATCCCCGCCTTGGTTATCAATATCTTCGCCATCATATTGAATGCTGTAAAGAGTATCTTCACCGTTAGGTGCTTCGTCAACAAGAAACTTTAATTTTTTCAAATCAAGCAATCCTGGTGTTTCTAGTATACCATCAAAGAACGTGCCTTTTTCTGCTGAATACATTTGACATACATATTCACCTTTCTTTGCATAAGCATATCCGTTTTCAGGACCATCTTGTATTTCTACTTCCCAATCAGTTTCTTCACTAATACGGCTACAAAATTCAGACAAGTCTTCGCGGTCAACAATTTCTTCTAGTGTGTTAGACATGTAATCGTCACTATCTACCTTTTCAATAGTAACATAAGCATTGTCCCAACCTGCTCCCCAGACGTGTTCAATTTCGTCTTTGGGTTCATACCAAGTATAACCTGCTGCTTCCTTATCATCTACGTCATGCATAAACTTTGCTTCATCTGGAATACTGTCAATATTATAATCTGCATATTCTGTGTCTTCATTTACTTGACCAGCAGTATATTCTTCTGCATTAACAATATAATGAACTAGAGGACTGTCGCCATGTTCTTCACCAATAGGTTTCCAAAAGTCGTGTGCTTCTTTTGAAATACGCATATATGATGCTTCGCCACCATAACCGTTTACTGTAATACGATAATAATGAGGACCTTTTAATTCCTCTACTATCTCTTTCTTTTCATCTGAGGTTGCCATAATTAAATCTCCATGTCGGCTGCTACTATATAACGATCGTCATTTGATTGCAGTAATCCTGGTCGGTGCCAACTTTTACCTGGAAAAATTATCCAGTTACCAACTCTTGCTTCTGCAAAAAATTTACCATCACCTTCTACACCATTTGGTGCAAATTCTGTACCTGCTGTTTTTAAATCTATGTTATTTGGCATATGCAAATAATAAACTCCGCTAACTACTTGAGAACTATCTCGTAGATGTTGATGCCAATAATTATCTCTATTTTCTTCTGTTTTTAATGAAGTTTTATATCCCCAACTTTTGATACTTTTAATTTGAGCCTCTCGCTTAAGAAATGCGAAACAACTCCATATAAAACTCATTTTTAAATTAATCCAATGCTCACCTGGCAAACTCATTATGTTTATATTTGTTTGATAAGGAGGACTGTTTTTCCAATAATTGCCGTTTTCAATAACATGTTGAATCCCTTTGCACATTTCAAATCGTGCATCGGGCGTAAGAAGAGAAGTCCAGTCATAATATTCGTAATCAATCATAATACTATATTAACAGACTGGACTTCATTTGTCAACCTCTAATTAGGCTGGTACTACTTCTTTTAGATATGCCATAACAGTTTCTGGCGCACTCTCTCCGTATGGATCAGTGTTCATTTCAGTTGCATCTGGTTCTACAAATGCTTTCTCAACAACACCGTCATTTAGGATAACAGCAAAACGCTTTGAACGCTTGCCAAAGCCAACAGCACTAAAGTCTGCTAAACGACCAAACGATTCAGCAAGCTCGCCGTTACCGTCTGGAATAACTTTAACATTCTTAATACCTAGCACTCCTGCCCAAGCATTCATCACAAAACCGTCGTTAACTGATGAAACATAAATTTCATCAATGCCCTGTGATTTAAACTCTTCATAACCTTCTTCAAATCCTGGAAGTTGGTAAGTTGAACAAGTAGGTGTATATGCTCCTGGTAGGGAGAATACAATTACTCGCTTGCCACCGAACAAGTCTTGTGTAGTCTTTGCTACAAACTCGCCATCAATTGGACAGCCGCCTGCTTCTGGTGCTTCATCGCCTTCGCGATACATAAAGGTAATATTTGGAACTTTCATTCCTACTTCGATAGTCATAGTGTGTGTCTCCTAGGTTACTTGACAAAAAAAGGTGCAAGAGTAGGTTAACTCTGCACATTATTAATTATACAGGTTTACACAAAAAAGTCAAGTGTTTTTTAGTTTTTTGGAATTATTATATATCTATTGTTGCTCGACGAATGCCTAACGCTTTGTTAGCACGATATAGTTCAATTGAAACTTTGTTAGATTGGTTGCCGCCAAGTATATAATAATACTTTACACCGTTTATTATTTCTTCTTTTACAAAGAAACCAACGTGTCCCTGCCATCCTTTACGACCTCTTGGAAATATTACAATATCTCCTGATTGCGGCTTGTCAACACTAGATCCCCAATCTAAAAATGATCTTGCTGTTAAAGGATATGCGTGATCCTTATTGCTAGGTATACCACTTTCTTCAAGCACTGAATTAACAAAGGCTGCACACCATTCGGTACGCACAGGGTCTACACCAGTTAACTCTTTTAATTCTGCTCTGTGTGTGCGCTCGTTAAAATGAATATATTGAATTGCTTCGTATACAGGATTATCTCGACTAACTTTTATTTGGTTTGTTTGTTGAACACCAAGTAACTCTGTAAAATCTTGTGTTGGCGAACATGCTGCTAAAAATAAAAATACGAATATATTTAAAAAATATCTCATAAGTACCCATCCCCTCTAATCATATTTAGTACCTAAAATCTAGTGGGATATTTATATAAATACTAGTAAGCAGAGCATGAGAGGGCTTTTGTTTTTAAGAGGGACACAATGGATTTTCTAACACTAGTTAGTGAGGTAGGATTTCCAATCGCAGGGGCAATAGCGGCTGGATATTTTGTTTATCTTACACTTAGATTTATACTTGCTGGAGTAACTGATTCAGTTACCACTCTCAAGAACATTATCGGACAACTTGATAATCGTGTTCAAACAATGAACAACGACCTAGTTAAAATAGATGCATTACTATCTTACACTCTAGGTGTTAAACCTAATGTAGATCGTATTGCAGCAAACGAAGGTAAAGAGGACGCAAGACGTGACTAATAGTACAAAAGGATTTTTAAGTGGATTTTTAATTGCAGCAGGGTTTATCACAATGGACATAAACGTTGTTACAGCAATATTTGCTATGGTAGTAGGATACCTTGGCATACATTCAGTATTAAAGGGAAATTAATATGTCTAAATGGGATAAATGGTACGAGAATCAAAATGATACTACTAAGGCTTGGCTAGATGCACAAGCTAAAGAGGACAACAAATTTATTCTAAGCATTGGCACACCTATATTTTTCTTAGGTATGTTATTTGGATTTTTAGTTGGGTTAGGAATCTAAATGGAAGGTGTTGATCTAGCAAATACTATTAAAGATTTAGGATTTCCTATTGTAGCTGCATTAGGCATGGGATACTTTATCTACTTTATATGGAAGTGGGTAACAGAAACTATTGATCCTATCGTAGGTCAAACAATGGGTACTCTTATTAAACTTGTTGATCGTATTCGTATGCTTGACAATGATATGATTCGTATGAATATGAAATTGTCAATGGTGCTAGAACATAGGCATTTGCTAGATAAAAATCTCAATAAAGAACAACAAGAAGAACTTGATGCTATTGTAAGCAAGTATCAAAGTCGTAGTCAAGTATTTGATTCAACTGGTTCTGCATCTAAAAAGGAGAGCACTAGTGCAGGAAAAAAGTAGTAACGCCTCCAAAAAGCAATGGACGTCCACCTTGGATACTTTTAGTAATTACATACGGAGGAATGACGATCTCATTGCTACTTTTGGTGTGGCTGCTGTAATAATGGCGTTATTTAAAATGGCGTGTGTTATTTCGTTGTTGCAATAAACACACCATTCCAATCCTTGGGTAAGTCCTGTGTCTTTTGATACTCGCAACGTTCAATCCACATAGCATAATACTTTTCCATCTTACCGTCAAAATGTCTCATTAAACGCTCGCAATGCCAAATTGCTTCATCAAACTTTTGAGCTCTATATGCTTCGTGCATTTGCTCATGTAACTTTTTGCTCTTGATATCTGAAGTTTTATTCATACCATCTAAAACTGTGTAGATAGGAATACCTACGCTCTTACCTTTAACTGCTAGATCATCTATTTTTAGGAAGAACCAATCTTCCTTACACTTCTCTACTGTGTCTCCTCCGACGAGTAGTAAGCATCCGTACTCTTTACACTTTGATTCAATTCTTGCGGCTGTGCTGACTGCGTCCCCAAGTACATCGTACGAATGTCGTTTGGTGCTACCCATTTCTCCAAGATAGCCCCATCCAGTATTGATGCCAGCCCCCATGCCCACGGGAGGTCTTCCTTCAGGTATGACAAAATCTTCATTAAACTTCTCCACTGCTTTTAGCATTTGTAATCCTACACGAACTGCTGTGTCAGGGTGATTAGGATCATCTGTTGGTGCGTTATGAACGTGCATACTTGCGTCACCGATATACTTGATAACCATACCATCACTGTCAAGTATAGGCTGTGTAATGCTGTCCATATAGCCATTCATTATACGAGTAAGTCCTTTTACGTCATCACCAAAACTTTCACCTAGTGGTGTAAAGCCACGCAAGTCTGAAAAGCAAATACTAACCTTACGCTTCATTCCATCTTTAATAAGTGCAGGATTTTCTTGTAATAGTCTTACTACAGTAGGTGATGCATAACCTGCAAACTGTTTCTTTATCGCTTGTTTTTCAAGGAACTCACGAACAAACTTGATACCATATACTTGTAGTGCAATGATAACAAATGTAATAACTGGTGCTGTGACATCAAGCAATACTTTCTCGTCAGCATAAGCAAACATACTATAAGGTACAGTACCGCCTATCATTACAACAGTTGTTGCTAGTCCTAACCACATCCAACGACTTAATAAAATAAGCAATAGTCCGCCTACTGCTAGTGCTACAAGCTCTGCTGTAGGTGCCCAGTCTGGACGTTGTATGTTTGTACCTGCAAACATTGTGCCTAGTAGTGCAGCTTGTGTAGTTCCTGCATACTGTGCGCCCATTGCTGTAGGCACAGGATTTGCAATACCTGCGGCTGTTACATCTACAATAACAACAGCACCAGCAAAGTCTTCTGGCAAGTCTGCTACACTTACACGTTTTGATTGCTGACTCCAGTCAATCCATACACGCCCTTCGCTGTCAGTTGGTATTTGTCCAAACTGTGGAATACGCATTTTCTCAACACCAAACTCGTTTAGTTTGATTTGGAAGTTAGGATCGCCTGCAATAACTCGTAAAGTTTCTAATGCTAGACTAGGATACAGTGTACCGTCTACAACAGCGACAGTTGGCATACGTCTTACTACTCCGTCTATCTCTGGTTCCGTGCTTACAATACCTGCACCAACACTGTTATTTTCAAGTTCTGGAATGTTTGCAATAATACCGCCGTATGGTAAGATGCGATCTAAGAACTGTGCTTGTAGTATTGCTGCCCCAGGATTAACTGGTTCGTTTTTAGTTACATCACTTGGACGGCTTGCAAGTATTACAGGTAATGCCATCATTGTTTCTGCTAGTTCTGCATCACCACCTAGTCTGTCCTTTTCAGGCATCATTACATTCCATACAACTAAGCCTGCGCCTCTGTTGTATATGTCTTTTATAATGTCTGAATATATATTTCTTGGGAAAGGATACTGTCCGTATTTGTTTAATGCTTCTTCATCTATTTCTGCAACATAGATATTGTTTTCAACTGCGGGTTGATTTACAATAAGTTGATCGAAATAGTTTAGTTTTACACTTTCTAAAAATTTAGGTGGTTCAATAAAAGTGTATACAAGAAATGCTAGGGTGATTAACGCCCACCACGGCGACAGTAATCTCTTCATACTGTATTTATTTTAGATAAGACGAGAGGCACATTCAAAACATCCGTAGCGAGGGTAACGCTATTAAACTGATGGCTGAATGTACCTCTCTACATTTACTTAGTTAGAACTTAATTACCATTCCTGCGGAAATGGCATTTGTGCTTCCTAAGTTTGTCATTGAACGTGTACCTTCAACTCTCCAAGTAACAGAGCCTGTGTCTTTTTCTAAGCCTAGTGAAATGTCATTTACACCGTCTGTATGATGCATAACACTAAAGTCAACTAGTCCTAGGTCGCCACGTAGTCCAACAGTACCGTAACCGTACATATCATCAGTTGCACTTACTGTTCTTGCACTTTGGATTGAACCTGCTTCTGTATAACCGTCCATTGTACGTTTACCACGTGTATAACCTATAACAGGTTGTACTTTTCCTAGCTCTGGTGAATACATTATTCTAGCACTTGTGTCTGTACCTTTAGTTTCACCTGTGTTAGCAAAGTCGCCGATAGTACGTGACATTGTGTAGTCTGTCATTGCGTGACGTAGTTCTACACTAACACCATCTCTAGCAACTCCACCAGCAAATGCTGTAGTGTCAGCATCAACTGAATCACCGTTACCAGTTAGTCCTGTGCCTAGTCTAGTAAAGCCGCCTGAAATAGTAACACCGTTTTCAAGAGTTTTGCTTCCACCTACAACAGCACCAGTAGTAGAACCGCCCATACCATTGTCGTATGTGCTGTTCATTCTAATACCTTGAATGTTGTTAAAGTCTAGTGTTCTTAGTGTGCTACCAACTACGTCTTGTGCTGTAGCTGTTTGATCAATACGTCCTGTGAATGATCCTGGATCAGTTACAGTTGTTACAATCGCACTATCTGTAACAGCTCTGTCTGTTTCTACACCGTCTGTATATTCAATGATTTCCATCGGTGTTGTAACAGTTGTTGTTTTTTCTCTGTCAATGGTTTGTACAGTTGCAGTTTCACTTGCTGTGTGGTGTGTGATGCTTGCTGTTAGCACAGGACGATCTGTGTCTACAACAGGATCACTGTAGGTGATAACTGGTTCTGTTGTTGCACCACTTGCCGCATCAGTTGCTGAACCAACATCTTCAACTGTACCCCAGCTGTCTGTTGTTGTAGTGTCACCACCACCTGCTCCACCTTCTACAGCATCACTAGCCGCATCAAATGCACTTGGTCCAAAGATGTAAGCATAACTTGCTGTTAAGATGTCACCTGTGCTAACACCTGTCCAAGCCCAACTAATACCAATAGTGTCATCACTAGTACCGTAGTTTAGTTTGATAGGATTGCCGTCAGCATCAAGTTCTTTTTGGTATGTACAATAGGCAATCATAGTACATGTTGGGTTATCCCATTGAATGTTTCCATCGGCATCAAGCAAAGGCTTGTAATAGTTAGTGCCGTTGTATCCGTCTGCTTCAGTACTCCACCTATTAATACCTGCTGTTACGTTTGTATCTGTTGTGTAGATACCTAGTGCATAACGGCTCACAGTTGCTTCTGAGAACGCAACATTGGTTTCTGGAATAACACCGTAACCTAGCACGTTGTCTGTTGCTGAACTGTCGCCAGGCATACCTTGGCTGTCTGGATCGATAAACTTACCAAATGATAGTGTTGTTGCATCAGTTAGCATTGTAATGCTTGCTGATCCATCAATGTATGGTGTGTTGGGAGCTAGACTGTAGGTGTTAGTAATGTTAAACACACCACTTACTCCGCCTGTCCAACTCAAACTGTTTTCACCGTCTGTAAGTCCGTTGCCGTCATTTGCTATTGCAACGCTGCCGCCGTCGGAATTATTATTTGTGTAGTTTGTACCATCTACTTTAACACTAAAACCGTCAAACGGTGATCCCGGTGTTAAGTAGTCGTAACTTGAATTGAATGTTCCTGTGCCCTCTGGATCAAATAGTAATCCAGGGCTGGCGTTGCCGCCTGAACCAAATGTACCTGTTGTTCCGTTTACACCTGCACGAACCCATTCGTTTTCAAGTATTCCCATACCTGTTAGATCTGTATTCATACTCGATGTGTCGGCTAATGCCGTAGTTGATAGCAAAGCCGCCAGAACGGCGCTTGCCAAAAGTTTCTTTTTCATTGCGTTACCCTCGCTTGTTATTGGACGCTTTTGCCCTCGTCCATCATATTATTTATTGTGCATCAATTGTGCATTAACTTACCACT
>Ga0255778_10002275_pt1 | contig 16751 bp, 12 predicted proteins | sample 071ome_31_FD_179976 | JGI IMG/M metagenome (GOLD analysis project Ga0255778, IMG submission 179976) | Coastal salt marsh microbial communities from the Groves Creek Marsh, Skidaway Island, Georgia - 071405CT metaG (version 2) | ecosystem: Environmental > Aquatic > Marine > Intertidal zone >...
CCCCGGGGGTCTCCCCCCCCCCCCGGGGGGGCCAATCGTTTCCTGGGAGTCGTCCCCCTCTCCCCTTATAGCTGCACTGATACACCGCTACCACCATTCACACCACTACCTCCAAGACGACCATCGAAACCGGGCCTAAAACGTAGGACCCTCCCCAACTCTCGAGACGCCTGCATAACGCGACACGCGCTAGACTGGACGAGATCTGCGATACCAGTTGCACGGTATTAGCGTCATCGTCGCGAGACCCGCCGGGTTGCGCCTGAAGGAATCTCCGAACGGCCACTCGACGCGACCTTCCGTCCCTCGCCCCTTTGCTCCGCTCCGACAACGTTGCTGCCGCGCCCTTCGACGCTCCGTCGACCCGGCTTCCAACACCGCCCGAACATCCGCGATAGTTGGTTATCTACGTACCGAGGCACAACGGAACTCCCCGTCCCCCCTCGCGCACCGAACGCTGGGGCACCCCTTGTCCTGCAGGCCCGGGACGGCGGAAGCCCTTGTTTTGTGTCCGCCGAGCTCCCATGTTCGGTCTGTTCGGCGGGGGAGGCGGCGGTGGGGGGAGGTACACGGCCAAGTTCCGCGTGTACCCTGTGAGCTTCATCGACAAACCCCACCTCGAACACGGCGACAAGGTCGTCCTGCCCCCCTCGGCCCTGGACCGGCTCACGCAGCTGCACATCCAGTACCCGATGGTCTTCGAGATCTCCAACCCGCGCTTCCCGAAGGTGTCCCACTGTGGGGTCATGGAGTTCTGCGCGGAGGAGGGGACGTGCTATCTCCCGTACTGGATGATGCAGAACCTCCTCCTCAGCGAGGGGGATATGATCGAGTTCAAGTCTACATCCCTCCCGAAGGCCACGTTCGTCAAGATCCAGCCGCACACCACCGACTTCCTTGACATCTCCGACCCCAAGGCCGTCCTGGAGACCAGCCTCCGGAACTACGCCTGCCTCACCAAGGGGGACACCGTGCTCATCCAGTACAACGAGCGCAACTACTACATCGACATCAAGGAGGCCAAGCCCGGGGACGCCGGGGTCTCTGTCATTGAGACAGACTGCGAGGTGGACTTCGAGGCCCCCAAAGACTACGTGGAGCCCCCGAAGACCGCGCCCAAGCCACAGGAGAGCGTTCCCCCGGCCGCTGCTGCGGCGGGGGAAGTTGGTGGGTCGCAGCGGCAGGGTGGCCGGCGCGTTGGGCTCAAGAGGGCGCCCAGTGACAAGGAAGGGGCGGAGATGGAGACCTCGACCCCCGAAGCCCCGTCATTCAGCGCGTTTACCGGGGGGGGGTACAAGCTGAGCTCGGGGCGTAAGTTGGCTGAGGCTGATGGGGCACCGGCGGCCGCCAACCCGCTGCCGGGGATCATGCCAAACAGGGGGGGGGCAGCACCTTCGGGTGCAGACAACGTGGCCGGAGAGGAAGCCGGCAAGAACTTCTCCGCGTTCAAGGGCAAGGCGAACAAGCTGCGCTGAGCGGCGCTAGTCTTGCCGCATGGCCTTCCGGTCGTGGGCAAACACATACTTTCGGAACCGTAGCACGATCTCGTCCCCTGGCTGAATCCCGTCAGCCGAGAAGGCCACCGTAAACTTGCCCGACTTGCCAAAGGACCCCTCGATGCGCCCGGGTCCGACGCGGCTCGAAACGGTCATGCCCTGGAACAGGGAAAGGTCGGTCTCCTTCTTGAACATTTCCCTGCACACAGCGCTGCGCCCGTCGTCCTTGACCCTCTCGACCACCCCTGTCCGCTCCTTACACTTGTAGACCCGGAGCCCCTCCAGCGCCCCCCTGTCGGCAACGTCCAGCGTCCGGACGAGGCGGCCGTACCAGGCGAGCCGGCACGTCGGCGTGTGCACCTCCGTGTCGAACTTGGACCCGATGACGAGCACGTCGCGCGGGGCCGTCACCGGGCGGTCGAAGGTCAGGAGCACCCACTGCTGCCCAGGGCGCAGGGCATCCCCCTCACCCTCGCCCGCCCCCCGCAATCGGTCCTGGTACTGGTAAGGTCCCGGACCCAGCTCCGGCGCGCCGCCCCCGAGGCTCACGAGGTCCTTGCTAGGCACGGCGTCGTCCCCAAAGAAGGTCATCTCGGCCATCGTGGTGAGATGGCCGACGGTCACGTGCATCCTCGCCTTGCTGCGCACATCCCCGCGGAAGTAGCGGATCCTCTCCACCGCCGCAACAGCTGCACTGAACGTCGGCACCGCCCCCGGGGCGCACATCAACCCGCGCTCCATCCGGTCCGGGCTCAGACCTGCAACGCACAGGCCGACGCGGTCCCCCGTCCCCGCCTGCTGCACGGGGCGCTTGAACATCTGCATACTCTTGACCCGGAAGCGCTCCCTCCGCCCGGGGTCCTCCACCTCGCTCCCCACATTGACCTCCCCCGATAGTACTGTCCCCGTCAACACAGTGCCCTGCCCCTTAATAGGGAAACAGTGGTCCACCGCGAAACAGAACGGGCCGTCTGATCTCCGTGAGAGCTCCGGGGTGGCCGCCCGGAGCGCCCCTACCACTGCGGCCACCCCCTTTGCCTGGCTCCCATCGAACCCCTCCGCGTTGCTGCCCCCTCCCGGCCTGGCAGCCGCCCGTACCACCGTCGCGCCCTTGAAGCGCGTCTTGGAGAGGACTGCCTGGACCTTGGCCTCGAGCTTCGCGAGCTTGGCGTCCCCCTCAGCCCCCGGGAGGAGGTCTGTCTTGTTGAGCACCACCACGACCTGCCTGGCTGTCAGCTCCCCCACCACGATGCACTCCGCCGTCTGCGTCTGTATGCCCTCCGTCGCATCGACCACCAGCACCATCACGTCCATAATCTGCGCGCCCCCGATTATGGTCCGGATGAGCGACGCATGGCCGGGGCAGTCGACGAGCGTGTACTGCACTAAGCGGGTCCCCGCGCGGGCGAGGTGGGCAGGCGCCTCGGTCACGAACGACGAGAAGCCGAGATCCTGCGTGATGCCCCTGCGGCGGCTCTCGGGGTGCTTATCAAGGGCTGCTGTCGACAGTTGCGTGGAGAGTGCGGCGACCAGGCTCGTCTTCCCGCTGTCCACGTGGCCTGCGCCGCGGTTGCCGAGGTGGGGGCAGCGTCGACAGGGGCGAGGAGCGGCCTGGGGAGGGGCGACTCGAGGGGCGACAACGTGGATTATCCTCTCACCCAGGACGCCGACGTTGACATTCACGACATCGCGACCATTCTCGCCCATTGTATGGCGGAACGCCCTGGAGGGGCAAATCGAGGGACTCCCGCGGGAGGGTCTCCCAAAAATGAGAGCCCCGGCAGGAATAGTGAGGAACGGGGCGGGAACCACAGTGTACACGTCATCTCCAGTGCTTACCGCAGCCACTGAGTGGCTGCCACTCGCGGTCCTGGATCAAGGACCCACGCGTGGCAGACAGGCATCTGGTCTGGCGTCCACCCCCTGGGTGGCACCCGGTGCCAGGTGGGCCGCCTGGGCGATGGCTGAGACGCTCGAGGGACAGGCGGGCCATGCCGCACCGCGGCTATAAAGCCAGGCTTCGACAACCTCCCTTGCTAGCCTCTTTCCAAGAGGTCCCGCTGTGGCAAGAAGACCGTTAAGTCATTCCGTTCGTTCCTTACGGAGGGCGCGAAGAGCACGCGAGATTTTCTTACGCCCAACAAGCTTGATTTTGGGCAACTCACCTTCATTCGGTGCCATGGCGCCTGCGTCCGCGCTGTCGCCCGAGCCGGTCGCGGAGGTGACCTGCCCAGGCGGCGCTGCGGCGCCACCCTCGCGCCCTGACGTCCCCCATCCGCACCCCACCTTCCCCACCCTACTGCTGCCAGCGGACGCCGGGAGCCAGCTGGCGGGTACGTCGGGCGAACAGAAAGACGAGGAATCCCCCCCTGCCCCGGAACACTCGAGCGGACGAGGAGGATGGGAGCTGGCATCGGGCTCAGGGGGCGGGAGGGAGGAGGCTGCAGCGGCGGAGAGGGTGCTGAGCACCGGAGAGCCAACGCACGTGATACTGGCTTCGGACTCGGGGAAGCCCATTTATACACGCCACGGCAGCGTAGACGAGTGCCTGCATAGTGTCTCGGCTCTTGTGGCTACGATCGGGTTTGCTGAGTCGGCCCTGGGGGAGGAGGTCAGGTCCCTCTGCGTTGGGCCGTACCGTGGCTTCGTCCGGAAGGCGGGCGCCCTCGTGATATTTGCCCTGAGTCGCGTGGAGAGCGAGCAGACACTGCACCGGCTGGTGGATGCTGTGCTGAGTACCCTCAACATTGCCATGACAAGTAGGGCCCTCGCCCATCTGGCTCGGGTGCGTTGCCCCCCTCCCCTGGCCGGACAGCCCCCTCAACGCCCCCTCAACGCCTCTGGAAGTTTCCCCGCGCGAGGGATATCTCGATTCGTCTCCCCTCCCAGGATCCTCGCAGGACCCCTCCTTCGACATGGCGCCGCTCATCGAGGACGTCATCCCAGTGCTGGACGGCCTTGTGGACTCGGCCAGGAACAACCTCGCCCTGGCGCTTGGTAGTGTCCAGCCCCTCCCCGTCGACCCGCGTCTGAGGAAGGCCCTCGATGCCCTGGTCGCGCACGCCGTGGGCGGTGCAGACCCACGCCAGCAACTCCTCTGCGGATTCCTGATGGCGGGCCCGGCCCTGGTCACGGCGTGGGGTGGCAATGGGAGGAAGCCATCGAGCCTTGGCTTAACACTACAGGAACTCGGTGTCCTGAGCCACTGGATCCTGAGTCGCACGCAGTTCCGCTCCGCCCCGAGCGTCTTTCCCGCATCATTCCCGAGCACGGTCGACCTGCCCGACGTAGTCCAGTGTTACGTCGCGTTTCTTGATCCGTCACCGATGCTGGATGTGTGGATTCTGTTACTGTGCCGCAGCGTCGATGACGCTGAAACCTGCGCGAATGTCTCCGAAAGGGTCGCATCGGGGCTGTTCTTCGACGCGCACTCCATCCCTGATGTGGCGGGGGCGTGCGGCACAGGTAAGAGCTACCGACTCTGCTTGAGAGTCTCAGTGCAGTTCAGTTCGGAGCGATCAGGATATGTCACGGAGAACGGTTACCATCCTGTGCGTGCAGAGAGCGAGCTGATTGACACAAGTTCCCTTATGGTGCACCTGTCCCGGGCGGTCCAGGCAGTGTCGCCCACTCTGGCCACAACCCGGCAGCTTCCCAGTGAAGACCGTCAAGGGCGATTTCTACATATCACAGAGGGGGTCCCCTTCGACAAGGACGACGAGCTCCCGGTGCCAGGGGGCGTGGGCTCAGACGTGCAGAGGCAAGTGCGGGATACACGTCTCGACGATGTAGAAGAGCGGGAAGGTGCAAGCGGGAGGAAGGTTCGTGGAGGCTCAGGAGCGCTGGCACATCTGTCTGACTCGCGGGATGGAGAGGGTCCGAGCGGTACGCTGCTAGCAAGCCTTCCTCCCCGCGCCCTGCGACCGTGGTGGACTGTGTCGGGATTCGCTCTCCCTCTGGAGGGCGTTTTGGCTGGACTTCCGTCGGACCCCATGCCAGCAGCCGGCTCGCCACAGGAGGACAGGTGGGGCCAGGCAAACATGGCAAGGGAGGTCTTCGCGCCTCCGGCCCCAGCACTATTTGGCGCGAGCGGCTTCTGCTTCTGTCGTGGGGGGCAAATGGTCGTCTCATTCTCGTCCAGGGTCGACAACGAGTCATCGTCCCGAAAGATCCTGGTGGCGGGGTTCAAGCTGCTGGCCGGGGGGAGGTCAGGGGCGGCTGTGGTGAAGACGGACGATTTCGTGTTTACGGTTGTGCACCAGGGTCCCGCGTCGCTCGTTGTCAGCCTCCCCGAGGCAGTTGACAGCGGCACCGCCGTGGAAGTGGCAACACGTTGCTTGGAGTGGGTGCTCGCGAAAGCTTGTATGCTTCTCGTGGCTGTCCCAGGGTGACACCTGGGAATTCAAGTGTCTAGGACGACAAGGAGGCTGTCAGTACCCGCCCCAGTAGTCCCCTCGGCGCCCTGCCGTACATCTCTTGGCGACAATGCCCCCTCAGTCTGCTGACAGCTCCTTTTCGCCAGTCACCTGCAGCATCCCCAGCAGCACACGCAGCGCCTACTGCTCGCTCTGCCCTGCAGTGTCCATACTCCTCACCTGGTCTTCGCTAAGGAGGCTCTGTCCCACAATCGCCTCCTCGTAGGGTTGCGCCATCTTCGCGAAGAAGTTCCGCGAGACGTTGACGAGGTGGTCAGTGGCGAGGTTCATGTGGGCATCGTGAAGGTGCGCCCTGATCCACTGCGGGAGCTTGTCCCGTTTGTTGTGCTTCTGATACCGGCTGTCCGCGAAGACCATCAGCCCGTAGTCCTTCTTCGATCGGATCACCCTGCCGACACACTGCGCAGACTGACGCATCGCGTCGAAGGTCAGGTAGTCCTCCTCCTTGATCTGGAAGGTCTCGTTGAGGTACTCGAGTCGGGCTCGAAGAACGCGGCTTTGCGTGTACTGATAGGGGACGCCGACCATCACGACGCTTCGCCCGTAATGAGAGTCGAAGTCTATCCCTTCCGATACCTTGCCCCGTGCGACAGAGAGAAACATCGCCCCCCTGCCGCAGTCGCAGGCCCGCCGGTAGTTGTCCAGGGCAAGGGTTGTCTCAACCACATCCTGGGTCTCGATGAAGACCAGTTTGTGCTGCCTCAGCTCGTCAAGGATGCTCTTGCCCCCCCCCCCCAGGGAGTCTGGATGGACGGTGTCACCGGCCCGGGTGGTGGTCGACCAGCGGCTGACCACTTGGTCCATGTATAGGTACGAGACAAAGAAGACGATGATTCCGTCCGGGCACACCTTTGCCATCTCGATGAGCATCCGGCCATAGTTGGTCATGACGCTCAGGTCCTCGCGCTGCTCGTACCTCGTGGACACGGGCACCTGGTCGTCCCCACGGGTCATGATAACCGGGAGAATGCACTCCCGGGTCAGGGTCATGTTGAGCGACTGGACTGTGACGGGGCTGAAGTTGAGGATCTTTGGGTACAGGTCGATGGGGGAGAGCGTTCCGGAGGTGATGACCACGCTCTGAAAGCGCTCGAAGATCGGCCTCATGGCCAGGGACGCATCTAGGCACGACAGCTGGATGATTTGGTCCGGGATGTCGGGCATTCGCTCGTCGTGTGGCTCGATGATGAGTGCGAAGCCCCGGGCGTACGTCCCGACCAGGGTGGCGAAGTCTGCCACGAGCTGGATGGGCGTGAAGTCGTCCGTGTCAGTGACCTCAAGCGTCTTGAGGAGGGACTGCAGGCGGTCGTAGCACACCCGGAGGGACTTGCTCGTCATGTCCTCTCCCATCTTCTCCTTGAGTCCATCCAGGAAGATCGTTGGACTCTCCATCTCGAAGTTCTGCACGTTCATGCGGTGTTTGATGTGTCTCACGAGCCGCTCGAGAAACTTCACGAACTGTTTGGCCTTGCGCACATTCCCAGGGATCTCCTGGATGATGTCTTGCGGGAGCACAGGGTTCGCCATCAACTCCTCCCCTCCCCTCCTGTCGGTGTTGCCCCCCTGCCCACCCTGGCGCTGCTGGAGTCCCGCAACCAGGCGCGAGTACTCATTCTGGAGCCTCTGCGCGTCCACTGCCTCCACCCTCTGAATGGCAGTGTTGAGCTGCGACAGATTGCGCGAGGCAGCATCAAGAGTCTGCCGGCGCAGGTTAACAGAGAGGGCCTCGATGCACACGTTGTCGATGTTGTGTGCCTCGTCGAAGACGACCACGCACTCCCGCTCCAGCTCCTTGGACACCATACCTGCCACCTTAGGGTCGATCATGTATTGGTAGTTATAGACCACCACGTTCGCGTAGGCGATCATGTGCCTGGACAGGAAGTAGGGACACCATCCCTTCCTCGCCCCCACCTCCCGCAGGTCGGCCAGTGTGTACACCCCGGCCTCGAGGAGCGCCTCAGGACCCTGCCTCTCGTACTCCTCGAAGAACGAGCACGAGGGCACAGACGCGTCGCTTTCGTGCCGCTCTCTAACCCACGACGCCGTGAGCTTTCGGCACTTCGCGTCGACGGATTCTCGGGACCCCTCGTCCATCACCTGGGGGTGGATGCACATGTTCTTGCGCGACGACAGGCCCAGCGCGAGGATTTGCTGGTGCGACTCCCCCATTTCCTTCTTCCGGTATGCGATGAGGCCGGTCAGCTCCTCCAAGACCTTCTCCATCTCGGGGACCGTCCGGGTGCTGCAGCAGTCGGGGCACAGTATGCGTCAGGTGGGCTTCTGGCTCCAGTGCGGGCTTGACACCATGCCTTTTACCTTGGCTGACTCACCAGTATATGAGCTTCCCGACCTCAGGATGAGCCATCTGGTACGACGTAATGAGCGAGAGGAGGGTAACGGTCTTCCCCGTCCCTGTGGGCATCTCGATCAGAGCGTGGCCCTTGGCATCGAGGCTCCGCTTGAGCTCGAGCATGTACCGGTACTGCTCCGGATAGATGTAGTCGTAGGGGAAGAACACCTCCAGCCCCTCAAGCTTGAATCTCATCCTCCCAAGCTACCCACAGCGCAGGCCGGCGCTGGCACGAGGGTGTGCCCCCCTTTCCCTTGGGTCCCACCTCACCCCAGGCTCCCCGAGCCTCTGGGATCAGCTGTTGGCCTGGACCCGCGGTCTCTGGCGCGAGAGCTCTACTTTTATACCTACCCACACTACTGAGCAGGCGGAGGAATCGCCGGCGAACCTATGCCAGCCGCAGGCGGTGCCCCAACCGGTGCCTGAATGGCCGGAGCAGTGTTCCCCGGTTTCTCCGTCTACGTTGCGAGACGGATCCAGCTCACAAATTAAGAGCCGTCTTTGGTCCTCTGCGCGCACATGTGGTGCCGTTGGGCAGACAGGGGCGTGACTCGAGCGCGCCCCGAGGTCCTGACACCCCGATGGCGTCTGGCACACCCCTAGTGGGGGAGTCTTGCCTGGCCGCCTTGCAGTCCTAGCTCTAGCTGCCCCCTCTTGGTAGCCCTGTAGTCCCCCTCTCGACTTTCGTCTTCCTTTTCCGATCATCTGTGAAGCCAGATCTCCACCTTCTGGTCTGTGAAACATGTCTGAGCGTCTGGGGAAGGGCGTCGAGCAGCTCATCGACCGGTGAGCCCCGTCACTGGCCCTCGCCCCCGATTTGGTGGCCGTGCGTGCGCTTTAGCCACACTGGATCCCTGATCAGATGGCGGTTTCGGCGCGGATCTCCATGCAGGGTCTTCAACGAGCACTTCAAGGGGCTCCACAAGGAGAGCTACCAGTGTTCCGTCAAGTGCTGCGACGCGGCCACCTCCCAGCAGGACCTCGCGCAGTGCCTTGCGACGTGCGGTCGTAAGCTCCAGGCCGCCGAGCAAGTGTTCCAGACGCACTTCGGGAACTTCCAGGAGACGCTGCAGCGGGCCCTCCAGACGTGCCAGGACGACGCCAACACCGGTGCCCTCCAGAAAACAGCGGAGGACCGGATCAAGCGGGACTTCGAGGCGTGCCTGCTGGCCACGACGAGCAAGTTCGAGAAGCAGTTGCCGAGTCTGCAGTCGAGTATCACTGCCGACATCAAGCAGGTCAAGTGAGCCTGCAATGGAGTACCTGACGAGCTCTCACCGCGCCCAGTGGGTGCTGTCAGCTGCCGCGCTTGCCGAGCGCAGGCTTAGGTGCCTCGACGAGGCGCGGGAGACTGCTCTGGAGGCCCTTCAGATCGAGAGACGCCTGCAAGCAGAGGCGGGGAAGCGAGCCGGCGAGGCCCTACCGGAGATACTGAGTGGCGAGGAGGAGGCGACCCTTGTGCGGCAGTTTCAGGTGCGGTTGAGAGAGATGGCGGAGAAGATGGGCCTGCCCAGGCAGGTGGTCATGGTGGCCCTGCTGTTCTTCAAGCGTTTCTACGTCTTGCACTCCACGCTGGACCACCAACCGGGGTACATCGTAGCGGCGTGCCTGATGTCAGCGATCAAGTCGGAGGAGTGCACCATGTTTCAAGGGTCCAAGACGCCCTTCAGTGTGTCGAGGTTCCTGGACAGTATCAACGGCCCTCCTGCGCCGGGACACCAGCCTCAGCGGAAGCGCCTCATCTCAGCAGACGAGCTTGTACGGCAGGAGGCGGTGCTGATGGACGGGCTGGGGTTCACGCTCATGGCGTATACGCCACTGCATGCCCTGGAGGGGGCCCTGCGGCACTGCAAGCACGCCCTGAGGCTCACTGAGGTGCAGTTGCGCGCGGTCCGTGACAACGCGACGGCCTGTTGTCAGGCGGCAATGCTGACGGACGCGCCCCTTTTGCTACACGTGGGCGAGCTGGCGCTGCTGAGCGTCAAGAGGGCACTTGGGGCCGCGGATCTCGTGCACCGGGTGCCACAGTACCTGGCTGAGGTGGCGATGCAGGCAAGTGAGGCACAGCGGGCGAGGCGCGAGGATTTGGACAGGATGTGGGCGACGAGTGGGCCTTTCGTTACAAGTCGGGCCCCGGCGGGGTCCGCTGGGGGTGTGCGCGAGGAGAGCTGTGACGTTCACAACCATGTATTCGGGGTGGCAGATGGGGTCGCTGGCGAAGGTGAGGATTTGGAGGGGCGACTCGACTTTGGGGAGGCCGTGTTGGAAGAGGGCATGAACGCCCTCGAGAGGGACAAGGCGATCAACATGCGCGCTCTGATCGACAAGCTGAACAGCTGCCGAAACCCTGGGACGAATCCGGCATCACTTCTGTTTAAGCAACGGCGCCAGCAGGAGAAGGATGAGAAGAGCCTGGTCAAGCGCAAAAAGAGGAAGGCCGGAGCCGACGCAGGCCTTGGGGACGACGAGTAGCTGCGTATTGGTTGAATGCATCCTCCCGGCAGGCGACAGGCAGCCTAATGTCACAGGAGCAGGTTCGGTGGGCCCCGGCCCAGGTTCGTGTCGTCCTCCGTCACCAGACTTTCCTCCGGCGACGACGTCACCGGGCTGGGGAGCTCCTCCGGGACCCAGCGCTCCCACTGCCCGTCTGCTCCGCGCCTGTACTCCTCCGCGACGTTCAGGTGGTCCGCAATGAGGTGCTGCAGTGTGATAAATGTGGGGGCCTCCATCAGTCGAGGGGTGCGCTGGACGACGAACCGCGGGTGGCCAAGTTCTTGGCCACAAGATTCGCAACCGCTGCAAGGGCCCAGGCCGCGACCACCCCGATGCCAATGATTCTGCGATCCCCAACTCACCCACGCTTCGCACTCCGCGCACTGGACGAAAACACTCCCCTTCTTAAGCGCCCGTGGACTGCACTTCCTCTCACTCCTTCCGCCACATTTGTTGCACGTGAAGCGCACTAGCGTCGTTCTCCTCCCACCCAAATCCAACTTCCCGACAACCTGCGCATAAAAAAGGCTCCCCCGCCGGTTCTTTTAAAAATGGGCTGCTGCCGAGGAGCCGAGGGTGCGTGGAGCCAGCAAGACGGAAGGCTCGCCCTCGCGCCCCACCCTGACCTTCACATCCGCCACTCCTTCCGAATGGTCGCTTGCGGCACTGGGCTCGCTCGCATGCGTCCACACCCGGCGCCTCAGGGCCCAGATCCCGAACCGTGCCGTCGAGGCCCCAAGCGCCGGCGCTGGGACGAGGAGGGCCCCGCTCCGAGAGGCCGCGAGGGGCCGTATACCCAGTAACCGCGGAGGCACCATGCTCCCCATGGCCGAAAAGCAACGGAAACGTCGTGTTGTCCTGTGGAAGCATGGTGCACAACACTTAGAGCGCTGGCAAGCCTTGGCAGCCAAGGCCTGTAATTGTCTGGCCAGGCCCACCACCCACTGGCACCTCCCGGTCTTTGAGGTCAGTGGCAGGAGATTCAAGGCCTCGCAAACGCCCAATCTAGAACCAGGGCATCCACCAGATATACATTCCCCCCAGGTTGTCTTTGTCGCTGGCCTCCTGGATGAGCCGGTGCACGTGCCCCTCGACAGTCAGGCTCAGACTGGGAACGCTCTGAACTCCGATCAGAGTCCCCGTGATGCGGCCTTGGATCTGGGCCAGGGCATCAAGAGCGGCCTTCCCGACCTCCTCCTGCTCCTTTCGCCGCCCCTTCCACGACCAGTCCACCAGGGGGTCGTGGACAAACGTCTCCGCAATAGACATGATGGTATCCCGCTCCCTACGAAGCGCTGCCAGGGTCATCTCGCACACCTTGCGGAAGGGCCCCTCAACTCCCTGCACGCCCATTGCGTCAATGACGTTTTGGGTCAGCCGGAAGGGCACCAACTCGGGCTTTTCCAGGGTGAGTCCCTTGTCAAAGAGGCACGAGAAGTCGATCATGACCGCATCACCGAAGGAGTCGATCAGGATGTTCTCTCCATGCCTGTCTCCCAGGCCCATCACGTGCCCAACCATCGACCACACCGCTGTCGTGACTGTGAAGTTGCTGCGAGCGCGTAGCCACGTTGCAGGCTCAGGGAACCTCGAAATGAACCACCTACTGAGCCTCGGCGGGAACATTGCCAAGATCTTGTCAAGCAACTCAGATGGCTTCAGTCGGTCCCTTGTGCAGCTCTCATGGAGCTTCCTGATGACTTCGTTCGTGCGCCTGCGGTAATCAACAACGGACAATGAGGTGCGACTCATGTGAAAGAGGGAAAAAAACACACCGGGACGTGGGATCACAGCAGGGGCCCCTACCTGCGGTCAAAACGCCCATCCAAGATGTACACCTCCTGGCAAAGGTGTCTGAGGCCCGTCGTCCTGGGGACCCACTCGACGATGCCCGAGTTCTCCGTGAGTGGCGTGACGTAGAAAACGCGAATCTTCATATTACGTTGCCGGCTTGCCGGGTCCTTTGAGAAGACGCGGTTCAGGATCCCGGCCATCTCCATCATCCGGGTGTCTTTCCGGAGATCGTCCTTTGGCTTCGCCAGGAAAGTGTACTCGAGCCCGTCGGAGCCGACAACCCGGATCTTCTTCGGCTTCATCAGTGACTGGAGAATCTCAATGCCGTCTTTCACTCCTTGGAAAGTGATATTGGAGGGGAAAGGGACGTGGGAGTCGTCCCCCGGAGGTGGACCATCTGGGGGAAGCACAAGGGTCATGGCATTGTGGACAGGGAGGAGGACGTCTGCTGGGAGGAATTTGTCGACCTCTGGGAAGTCCTCGCTGAAGGACATCCTACGCACATTCTTGTTGTCGCGCTGGCAAATGACGAGAAGCTGCTTGTGGATCTTGTCGAAATCCACAAAAGGTGTCGAGCTGCCACCTGGCAGAGCAGCACACTTGCTCCTGGCCTTCTCCACGATCGCGTTGGTCGTGTTTTTCCGGTCCACTGTCTGCGAAAAATTTGACGACGCGAGTAGCCAAAGCGCCTGTCGCGGGTACCTGGCAGTTGCCCTGACAACGATGCTGTTGTTGGCCTTGCGGACGTCGTCCTGCTTGTGGACTACGCGGGAGACAAGCTGGGGCATGCATGACAGCCACAGATAGACAGGCAACTCCTTTGTTGCCTGCGCCATGCGCTTGACCAGCTCATCAAGCGCTCCTCTGAGCTCCCTCCTGGGCTTGCCACCACGTTCCGGAGGTGTGTTGGCATGCACGTGGCTGCCGAACGTAAAGAAGATCGTCAGCATTCGGGGAAGTCCCTGGTAGGTCGCCTCGCCCCCGTGTTTGACAGCGAGGAAGTAGTTCCCGACTGCCTCGGGGGCATACTCGGCCCACGGACGCTCCTGGTGAACTGTGATCCTAGCACGAGACCCGAACCGAAGGCCCGCCGTCTGCTCCGCCTTGTCTCCGTCCTTTGTTGCGCATTGGCGAGCACGGGCGCCCTCCATCAGTGCGTCAGCATAACGCGCAAGCTCAAAGTATGGTCGCCACCATCTTGGCGAGTTTTTTATGCTTTCCTCGAAGAGTGCGGTGACCTCCTCCCGACTGCCCTGTCCGGTCTCCGCCTTCCAAGAGGCGAGGTGCATGGCAGCTAGCGATCCAATTTGATCCCCTTCGCCGTCCTCTTCAGTCATCCGAGTACCAGCCCTCCTCGCCTGGTTCGTGCGCCGCGCGTCCAGAACGCTCTGGAGCATCTTCATAGCCGCGTCTTGCTTGTTTCCGGCCCACTGAAGCATTGAGTACTCGAGCTCAGCCCCAGGAGCTCCGAGCCGCATTGCCTCCAATGAGCACGACTCTGCTACCTCCAAGTGCCCTGCCTCTCTGCTGATGCGTGCCTGTTCCAGACAGATGGCCGCTGCCTCACTCTGCATCAGCAGAAGGAGGGCAACTTGGCGCCGGGCCTCCAAGATCGGCTCCTTTGAGAAGAGTGTTCCCTCGACAACAGTAAGCCGGGATCTCCATCGAAGCTTCGCATCCAGATCCCGCGGACCTTGGAGTGCACAGCGACGTTCTCCCGGCGGAGCACTCGACGTGGTGAGCTTGCCTGCATCTTCCATCTCTTGGAGAACGTGCAGCTTCACGAGATGTGGGTAAACTCTGTTGTACGACTCCATGCTCGCTGCGGAGAGTGGCCGCATTACAGCCTGCCGCGAGGCGTCAAGCTCAGCGCGTAGAGATGATGCACTGCCCTGCCTCAGCTCGAGCATAACGCGACCGAGCCGGACCTCCCACTGATCCTGATCATCGCTCTCAGCTGGAAACGCCTGGTCTGTTCCAGTCTGTCCAATCATTTCCTCGAGAACGTCCCATTGGGACAGGCGCCAAGACGCAGCGACGCCAGCGCCCGCCAGGTCTCGCTTTTGCTCCTCGGCGAGTGACCCATGGCAAGCGAGCCCGTTCACCTGCTCGAGCACTTGCTCGTGACGACCAAGGCGAAGCATGCACTGCAGCTGGCCTTGCCTCATTTTCCAAGCTGTGGCCAGGTCGCCATCCTGCACAGCCCTCCTCGAAGCCTGAGCGTACAATGCCATTGCCTCGGAGTAGTCTCCTTGCTTCAGCGCCATGGGGATCAGCGCCTCAGGCGACGGAGGCCCAGTCATCAGCTTCGCCACCCCAGCCAAGCCGTCGGGATCCTCAACCTTGCTCCAGATCCGCTGCAAGAAAGCAATATCCGCTGGGTCGAAGGACACGGAGCATGCTGATGCCGGATTCAGTCCAGCCCCGTTGTTCTGCCCATGCTCCCGCAGGTGAGACTCGAAGTACAGCAAAGCACGCACGTGAGCTCCGCCTCTGTGGCTAGCTTGTGCCCTCAGCTTGAAGGGAATCGAATCAAGGAGACCTCGGACGAGCCCTTCCGGCGTTCCCGTACTCGCCTCTTCGAGAGAGAGCATAGTCCCGGCCGACTGAGACTGGCGGCCATGCTGATGCAGCCGCCACCACCAAAATCTGCTCAGAACGTCAAGCAGGCCGAAGACAGCCTGCAGCACCATAGGGTCAGTGTCGGATGGGGCTGTGATCGCTGATTCGAGCACAGCGTGGATCTCGCCCTGCACCATGAGCACTGCGTCGCTCTGGCCGGCAACAAGGGCCTGGTAGACAGCATGAGGGAGTACATTCAGCATCAAAGGAACGTCGTGAACGAGTGCGCCCCGGCACGCAGCGAACACGGCGCCCCAGACACCAGTCACCCTCGCGGCAAGTTGTCGGATCCACTGAGACAGCCACTGCCGGAACTCCATCGCCGGGGCGAAAATGATGTCCTCGGACGCTGGTCGCGATGCCGCCGACGCTTTGAACTTCGATGACAGGAACGGCTTCACCACTGCCTGAATGTTTTCGTCGAGGCTCTCGAACAGACCCTTTCTTCCCTCGCTGGGCTCCTTGCCCAAGCTCAGGAGAGCCTGAATCGCCAGCATGGTATTTGATAGCGTTCCGAGTCCCGACGATACGCGCAGCAGTCTGACAAGATGGCGCTGGACAAGAGTCTTCATGAATTCGTTGGGGTCAGTGCTGAGCTCCATCCTGACTGACAGGTCAACAAGGACCATAGCCGGATCCACGGCACCAAGGAGGCCTAGACACTCAGCACATCGGGTGTGGACCTTCGACCCGATTTCCGTCCTTGCGTCCACGCTGGAGCAGCCCAGCAGGGCTGATATGAGCTTGCAGATCATCGAGTCGGAGCTCACTGCTTGCGCGCTACCCGTCTCCACAGCCTCCCCCAATATCGCGTCCACGAACGGCCGATTGCTCTGAAGCTGCCGGCGAAGCTCTCCCAGGGAGGCGAGCTTCACAGAAAGTGCCTCGTCGTGGAGGCCATTGACGAGGAGCCCCGCCTGCTCAACCGCCGTTGCGCTGCGACGGGCATTTGAGAGAATGGACGACACGTCGCCAAGCCCCTCGATCGGGGGCAGTCTCCGAAGTGCATCTTGGCCAAGAACTTCGCCATGATCCTTGATCAGGATCTCGAGCACCTGCTGTGCCTTGGGCCGCACATCACTCAAATCACTCTCCTCCAGCAGGGGAAGGAGCACAACGACGACATGTGATGCGATGCGCGCAAGCTCCTCTAGAGAGTGAAGACCAAGAGCCCGCACAAGAGTAGCCCAGCCAAGAAGAGCAGCAGAACGGATGTCAGCTTCTGCGTGCTCCGTTGCTCTGGTCAGGAGAGCAGAGAATTGGGGCACGACATCGCCAATGTGGCTCCCCAGTGCCGAAATGAGGAGAGTGAGCAGTCGCACAGCCCTGAGAGTGTCGCTCAGAGAGCAGCGTTGTGTACCCTGAGCTCGCAAGAACGAAACAGGAACCTGCCCATCACAGTAGTCGCCAGCGTAGTGGATCATTTGCATCGTCCTTCCGTTTGAGCGGAGCCACCTTTCCACCGTGCCAGAGTCCGTGTCCCTCGGCTTCTCTTTCCGGCCCCTCCTGCGAGGGGCAGGCGCGTCGTCCTCCACCTCGTTGAGGTGAGCCACCATG
>Ga0255778_10002301_pt1 | contig 16617 bp, 13 predicted proteins | sample 071ome_31_FD_179976 | JGI IMG/M metagenome (GOLD analysis project Ga0255778, IMG submission 179976) | Coastal salt marsh microbial communities from the Groves Creek Marsh, Skidaway Island, Georgia - 071405CT metaG (version 2) | ecosystem: Environmental > Aquatic > Marine > Intertidal zone >...
ACGTCCCTCGTCCGTTACAGTCGCCATCCTTCGACTCACCCTCGTATACACGACCGTCGGCGAACGTCAACGTCCCTCGCCCGTGACGTTTGCCATCCTTGAGCTCACCCTCGTATGTGTCGCCATCGGCGTACGTGTACGTCCCTCGCCCGTGAAAGATGCCATCCTTCCACTCACCCTCGTATACGTCGCCATCGGCGTGCGTGTACGTCCCTCGTCCGTTAAAGTCGCCATCCTTGAACTCACCATCGTATACGCCGCCATCGGCGAACGTCAACGTCCCTCGTCCGTGACGTTTGCCATCATTGAACTCACCCTCGTATACGCCGCCATCGGCGAACGTCAACGTCCCTCGTCCGTGACGTTTGCCATCCTTGCACTCACCCTCGTATACGTCGCCATCGGCGTACGTCAACGTCCCTCGCCCGTGACATTTGCCATCCTTGTAGTCACCCTCGTATACGTCGCCATCGGCGTACGTCAACGTCCCTCGCCCGTGACGTTTACCATCCTTGTACTCACCCTCGTATACATCGCCATCGGCGTACTTCTCCGTCCCTCGCCCGTGACATTTGCCATCCTTCCACTCACCCTCGTATACGTCGCCCTTGGTGAACGTGTACGTCCCTCTTCTGTTAAAGTCGCCATCCTTGAACTCACCCTCGTATACGTCGCCATCGGCGTACTTCTCTGTCCCTCGCCCTTGACGTTTGCCATCCTTCCACTCACCCTCGTATACACGACCGTCGGCGAACGTCAACGTCCCTCGCCCGTGACATTTGCCATCCTTCCACTCACCCTCGTATACATTGCCCTTGGCGTTCGTGTACGTCCCTCGCCCGTGAAATTTGCCATCCTTCCACTCACCCTCGTATACAATGCCGCTGGCGAACGTCAACGTCCCCCGTCCGTGTCTGAGACCATCCTTGAACTCACCCTCGTATACATTGCCGTCGGTCGCCGTGTACGTCCCTCGCCCGTGAAAGTTGTCATCCTTCCACTCACCCTCGTATACGTCGCCATCGGCGAACGTGTACATCCCTCGCCCGTGTTTTTGACCATCCTTGAACTCACCCTCGTATACATTGCCATCGGCGTACTTCTCCGTCCCTCGCCCGTGTCGTTTGCCATCCTTCCACTCACCCTCGTACACGCCGCTGTCGGCAGAAGAACCCATGGCGTCACGAAGTGAGGGTCTCTAAACCTGGCCCCGGACCCGTAGGCCACCCGGGCGCGCGCGATTTCGGCCTCTGAACCCTACGGATTCAGGCGCCCTCTTCGTCGGGTCGGGCTCGTCCCCGGGTGGGCCCTCGCCCCGCGGCGTCGTGTACGGCACGTTTCGTGAAATATCTATCAGCACGCGCTTCGAGGGCACCGTTTCGTGACCCTCTCTTTATTTTATGGTTCATAAATCGTCGTTTCGTATTTTGTGTCACGTTAAGCGGTTACGTTGTATCCATACCATATAAAGATACGACGAAGACTTATTTGCGTACATTTTCGGAGCATCGCGTCAGAGCATCGACCCACTGATCGACCGGGACGGGAGGAATTAGTGCTTCAGTACGGTACAACCATATCATATAAAGATACTGCGAAAACCCGTCAACGCGCGCTTCCAATAGAAACCATTCACGATCGCGGCGGCGGGTTTTCCTTGGTTCTCGCGCGTGTCCGGGTGACTCGGATCGATGATGATTGAGGTCGATGACGATTCGGATCGGGCCGTCACACCGCGACGGACGGGTCGGCGATTCGCTCCGCGCACGCGAAGAATCGCGAGGGAAACGGTCGCTCGGTCGCTCGGTCGCGCGAAGTTTTCTGGGATTTTCAATTTTCGATTCGAGGTTTCTTTTCTTCTCTTCGTTTGATTTGATTCGATGATGACGACGATGACGACGATGCGCGCGACGACGACGGTAAGCGCGACGACGACGCGGATTACGATCGGAAATCGAGGGCGATCGTCGGCGGTGGTGCGCGGAACGACGCCGCGGGTGAACCGAAAGGTTGAAGGGCCGCCGAGCCGACGCGGGGAGACGATCGTGCGAAGAAACACTCCGGCGGGCGTCGGGAGAAAGACGGATGACCCGATGGGGGTGTTTCGGCTCGAGTACGACGTGTCTCAGGATGAGGTGCACCGACCGAGCACGTGGAAGCCGACGATTGTGATCGCGGTGAGCGGGGCGGCGGGTCAAATCTCGAACCACTTGTTGTTTAAGATTGCGTCTGGCGCCGTCTTTGGACCAGACCAACCCGTTATTTTGCGATTGCTCGGGAGCGAGCGATCGAGAAACGCGCTCGAGGGCGTGGCTATGGAGTTGGAGGATTGTTTGTTCCCGCTTCTTCGCGAGGTTGACATTGGAATCGATTCCAGAAAGGTTTTTGAAAACGCCGACTGGGCGTTGCTCATCGGCGCCAAGCCGCGCGGTCCGGGTATGGAACGCGGCGACTTGCTCGAGATGAATGGTCAAATTTTCGTCGAGCAAGGCAAGGCTTTGAATGATGTGGCCAAGCCCACGTGCAAGGTGATCGTTGTCGGTAACCCGTGCAACACGAACGCGCTCATCGCGCTCACGCACGCGCCAAACCTCGACCCGCGCAACTTTCACGCGCTCACCAAGCTCGATGAAAACCGCGCCAAGTGCCAACTCGCTCTCAAGGCGGGCGTTTTCTACGAAACGGTCAGCAACGTGTGCATCTGGGGTAACCACTCCACGACGCAAGTTCCGGACTTTGTGAACGCGAAGATTGGCGGCGCCAAGGCGACAGACGTCATCGACGACATCGACTGGCTCGAAAACGACTTCACTCCAGCCATCCAAACCCGCGGTGGTTTGTTGATCAAGAAGTGGGGGCGCTCTTCTGCCGCCTCTACGGCCGTCTCCATCGCCGACGCCATTAGAAACTTGGTCAACCCGACGCCAGAGGGTGACTGGTTCTCCACCGCCGTCCTCACCGACGGTAACCCGTACGGCATCGCAGAGGGCATCGTGTACTCGATGCCGTGCCGATCCAAGGGTGATGGTTCTTACGAGATTGTTACGGGCCTTGAAATCAACGACTGGCTCCGCGATCGCATGCAAAAGAGCCAAGAGGAGCTCGTCAACGAACGCAACTGCGTCGGTCACCTCATCGGCGAGTACGGCGCCGCGTGCCAAATTCTCGAGGACACCTTGCTCCCGGGTGAAATGTAAGCGCGCAAAGGTGAACGAGACTCCTTCGTCACCCTGAAAATACACTGAATTGCCACTCTAGAACCAATTAACTATTCCTGCAATGACGACTAATAACGTTTTTAAATTATTGCCCCACGCGTTCGACTTGAAAGTGTTTTTTTCGATTCTTATAACAAAGGTGAGAGTTAATTTACGAGCGTTTCGATAAGGGCCAAAACAAAATTAGGAAAGAATGGTAGTCTCAAAATCACGCGAGCGGCTTGCGGCAGACGAAGACGCCCCAAGCAAAGACGTTCTTGTCGCGTTGGGTATCGGCGCGCTCGGTGAGAGAATCGAGCCAGTTTTGCAAGTACTGCTCGGTGAGTCCCTTGGACAGCATCTCTTCGCGGTGCGTGTGAATTTGCTTGATCATATCGCGAAAGTACGTTTCTAAATGGTTGCTTCCGTCCCACCAAGTCACGTATTCGAGACCAGCTTCCTTCATGCACTGCAGGTAGCTAGACGGGCGACCCATGACGGTCGTGGCGTTTCTGTCGGTGAAACCCTTGAGCGTCTTTTCGTCGGCGCCATCGGCACCCATGATGTCAGAGAAGACGAAGGCAGCGCCCGGCTTGAGCACTCTGTACACTTCTCTGAAGAGCTCAGCCTTGTCGCCGGCGTGGCACAGCACCTCGCACGACCACGCGCTGTCAAACTTTTCAGTCCACTCCGCGGGGAAAGGCTTGTTTATGTCGCCCACGACAGCGTCGACAAGATCCCCGAGTCCGAGATCCTTCGCCTTGGCCAAATTCTGCGCGTTCTGCCCTGGACCAATGTTGTACCCAGTCACGTGGCACCCATACTTTTTCGCCAGCGCGTGCGACCCGCCGCCGTGACCGCTTCCGATATCCAACAACTTATCCCCAGCCTTGATCGGTCGAGCCATGTCGAGCTGCGTCATCATCCAGTTGGTCGTCGCCGCGCTCGATTCGCGGACGCCATCCTTTTCGTCGCGGTAAATCCCAAAGTGAATGTCATCGCCGCCGCCACCCATGACGATCGTGTAAAACAATCTCTGCGCGTCATCGTCGTACTGCTCCAGCACCTTCTTACCTACCTCCTCCTTATCGAACTGTTTACCGACGAAATCAGCCTGCGATGGGTATCGACAACGTGTGATGCACGCGTCGGTCGCTTCGTCAGTCGCGCGTTCGATCGACGTCGTCGTCGTACAGCGTTGGGTCGACCGACAAGATGATTCGGTCGACACGAAGGAGTCGTGACAGATGATGTCGACGGATGGACGGATGAAACAGTCCTTCTCTCTCGCGCGCGGCGTTTCGATTCATCCCATCCGCTTCGTGCGCGCTCGTTCGCGTCGCGATGCGCGTGCGTACCATTTTTGTCGTCCGTTGCGTGCGACGCGCGCGTCGGAGTGAAGTGCGTGTGGACGTCAAAAGTTGTTTGAAAAGACGCCAACCTCACTCGTCGTCGTGAAGGTGACGACGACGCCGACTCGAGCGCGCGGTCGAGGACGCGAGGTTTTTAAACGAGCGCGCGCGCGTCATGGCGACGGTGCGCGCGAGGATCGAGGCGTTGCAACGCGGTGAGTTGTTGGAACCGGAAATGTCTCTCAACGCGAGACGCGCGTCGTTCGCGAGCGACGGCGGCGATGAAGCGAAGGACGAACAGGCGAGCGTGTCGAAGCCGGCGAACAATGATACGTCTTCGTTTCGTCTTCGCGGTGCGGCGGAGACGGAGACGTTGGGGCGACGTCGGGACGTTTTAGACGACGCGAAGGGTGAATTGGATTACGACGCGAGTCGAGCGACGGCGACGCGCGCAACGACGATGTCGGCGTTCGAACGCGCGAGCGAGTCGTTGGCGATCGCGCGAGCGATTGAGCGGACTCTGCGGTGGGAACGGAGAACGGTGGCGACGAGAAAAGCGCTGGGGCGAGAGAAGGCTGAGGTGTCGGCGAGTCGTCGGTTGGAACGCGCTGAACGCGCATACGAAGCGTTACGAGAAGAGTTTCCGACGCCTGAGAACGCCAAGGGGCGCACCCGAGGCGAAATAGTTCACGACGTTTCACCAGAGGACGCGCGCTCGATCGGGAGATCCGACACGGAGGCGCGACGGGAGGGTTCGTCCACGTCGTTTTCATTCGGTGGCGCGGGCGACGGGGCCGATTCGTTCGGCGGCGGAGGATCCGCGGCGTCTGCGTCGGTTGATGAGGCGTTCAGAGGGATTGACGGCGCGCGGCGCGATATTGCGGATATCATGCGCTCGCTCGAATATTTCCGCGTGAACGCCTGCGAGCCAGCTCCGCCGAGACGCGACGACGATCGAAGACGTTACCAACCATCGTCTGAACGGGCAATCGTGCTCGATAGAATAGCCATGATTGACGGCGTGCTCGCCGCCTTATCCGACGACTAATAGCGATAGCTCATCACTAGGGTGTAATGATCGTCACGCCGTACCGTACTTGTACACTCGATCAATAGAATTGACAAATCAAATCCCTAAAAACAATTCAACGAAACACGACGACTACAACCGAAACCCGATGGGTTCGCGATACGCCCCGTTCCCGAAACAATCCACGCACGCGCACCGCCCGCTCCCTCGACAATCCTCACACCACTCAGGCCACTTCCCTTTCGGCATGATCTCCCCACCCGACGGAACGTTCGTCCGTCCTCTGCCTTCGCACCGAGCGCACGCGACGACGCCGTAGCCCTCGCAGCGTTCGCACGCGCGCTTCTCCCCGCACACCGGTCGTCGTTCGAACGCTCGAGGGACGACGACGAACGACGAAGACGAAGACGAAGACGAAGACGAGACGAGACGTCCATCATCGCCATCGTCGCTCCCATCACCCTCGCCGTTTCCAGACGCCCGTCGACGCGAAACACGAAACGAACCTCTGTTCCCTCTCCTCGCGCCCGCTCGCACCGACGCCGACGCCGACGCCGTCGACGTCGACGCCGACGTCGCCGTCCGTCCGCACCGTCCGCCGTCGCGCGCGTCGCGCGTCGGCGGTTTCGTCGTCCACGCGCGCATCCCGACCCGGACCCGCGGGCGGACGTGTGACGTCCAGAGGGTGCGCGACGCGCGACGACGCGTGAAACCGTTGTAAAATTCACGAAGAAAAAATCCATTTTACGAAACGCGTCACTCATCGACGACCGCTCTCGCGCGGGTTCGACCCGTGAGCGAAGCGCGCGACCGACGTGGGGAGAGATGCGCGGACGACGCGAGGTATCGCGGTTGGCGTCGCGCGCGTGCGCGTCGGTGCCGAGGATGATGATGATGAGTGCGGTTGGTGTGCCACGTGTGCGCATCGGTGAGATCTTCAGTCGTGGTGTTTCAAAGATACCGATGACGACGACGGTACCGACGACGACGGTACCGACGACGGCAACGATGAGGATGCAAAGTGCGATGCGAATGGCGTCGTCTTCGTCGATGCACGCGCCGGATCAGGCGGCGTTGGATGAGGCGACGCAGAGACAACAGTGGAGCGAACTGGCGAGAGCGGGCGTGGACGTGAATCCGTGCAACTCTCCGAAACACCCGGCGGCGATCGCTGGAGTCGCACCCGTCGACGCGAACAAGGTGAGACGGAGCTTACAGGAGGCGTACGATCCTTATTGCATCGATTTCGTGTGCGGACGCGCGCACGAGACGAACGCGGGGATCGGGTTGTGCACGTATCGGTGCGAAGAGGAGGAAAACGTGTTGGAGAGTCACTGTTCGTTTCCGGCGACGTACGAAGAGTTTCCGGGAATCATCGGACCGGCGATGTACGGTGTCGCGGCGAGCACGCACGGGAACTGGGCGGCGAGCATAGCGCTCATGGATCGGGCGATTTTGCCCAGGCCGCCGCTCGTGGCTGTAAAATCCATGTCGGTTCGCGTTCGCGACTTAATCGGACCGGGCGAACCCATCGTCATTCGATCGAAAATTCTCAGCATTCACGACGAACAAGAGCCTTTCAAAGTGAGCGTTGCGGTGACCATCAAATCGAAGGATCGAGGCGTCGTGCTCGCGAACGCTCAGTGCGACTACGAGAAGATCGGCGCCGTTCGTTCCATGCGTTAAACGCCGACGCCGCTGTTTGTTTCTTTGTTTGTTTGTTTGTACCATCGACGCGCTCGATCGCTCGATCGCACGCACGCTTGTAACATTTTACGCAGTTTTATAGACGCATTCCACGGCATCGACGAACCCGCTCGTCCCGTATCGCTCGTCCCGTATCGCTCGTCGGCGTCGCCCAACCTTTCCGAAAGAGTGTTTATTGATTCATTGTGCAATTATGACGGTTCACAAACCTTAAAATACAGAGAGGGTCGGGTTTCCCCAAAACAATATGCTACATGTACGACTGTTTACCCATATGATCGTGATCGCGCGAGAAAAGCACCCCAGTCGATCGAGCGACCCTAGTGTCTACTGGTGGAGTCGCGCGTCCGCCACCGCGCGACATAACGACGACGCGTGACGTTGCGACGGAGTGCTCGAGAGGGACACTTTCGCCGTCTCCCCAACCCTCAAACGTCGACGTTGGACGAGAGCGTGCGTCAACATGGCGGCCAGTGCGCGAGGTGCGCGCGCAACCTTGGCGGCGGGTAAAGGATTTTCGCGAGAGACGAGCGTCCGTAACGCGCGTCGAGCCGTCGTACCGGCGCGCAGAGCGGTCGGTGGGACGCGTGAGATGGCGGCGGTTGGTTCGGATGGACGCGCGGTGACTCGCGGGGTGCGGGTGCGCGCGAATGGACGCGATGGGTTGGAGGTCCGAGGAACCTCATCCGTCGAGGCGTCCGCGGACGAGACGACTGGGGTCAAGACGCGGGAGTCCGTCGTCGCTCGCGCGAGCGGTGACGCTGGCGATGCGGTCGCCTCTCCGCAGGGTCCGTCGCTGGATTCGATTCTCAGAGCGAAGAGCGGGTTTACGAAGATTCTTTGCGCGAATAGAGGCGAGATCGCGGTTCGCGTCTTCAGAGCCGGCACCGAGCTCGGTATGAAGACGGTCGCCATCTTCGCGGAAGCGGATCGTCAGTCGACGCACAGATACAAGGCTGACGAATCTTATGAGGTCGGTCGTGGAAAGGCGCCGGTTGCCGCGTACTTGGACTATGAGTCCATCATTCGCGTCGCCAAGGAGAACGGGGCGCAAGCCATCCACCCTGGTTACGGTTTGTTGAGCGAAAATTCTGATTTCGCGCGACGATGCGAGGAGGAAGGGATCGTCTTGATTGGTCCGCGCTCGCAAACTCTCATCGAAATGGGTGATAAGGTTATTGCCAAGGCGAAGGCGAAGGAATGCGGCCTTCCGTTGGTGCCAGGTACGGAGGAAGCCACCGACAGCGTCGAAGACGCGTTGGCGTTCGCCAAGGAGTTCGGTATGCCGATCATGCTCAAGGCTGCCATGGGTGGTGGTGGACGCGGCATGCGCGTCGTCAGAGAGTTCAACGACCTCGAAGATGCTTTCAAGCGCGCGTCGAGCGAAGCGACGACGGCTTTTGGTGACGGTCGTATGTTCTTGGAGCGCTACGTTGAGGCGCCGCGTCACATTGAGGTACAAATCCTCGGCGACAACTATGGTAACATCGTTCACTTGGGCGAGCGTGATTGCTCCGTGCAACGTCGCCACCAAAAGGTTGTCGAACTCGCTCCGGCGCCAAACCTCGACCCGGTGCTTCGTCAACGCTTGTTTGACGACGCAGTCAAGCTCGCAAAGCACGTCAATTACCGCAACGCAGGCACCGTCGAATTCATGGTTGACTCCCAAGGTCGCCACTACTTCCTCGAGGTGAATCCGCGCATCCAAGTCGAGCACACGGTGACGGAAGAAGTGACTGGCATTGATCTGGTGCAATCTCAAATCTTGATTGCTGGCGGTCAAAAGCTTTCTGACATCGGCATCGAGTCTCAAGATGACGTTCAGCTCAGAGGTTTCGCCATGCAATGCAGAATTACGACGGAAGATCCATCCATGAACTTTGCACCGGACTTTGGTAAGGTTGAAGTGTACCGACCGCCGGGTGGTATGGGCGTCCGTCTTGACGGCGAGGTTGTCGTCGGTTCCCGCGTGTCGCCGAACTACGATTCGTTGTTGGTGAAGCTCACGTGCTCCGAGAAGAACTTTGAATCCACCGTGCAAAAGATGTACCGTTCCTTGAACGAGTTCCGTATCCGCGGTGTCAAGACGAACATTCCGTTCTTGTTGAACGTGTTGAATAGCCCGACCTTTTTGAGCGCCAACTTCGCGACAGATTTCATTGACAGCACGCCGAGCTTGTTCAAGCTCGACTCGTACATTGATGACACTCAAAAGCTTCTCAACTACTTGGGTGACGTCGCTGTGAACGGTTCTTCTCATCCGGGTGCGGTTGGTCCGGCGCCGACGTGCGACGAGCCTCCGGTTCCGGAGCCGAAGAAGTCAATGGAACAGCTTCAAGGCACCGGATTCAAGGCCATCTTGGATAAGGAGGGCCCGGCTGCGTTTGCCAAGGCTGTGCGCGATCACAAGGGTTTGCTCATCATGGACACCACCTGGCGTGATGCACACCAGTCACTCCTCGCGACGCGCGTTCGTACGCACGATATGCGCCGCTCTGCGGCGCTCACTAGAAGCGCCCTCGACGGGGCGTATTCTCTCGAAATGTGGGGTGGCGCTACTTTTGATGTCGCCCTTCGCTTCTTGCAAGAAGATCCGTGGCGTCGCCTTGAGCTTCTTCGCGAGCAAGTGCCGAACATTCCGTTTCAAATGCTCCTTCGTGGTGCGAATGCGGTCGGTTACACGTCTTACGCGGACAATGTCGTGCAAGACTTTGTTCACCAAGCGCGCAAATCTGGCGTCGATGTCTTCCGCATCTTTGACTCGCTCAACTACACTGACAACTTGCTTTTTGGTATTGACGCCGTCCGCGCCGCAAATGGTGTCGTCGAAGCCACTATTTGCTACAGCGGTGACGTCAGTGATCCGAAGAAGACCAAGTACACTTTGGATTACTACGTCGACTTGACCACAAAGCTCGTCGAGCACGGCATCGACGTCCTCGCAGTCAAGGACATGGCTGGTCTCCTCAAGCCGCGTGCGGCCACCATGCTCATTTCTGCGATTCGCCAAAAGTTCCCAGATCTCCCAATCCATGTACACACGCACGACACCGCCTCGACTGGTGTCGCGTCCATGCTCGCGGCCGCCGCGGCTGGCGCCGACGTCGTCGACGTGTGCATGGACGCCATGGCTGGTACCACTTCGCAGCCGGCTATCGGCGCCGTTGTGAACTCTGTGGCTGGCACCGAACTCGACACCGGTATGGATATTGAAGAGATTCTCAAGCTTAACTTGTTCTGGGAACAAACAAGAGGTCTCTACTCTCCGTATGAAAGCGGTATTAAGAGCGGCAGCTCGGATGTTTACATTCACGAAATGCCGGGTGGTCAATACACCAACTTGAAGTTCCAAGCGTACGCGAATGGACTCGGTAGCGAGTGGGATCGCATTAAGGATTCTTACGCGACCGCCAACAAGATTTTGGGTGACATTGTCAAGGTGACTCCGTCCTCCAAGGTGGTGGGCGATTTCGCTCAGTTCTTGGTTGCCAACAACCTCGACGAGCACTCGGTCGTCGAAAAGGCTGACACGCTTTCCTTCCCGACCTCTGTCGTCGAGTACTTCCAAGGCTACTTGGGACAACCGGTCGGCGGGTTCCCGGAGCCGCTTCGCTCCAAGGTGGTGAAGAACAAGGATGTCATCAACGGTCGCCCGGGCGCTTCCATTCCGTCGCTCGACTTGAAGAAGCTCCAATCCGAGTTGTCCATCAAGCACTCTGGACGCAGATCCATCACCCACAAGGATTCTCTCGCGGCTGCCTTGTACCCGAAGGTGTTCGATGAATACGTTGTCAAGCGTGACACGGTGGGTCCGGTTGGTTTGCTCCCGACAAAGGCTTTCTTGAGTGGTTTGGATATTGATGAAGAGATTGAAGTCACCACGGATCGCGGCGTGAGCACGAACATTAAGCTCAAGGCGGTCGGTGAGTTGTTGCCGAGCGGCAACCGTGAAGTGTTCTTTGAAGTGAACGCCATCCCGCGCGTCGTCGAAATCCACGACCGCAAGATCTTAGAGTCGAGCTCCAAGGCTTCGACGACGGTGACGCGCGAGAAGAGTGACCCGCTCGATCCGGGTTCCGTCGGCGCCCCGATGTCCGGTAACGTCGTCGAAGTTCTCGTCGCCCCGGGTCAAAAGATCAAGGCGGGTGAACCTCTCGTCGTGCTTAGCGCCATGAAGATGGAAACGACCGTGTCTTCGCCCGTGTCTGGTACCTTGAAGCACTGCGCCGTCATCGCCGGCGACACGTGCTCCGCCGGAGACCTCATGGTTGCCATTGACATTGACGCGTAATCACCGGACAAGGAGCAGCGAAACTGTATCAAACGCTTTCGTGTTTCATCCGCGCCCGCACAACCCACCACCATCACCATCACACACACACAAACACAAACGCAACACATCCACATTAGCTATATCTGTTGAAATCCCAACGCCACGGCGTGAAAACCAAACGACGCCGACACAATCTGACACGCCCACCACCGCGTCCGCGCGCACGCCGCCGACGGCGACACCGTCGTCGTTTCCACGCTCGTTCACCCCGTCCCACCCACCGACGCGCTCCCGCCGTCCGTCATGGTTCGCGGCGCCGCAAAGGCGATCGCGCAAGAGCGCAACGCCAAAAAGCACGCCGGCAAGGATAAGAAGTCCGAGCTCGGCATGGGTGCCAAGGCGCTCAAAGCCCAGTGCGAGGTGTGCAAGCAACAGGTGATCAACTACACGCAGCTGGTGCAGCACTACGAGTCGAAACACCCGAAGCTACCCGTACCACCGGCGCCCGAGTGATGGATGCGGCGGTTGTAATGTAACAAAAGTACACGCTCGTTTCGCACAGCCTCCTCATTGATGCGCGCGCGCGACGCACGAAGCGCGACGACGTTGATACGCCGCCTGATTCGAGCGCACGGACGGATCGAGGCGTTCGCGCGCGACGCATCGCGACGCATCGCGACGCCGGCGTCGGGGGCGTCGGTATCGGGGGCGCTCGAGGACGCGAGAGGAGGATTTAGAAGAGGCGGCGGCGCGCTCGGAATGGATCCGACGACGAGAGACGTCGGTGCGACGTCGACGTCGACGATGGCGACGCACGACGCGTCGATGCCGAGAGAGTTTAAGTTTGCTGTGAAAGCAGAGGACGAGGAGCGCGAGCATCCGTGCAGGAGGGAGCCGCCGGGGGTGGACGCGAAGCTCGGAGGGTTTGCGTTTTTCGAGGCGATGGGTTCGCCGAAGTATCACGTGGCGCCAATGGTGGATCAGAGCGAGTTGGCGTTTAGAGAGTTGTGTAGGAGACACGGGGCGACGTTGGGGTACACCCCGATGATTCACGCGAGGTTGTTCGTCGAGTCGCCGAAGTATAGGAGGGAAATATTTAGTACGTCTTCCACGGATCGCCCGCTGTTGGCGCAGTTTTGCGCCAACGATCCCGACATTTTGTTGGAAGCGGCGACGATGATTGCGCCGTATTGCGATGGGGTCGATATTAACTTTGGGTGTCCGCAGAGGATCGCGAAGCGAGGTAACTACGGGGCATTTTTGATGGATGATTGGAAGACTGTCGAATCGTTGATTCGCACGCTCGACGAGTCGCTTCCGGTGCCCGTGACGGCAAAGATTCGCGTGTACGACGATTTGGAGACGACGCTCAAGTACGCAAAGATGGTTGAAGCTGCGGGGGCGCAAATTGTCGCCGTCCACGGTCGGACGCGGGAACAGAAGCGATGCGCTGAAGTGCGCGCAAATTGGTGCGTCGTTTGCGCCGCAAAACATTCCTCTTTGTTTTTTTGACGACTACAGCCATGCATGGTGTTCCGGTGACGATAAACCTAAAATTACACCATAGATCTGTTCCGAACACATCTTGACGACAAACACATGCACCACTAACTGAGGAACACACGTCATCATGGCTTATTTTTTGGTTTTCTGATTCTCGTGAGTGTGAGGCGTTTGCGACTGACTCGTTTTCTACGACTGTTTTTCCGCGCGCTTGCAGGGGCTACATCAAGGAGATCAAGCAAGCGCTCAAAGTGCCGGTATTAGCTAACGGTGACATTCGTTCGTTTGAAGAAGCCCAAAAGTGTCTCGAGGCGACGGGTGCCGACGGTGTCTTGAGCGCCGAGCCACTTTTGAGTAATCCCGCGTTATTTAGCGATCCGCCGTTTTACGCGCCGCCGAGCGACGGCTACGCGCCCATTCCGATGGATGGTACCGCCGGCGTCGATCTCCTCATCGAGTACTTGGAGATTTGCAAGACGTATAAAACGCCGTTTAGTTACATCCGAGGCCACATTTGGAAACTCGTCGGACACTGGATGAGCGACTTGACGCATTTGCGAGAAGAATTCGTCAAGGAGAATGGATCCGTCTCGATGGATCGGCTCATCGAGTGGGCGCGAAAGATGAAAGCGGAGATTGAGGACATTGAAAAGACGGAAGGACGCCGTCGCCCGATACCGAAAAAAAGCGCGAAACAACTCGCGCGAGAGGCGGAAGCGGCTGCCAAGGAGGCGGCGATTGCAGAAGCGGCGCGCGAAGACGAAACGCTTCGAGGTACGAAACTTTCGATGGAATCGCGAACATGACGATGACGACGACGAGGGATCGACTCGACTCGAGGTGGCAGATGAGGATAAACAACAGATAGGGACATCTTACGCGCGAGAATGATGCGAAATCTGGTTAACTCGATGGAGACATTGACGTTCTGCCGATGCCACACGAGTCGTGCAAGCTCGTTTGCGCGACATTTCGACGCGGCCGATTTGATGACTGACTAAAGCGCGCGCATCCATCCTTTTCCATCGACGCAGAGATTGAAGCCAACAAACGCCAACGCCTCGAAGACCCCGAGTGCACCGTCAAGGTATGATTAGCACACCGCGACGATGCCAATTGTAAAGAAGTTGTAAATTTGCACTACTACGAAACGACGCTTCACACCCCGACTCGCCATTGACACCCATCCGTATCATGTCCACGAGTACCGCGACATCGCGATGGCGAGACGAAGAAAAACCCCAACACGCTCGAAACGTCGCGCGCGCGCTTCGCGCGAGAACGCTCTTGTACGGCAAGACTGACTTCCAATCCATTCCAGAGTGGCAAGGCGAGAAATTCGAGCGCATGTGTAGAGAGCTTCTAGCCTCGTCTGGATTCCGCGCACCGAGGCATTTCGAACACAGCGACCACTTTCGAAGCATCGTCAAAAAAGTGTATCGCGGTTTGTACGCCTCGAGCCCGTCGACGATCGAGGAATCTGACGCGGTTTCGTTATCGAGTGATGAAAGCGACTCGAGCGATTCCGACGACGTCGACGGCGAGACCAAGACATCCGAGAGAGCACCGACGCCAATGGTGGACGACGCGGCAGACGTCGCGCGCGCAAAGTTTTGGAATCATTTTTGTTTCAAACTGAACGCCATCTTGTTCGCCATGGCGGGGCTGTTTATCGCTGGGGTGTACGTGTCCGATGTGTGCGATTTCGCGTGTTCCGAAGCGCCGACGCCGTAAAGCGAGCGAAGACGAAACAAAACTTCACTCGCCGTCGGTAGAGTCAACGTTTACTGCGAGGATACGAGGATACGGAGAAGAAAACTTTCGATACGAGTTTTAATACCACGAGACGCGCGCGGACGACGGGACGGAGGAATCGTCGAGCGTGCTATGCAAACAAAGGGGATCACCGCGAAACCTTCCGAAGACGCGTGTAAGAAAGAGAGCCGACTCGCGCTCGCGTGCTCGACTCGACAGACGACGGAGGATAAATCAGAGTGCGATAGCCTGTTTCAAGCGTACCGAGAGTGCAGACGGGTGGAAAACGAACGGGTGATTGCGGAGAGGATCGCAAAGAGAAAAAGCGCTTTTTAGGCAAAGTCGTCGAGAATGCGTCGAGCGATGCAGATTGAGCGCGCGACGGTGTTATCGCAGCAGATACGGCAGTACACTGGGAGCAAGGTAAAGTCGCGCTCGGCGCGTATGACGGCGGCGGCGGCGAGCGGTGGTAGTGATTCGCAACCGCCGCCGAGGGTGTTTGCGGCGCCGCCGACGGCGCCGGGCGACGAAGACTGGAGAAATATGACGCTGTTGGTGGACAAACCGCAGGGGTACACGTCATTCGACGTCGTGGCGCGCGTGCGGAGATTGAGCCGACAACACGGGGTTAAGAAGGTTGGGCATTGCGGAACGCTCGACCCCATGGCGACCGGGTTGTTGATTCTCTGTGTGGGCAAGGCGACGAAGAGCGTGGAGGAGTACACCGGAAAGGACAAGACGTACACGGGGACGATTAAATTAGGAGAAGGCACGCCTTCGCAGGATGCAGATGAGCCGGTAAGTGAGCGCGAACCGTGGGAGCACGTGACGGATGATGATTTGCGAGAAGGAGCGCTGAAACTGACGGGCGGCATAGAGCAAATTCCTCCCATGTATTCCGCCATCAAAGTCGATGGGAAACGCTTGTACAAATCCGCTCGAGAGGGAAAAGAGGTTGAGCGCAAGCCACGTTCGGTGACGATTCACGAATTTGAGGTGCGCCGAGACTCTAAGGATCCACAATCGGTGCACTTTTCGACGCACGTGTCCAAGGGGACGTATGTGAGAACGCTCGCTTACGATTTGTGTAAGAGTCTCGGAACGACGGGGCACTTGACGGCGCTCAGACGCACACGAATCGGTTCGGAGTTTCACATTGACGACGCTTGGTCAATCGAGCAACTCGCCGAGGCGTGCGGTGAGGACCCCGCCACATTTCAGAAGCGACGGAGGGATTAGTCGCGATAGATGCGTTGCGTTGAGTGTCGTCACGACACGCTACTTAGACTTACTACAACCTAGAATTTTGCTACAACTACTTCAAATGACAAGAGCCATCTTCACTTTGTGCTCGCGCACGGCGGCGGCGGGATTTCTCACGAGTTGCACCCTGACTTTTGATTTATCGCCGGCGTTGTACACACGATAGATGTGATACTGCACGCCCGGCTTTGTCGCGAAATCCCACTCCCAAGGGGAGATTTCAAAAGCATTCTTATCGTCGAATCGCGTCGTTTTCACCTCGACAAAGGTGACTCGACCAGACTTGCAGTCGGTCACCTTGATGTCGTAAAAGCTATTCGTCTCCTCCTTCTCGTTCAACCATTCAACCACGTTATGACTACCTTGACGTATAGAAAAGGAGGATAAGAGGTATTGATACACCAGCTTTTCGCCCCATCTACCGACGGCTCTCGTATTCTTCGTATCGAGCTCTTCCCACCACGGCAAAAATCGAGAGAAGGCGTGGGACGATTCGTGAGCGTCCTGGACGCCTTCAAGCGGAGCGCGCATACGTCC
>Ga0255778_10002302_pt1 | contig 16613 bp, 18 predicted proteins | sample 071ome_31_FD_179976 | JGI IMG/M metagenome (GOLD analysis project Ga0255778, IMG submission 179976) | Coastal salt marsh microbial communities from the Groves Creek Marsh, Skidaway Island, Georgia - 071405CT metaG (version 2) | ecosystem: Environmental > Aquatic > Marine > Intertidal zone >...
GCTAGCAAATGTTTTGTTGGTTTCTTTGTGCCTAGAAACAATTACTGGAGTAGTAAAATTAGGACCATCAAATCTAACAAGTACAAACTCACCTTTACGGAGTTGTTCTGTGTTATTTCCCAGAACGCTAGAACTACCATCTTTTCTGACAGAAGGAATCCAAGGTAGAGCATCCTTCTTTACTACATCATCGTCACAGTTTTTTTCATTAATATCACAATATCCATGGATAGCAGGAAGTCTTACCTGATAATACCCAGTACCACTCTGCGATTTTACACTAGTTACCCACCCCAATAAGGTATCACCAACCTTCCCAAGTTGCTTACCTTGATACCATGAATTTTTAGAAAAATCGGTATTGAGATCCATCAGGCTTCTATTAATTTACAAATTTCCATAATTGTGACCACAGTTTCAATGTCTACGACCTTATGATTGATCTTTGTGATCAAGTAATTTCCTGAGTATTTAGCACTGCTCTCGGATCCTTTATCACCTTCTGGTTTAATTTCTGGTACTTCTAAGACTATTTGATCACCAGCAGACAAACTAAGATTTCCAGGAACTTTAATAGTGGAAGTTTTATTCTTTAACATATCAAGCATGGCACCATAATTCATTGATGTAATCTCTGGATTTGTTGGTTCATTATCTAAGGCAGTTTCATCACAACTGTTATAGTATTCAAACTGATATTCTGTTTGTGTGGTAACTGTAACTGGTCCAAAATCTTCGTCTACTGAGGTAACCAAACATTTATCAGAGGTAGTTTTTGGTGGAAGTTTTTCAATCTCCTTAAATATATTTCTAGAAACATCAAGTACTTTAGTCTTTGGTTTTCCTCTTTTCTTCGCAGCAACTTCTTCAAGAAGACTGGACTGAGTTTCACCATCATAAAATTTATAACTCTGTATTACATATGCTGCTACATTTTCTGGGGTCTCGCCATCATTTACTGGTCTAATAGTATAGACACCATGTTTATCATTAAAATATTCAGATGATGTAAGTAATTTATGAATTGAATCAAATCTATATTGATCATATACCTCGTGAAAAACATATCCAGCTGGTCTAGTTTCTTCTTTGCCACTGGTAGCACCAGATGCCTTTGGTGTTGCTTTGGTACAAATGTTATCAATTAATTGATATGGTTTCATATTATTACCCATAACTTTGGCAACACTTTCTGTCATATGTACCATGACCATTGATGTATCTTTAGATGTTTTGATGTACTTTTTAAGTACATCATCAACAACCGTATTATAATCAACCTTAGTACTAGAATCAGGAGGCCAAGCACTTCTAATTGTTCTCGATAACGCTACCAAAGAATCTTTATTAACCAGTTCTAAAGTATATTGTTTTTTCTTGCCACGAGTTATTTGATTGACAACTCGACTAACATAAAAACAATTAGAACCACTAAAGTCCATAAAAGGAATTTCTCTAATCCATTCTTTTCCATAACTAGGATCATATAATGTAATTTCAACTGGACAAAATTGCCTGACACCGCACTCATTAAATGCCTTATCGATCTTTCCAGAAGAATCAAAAATAGTAATCTGAGCAGTTATAAAAGAATCATGTAAAGACTCATAGTAATCAAAAGAAACAATTTCAGGAAATTCTACAGAATCTCCTTCTGGCTTGATATCAACTAGTTTTGTAGCACTTCTAGGAACATCATATACCTTTGCTTGGATAGTTTTTAGATCTTCTGGTGTAGTTACTGCCATTTATTCCTCTGTAGCGTAAATATCTTGAGTAATTAAAATAACTTTAGGTCCAAAAATATTATCAGTTTTTTGCGATAAAGTATCTATATTACTTTTCTTCCCCAACGAAGATAATGGTGGTAATGTCAGACCAGCAAAATTCGATGTGGATTCTGGTGTGTCAATTTCAGGCATGTCAAAATCTAACATACTACTGAAAGTATTTTGCTGTGGATAAAGAATATCAAATAACTCAGGAGCAGTCTGTTGTAAGGTTTTTTGTGGGTTTTTTTCTTGTTTTGGTGATTGTGGTATGGTTGTCCTATTAATTGTTGTAGTATTATTTTTAATAGGAGTCTGCTCTTTTTCTGGTTCCTGTTTCTTTAGAAACATTTGCTCAATTTTTCTAAAGGGTTCTTTAAAAATAAGACTAAGGATAGATCTTCCTATTGGTCTATCAACAGGAATGATAACCAATGGTTCACCAATCTTTTGAGTGTCAATGATCGTTGGTTTATCAACAATAAACTTTGATATATCGCTCGTTTTATCATCTGTATTATACCAAATAAAACTGTTATTAAAAATTTCTGGTATCAGAATAGCACCAGCAGCCTTATTCTTATTCATACCATTAAGAACACTTGCTGCTGCTCTAATTCTTCTAGGTAAGAAATCTGGACCATGTAGTGTCACAAAATTTTGAATATTTCCACCAGCCTCGTAAACGGAAACAAATAATTCAGTTGCTTCATCCAAAGTAGTAGTGGTGAGAAGATCGTCTATTAATGCTGGAAATTTATTTTGTAATTCATAAGCAAAAGCATTAAAATTATCTTCATTAGTCCATGGACGATCAGTAACACCAATAGCATTAGCAACAGTATCTAATCTTCCTCCTGGTGCCATATTAGTGTATTGTGCCCATCCATATCCAACATAAGTAGATCCAATAGGAGGTGGTCCGAAATCACCATATTGAGCAGCATAAGCATCTTCAATGTCATCTGGTCTGCCCTTACCCAATCCTTCATTCATCCATGTTCCAACAATAGCAGCAGCTTGAAAATCTTCAAGACCATAATCATTCATTAATCTCTCAGCAATTTCAGTGAAATTAGAAGCAGCTGGAGGAGCATTATACGATGATGGATCAGCTGCTTTAAATCCCATTGCTGCTAATGATGCCATCAAGTTATCTATTTTTTGGTCAGAAGTTAATCTTGATTTTTTCTGTACTTTGTTTTCATTTTCTTTTTCAAGAAGTTTCTCCGTGAGTTTGATTCTTCTATTAGCAATTTCTTTTTCTAATAGTTTACTACTGACTATTCTTTGATAATCAATTTTTCTGATATTATTAAGTACCTTAGTAAGATTTGCCAATAAATTATTAAACCGCTCAAGCAAATAATTCCAGTCATCAATATCACGATCTTCTACTAAAACATTGAAAAGACTCTTGGGTACAAGATACTGACGCTCATCCTCAAACTCTAACATCCATGGTGGGATGATAGGAATGAACATACTCATAAAGTTTTTCAGTTCTTTCTTGACCTCGCGAGCAGGAATGATGCGAGTCAACGCTCTGATCTTTATTGGTTTTGCTCTACCAAGTATGCGTGTTAATGGTTTGATCATGCTGGGTCAGAGTAGTAAACTGTTGGTTTATATAAGGCGATTATTTCACCCTTAGCATTATCAAACGAGAATTGATCTTGATCCTCGCTGGCAATCTCCATTTGTTCATTGCCTGGTATATTATTTAATGAAGATCTATCCTTGGGTGCGAACTGCTGAATAAATTCGCCCCAAGATTTCTTAGCATCTCTTAAACCTGGAACAATACCAAAATCCCAAAGTGCCTCTTTTATATTAGTTGGTCTAGTTTTTGGAGTTGGTCTAGGTTGAGGTTTTGGTTCAGGTCTTGGTGGAACTAGAGTTGGTAAAATCTCAAGATACCAACCGCGAATTTTACTAGCAGGTTTAGCGGGTTGTTTACGACCGAATAAAGTATATCTACTAAAACCATCTGGTGCTGGGAAAGAAGCAAATTCCCAGGACAGATCATGAATAACAGAATCACTCAGTCCTTCTTTAACTAAACGATCTTCACTAACTCCACGGAAATTATCTAGTCGAGCAAGAATTGCTCTGTCCTGTGCTTCATGGGTAAACTTTTCATCCCATTTCAAAGCACCAATGGCGACAATATCAGAAAGAGTATCAGGCATAAACTGATATCTTCCAGTTGCGCGGGAACCAGAAGCATATGGTGCTACTCGCCCACGAACAACATCTTCCATCATCATATCATATACTTCTCTAACGGTTAGTTCACCTTTTTCTAATTCAGGAATAACTTTACCACCAAAAATTGTTCCATAACTCAATGTTGTTCCTTCTGCTTTAGCAATAGTTTTCAGTAATGCTCTTTCTTCTTTGACAATAGCACCAGATCCATACACATCATTAGATGTTCCAGCAAGTCTCTCAAATCCAATGTCAGGAAATCTATTAAATCGTTGTTGATATTCTGGAATCAAACACTTAATCTTCTCCTCCATCATAAGATGAGCAAAGATTGGCATTTGACTCAATGGAATGACAAATTCTTCACCTGCCTCACCAACCATAACCTTACCAATTCTTTCGATAGAACCCTCTGCTTTTTGCTGAAGATCATTACCCAAAATAACATATCCCAATGATGGAGCAGGATCTTCATGACCATAATGTGGGTGATCAGTTCCGTCAACATAATCAGAGTGTGTTTCAATATGAAAATGAACTCCTGTCGATAATCCAGTAGATCCAGCCTTACCCAAAACACTTCCTGGTTCCAACTCTTCACCTTTTTTCACCGCAATTGATGAAAGGTGAGCAAATCTAAACATTTTGTTAAGATCTGGCACATAAACTTCTACTACATTACCATATCCAGAATTTGTATCAACCCCAGCAAAAACTACTTTTGTTTTTGCTTTGAGGGCAAACATTGTTCCCGAAGGAACGCCAACATCAACACCGCCGTGTAATCTATAATCTCCATATATTGGATGTATTCGCATTCCGAAAGTACCGTTTGTCGATACTGGATAACCACTAACTTGAGCACCGCCAGTAGGACCATATGGTATTAGTTTTCCTTTGATTGCCTCATATGGAACATCTGGTCCTAAAATCATATTTTTAATATCAGCAATGCCTTTAACAATCGTAAGACCCATGTTCAATGCTATCATTGAGAGAGCATCTGGATCTCCAATATCTAGTAGTGGTTTCTTATTTTTCTTTTTTTCTTCAGATAATTTTTTAGCAGTTTTCTTTGCTTTGTATGTTCTCAGAAACTGCTCAGTTTTTTCATTCTGAACTATCTCATTCTTTTGTTCAATGCTCTTGATATAATTAGCATCTAGTTCATTCAGAAAACTTTCCAATGAATCGAGGTAAGTACCAACCCTGACGAAAAACTTACTCATTGGGTTGGTAGTTTTATTCTGTACAATAAGAGTCTTTACCTGAGATTCTGGAACAACTTCCATCTCCTCAGTAAACTCTGTATTCAAAATAGCATCGACAGATGCTACACGAATAGGAATAATATTATCAGAAATGACAAAGACTTCGGATGCCGCGGCCTCCGAAGTTGGTTCTATCATTCTAGACTTTGGTTTAATCATTAGTCGAGATAAGTGCTAGAGCGGGAGAAAATGCTGGATGGCATATCAATTCCAGGAACTTCTTCGCCAACTTCTTCCTTCTTTTTAGATCTTGAAGGAAGTTTAATATAATCGGGAGGTAATGGTACAATTTCTGGTTTGCTGTTATTAGAACCAGATCTCATGTTATCCTGAGCATTTTCAAGTGCTCCTGAAGGTTTCGGTCCTTTATATCCAGGAGCATTATAATAAGCATTAGGACCACTAATTTGATCATAAACAGCAGTTGATCTTGGATTAATTAATTCATCTGCGATGAGTTGAAGCAACATTATTGCTGGATGGTTAGGTTTAACATTTGATTTTGGTAAAGCACTTCCTCTAACAATCTGACTTCTGAGCATATTTGCTCTGGCGCTATTTGGCCAACGCCCCTGCTGTAACTTAGTGGCAAGATCTCTACCTTTATTAAAGATATCTGGACTTACTTTAGACTGGGGTTCAATAAAATTGATTCTTGGGGCATTACCAGGAACAATACTATTCACAACACCACCAGGAGTTTGTACTCCACCCAATGATCCTGTCGCACCAGCATATCGCTGTGCTCCGCGAAGAGTAGGAGCAGAATAAGCACCACGACCAAGAATTTGTGGTTTGGAAGATGCTTTGTATCCTTCTCCTCTCATCATAGCACCAAAACCTTGAGCATTCATGCCAGTAAATCCAGCACGAACACCCCTTAATCCTCTCGCTAGACCCTGAGGACTTAATTTACTCCTGATCCAATCAAATATACCACCACCAGCAAACTTAGGAATCTCCATTTTGCTAGAGAGATTTCTAAAATATTCTTGAGATTCAGCACTATAAAGATTTAGATCGTTGATACCACCAGATGCTTTCTTGGTTCCATAAAGTTCCCTCGCTTCTTTAGCAGTGATAGTTCCTCTTTGAATGATAGTTTCTCCCGTAGGAGTAGTACGCTCAATCTCTCTTAACGCATCCCTTTGCGCTGCCTGTCCTTGTGCTGTTGTTCTACTAGACAATTCAGCTTGTATCGCAATATCATCGGCAGCAGTATCGGTTCTATTAAGATCTCGATTAATTCTTTCTTTAGTTGTTTTCCTTCTTTGCGTTAAAGAACCAACTCTAGAACCAGTATCTCCTCTACTCCCACCCCTTGCAAGTGCTCTTTGTCTAGCAGTCATTCCAGAAACTGGTTCAGCAGCAGCAGCGGGAACTGGTTCTGGTTGGGGAGTTGCTCTCACCACAGGTTTAATATCACTTTTAGGAACAACACCTGATGGTTTTGGTGTAGCAAGAGGAACTGGTTTTCCGTTTTGATATACTGGGGTTTTGAAAAATTGTTTGTTAACTTTTATTGGAAGTTTTACTCCAGCAACAGAGTGTAAAACAGTAGTAACCGCCGCAAATAATTCAGCATATCGTGCTGCTACAGCAAGGTCTGCTTTTGCTTTAGCCCATGTTATACCATCTTTATAATTAAATTCTGGTCTTCTGTTCCATGGTGGACCGACAGGATTAACTGTTAAAATTCCCCCATCAGGAGTTTCTACAGCACCAGATAATGGAAATTCAAAAGCATCCCCACCATCTTTTCTAGCTTTAAGACTTTTATTAAAAAAATCTGTTAGTGTAGAATATGATGAACTAAGAAATGCTGGTTCGGCACCTTTACTTATCTGAGTTCTACCTTTTTGAGCTAATTTATATTGTTCTGGAGTAAGATTTATGCCAGCAGGAACAGTATTAAATGACCCACCATATCCACTTTGATCTCCAAGTAGTTCTCTGTCAAGTTGAGCAACTGCTTCTGCGAAACTTAATGGAGTAGGATTAGTAAAAGCAAGTGCTGGTGTTTGAGGTTGAATTACATCAGCAAGTTTTCTATCAAAAATACTACTTGGTTGTGCCACCAGAGGCTCATTGAGTGCGGAACCGAACACTGGTCCCTCAAAATCAGGCAATAGTGGAGGGATTAATGGCGGTAAGTTTTCCCACCAAGGTCTTTGCCTAGGTACGGGTTTTTGTAATGGTTCCAGTCCTGGTAGTCCTGGTTGTTGTCCTGGTACTTTTTCTTTTGGTGTTACTGGTTTTGTTACGGGTTGAGTTAAAGGTGGTGTTAATGCAGGAACATTTCCTGGACTTCTAGAAGGATTTCTTCTTCTCCTTCCACCACCAAATGGGGCACCGCCAGGAGGTTTTTTAGGAAGATTGATACATGTACAATCAGGATCATCAGGATCCTCAAAGTCAATAGTTTTATCTAACAGATACTCTTCAAATGTATTCTGATATAATTCTCTTCTGCGTTCGTATAATTCTTTCTCAGTATGAATTTGAACTTTTTGAAGTTTGACGACATCCTTCATCAACTTCTCGGTGGCGATCATTTTCGCTTCAATCGCCTTCAGATGACCCTGAACAGTCTTATTCTTGACTGGGGGAATCTTGATATTCTGTAATTTAATTTCTGGTAATTGTACAGCAGAGGGTGCCTCTGCCATACTTACAACCTGATCTGGTGTAATTGGAGGATTTATACTCTTAACTACAACCTTAGGATTAGGGTCAGCACTTAACCCAGGCAGAGCAATATGAGGAAATGGATTACTCTGCTGCTGAGAACTCTGCTGCTGAGGTTGCTGTCCACTACCTTGTTGGTTATTCTGATTCGAGTTATTTCCAGGTGGCATTATTGTTGCTGTGCTCTACGGGCGTTTTCTTTTTCAATAAATTCTACAAGAAGACTCACATACACATCCCGTTCCCAGGGCATCATATTTTCAATCTCTGTCAAGCTATATTTATGATGCTGCATCAAATTAAAATTCAATCGATAGTAGTTCTCCAGATTGTTCTGGAAAACCGCTAGGCGAAAAAATTTGCCAGTCCCTCCAGGGTTACATCACTCTCAACCTTTGTCTTAGGATTCTTTACTTTAAAAGTATGCTTAAGTTTAGGCATAGTAGCAAAGAAACCTTGAATCTTTTGATATTGCTTTGAATTTAGATTCTCAACAAATTCACCAATTTCTTTTTTGGTGGAGTCTGCTGCCTCCCATGTTTCTTCATCATTATAGATGGTTTCAATACACTCAACAGCATATTCAAATGTACTATCAACTAGACTCTGTTCATCATTTGGTTTTTTCTCCATAATGTACTTCATTGTTGGATACTTCATCTTAATAAAGTATCCGTTTTCAAGATCAATTACATCACTGTGTTCTGTTTCTTTATGAACCTTGATGTCATCAATATTAATCTCGACTTCAACTTGAGTCTCACCGTCATCAGGACATGTGACAGCAAACTCAAGAACTTCGCCAACTGATTTGGCACGAACATTAAGGAAGATATATTCTACATCAAATGTAGAAAGCGAATCTAAATCAATCTTAGTTTGAATACAGTTGCCGATAATCTGTACAATAGCATCTGTAATTTCTTTTTGATCTTCAGACTCCAATGCTAGCAGAAGAATCTTTTCTTCTCGAACTACAAATGGTCTGTATTTAATTTTCTTTCCGCTGGAAGGGATTGTCAACTCATGTACAGGAGTATTAATCTGGGGCAATGACATAGTTCAGGAAACCTCTAGTTAATAAAATGTAGCAACATGCTTTTCGTATCTGAATGATACTTTCAACTTATTTAGTGTGCTTGCGCCATATGCTAAAGGCACACTTTCAATAGTATATGGATAGGCATTGACAATATCATATTTACATGACTGTCCACCTTTATATGATGATCTGCTCTTAAAGGACTTAGTTACAGTCATTGTAGGGCAAACAATTTCATCATAATATCTAAGAGTTGTTACATTAGATCTAGTCAATTTTTTGTTGACATCATTAATAACAACTTCATTATCAGTATTAAGTTCCCTTTCTGGAAAAATAGTACCAAACCATGCCTCAAAGAATTTTTGAGGATTCATTTCATTTGTTTGAATAAAACTTAATCTAAGATCATTATATAACTTGCCATGAGGATACTGAATCAGTCTTCCAGTAAAAAGACCGTCAATTTCTTGCGTGGCAGCAAAAGTTCCTGGTAGTGATGCCTCATCACAGAGAAACATCATATTACTAAAAGTACTGCCATCCCCAAAAGACTCAAAACCATAAATTTTAAAATTACTCAGTAATTTTTCATTTTTACTACCATCAAAATTCATAGTCACTTCATATTCATTGGAATATGAGGCACCTTTGTCTTGCTCAAATAAACTTCTCAGTTTGGTAATGGAAGCCATTAACTCTAAATAGAAATACTTGTTCTTTTTATATTTATGGCATACTCGGGGAAGTACCAACCACTTAATCCTAAGAAGTATAAAGGTGATCCACGAATGGTTTTCTATAGATCATTGTGGGAACTTAAATTCATGAAATGGTGTGATACTCATGATCATATTCTTGAGTGGGGCAGCGAAGAAATTGTAGTTCCTTACCGCTCTCCTCTGGATGGTAGAGTCCATCGTTATTTTGTAGATTTTTATATTAAAGTAAAAACTAAAAATAATGTGATCAAAAAATACCTGATAGAAATCAAGCCCAAGAAGCAAACTATTGAACCAAAACAACCTAAAAGAAAAACACCGAGATATATCAACGAAGTGACAACATATGTTGTAAACCAGGCAAAATGGGAAGCAGCGAGAGAATGGTGTGCTGATCGTAGACTAGAATTTTTGATACTCACAGAGGAGCACTTAAATGTCTAAGGGTTTCGGGCAAAATGTAAAAACCAAGGGTGGTTTAGAAAAACACATCCTTAAGGAATCTGGCGGGCAAGCAAAAAGTAGAGAATGGTATCGTAGAACAGTGTTCGAATATCTGTATGATAACATGACAGATCAAGTAGAACCAGAAAAACTCTATTTTTATGAATATGATCCAAAGTTCAAGAAACAGATGGATAGGTATGACACTTATCCTTTAGTTTATGCTCTTGATCTGGGTAAGAATGATTTTTTGGGATCTAACATCCATTATTTGAGAGACAAGGAGAAGAGTCCTTATGCCCTTGCCCTCCTAAATAAAAAAGCACGGATTATTGAAAAAACAATCCACCGTTATATCTTCAAACAAGCAGATAATTTATTCTTTGAAGTGAAAGAGGAAGATTGGGAGTTTATAGCATCTTTACCCATCCATAAATTTATCGAAAACTAATGGCGACAATTAGATACCCATCAGAATTTCCAACTAGTACTAGTCCAGAAACAGATTATATTAAAATACAGTTTTTGAGAAGAGATTATTCAGTAAATACTGTAAAATATAATGAAGAAGGAAATACAATTGTGTTAAATATGCCCCAGAAAATTACTGAGGGTCTTACACAAAATTTTGCTAATTCTGGTCTCGGTGAGATGGGAATGTTAAATGCTTTTAGTAATAGACAAGGAACACAATCTGGAATTAATGGTGGCGCTCTCGGAGCTGCTTTACAAAGAGCTGGTGAAAACCAGGCTTTAAAAAGCACTTTAGAACTTATGAATAAATTAGGTGCCAGTCAATTATCAGAAAATGGAATTCTTTCTGCTGCTGGTGGTGTTGTTTTCAACCCACAATTAGAATTAGTATATGAAGGTCCCGATTTCAGAAAATTTAATTTTCAGTTTTCGTTATTTACAAAATCAGCAGACGATGCTAAGGCGATCAAATCTATTATAGATGAATTAAGATTTCAATCACTTCCAAGCACTGGAGCAAGGCAAACAAGTGTTGGTCTTGCTAATATGTTTACCACGATGGGTGGTATTGCCCTTGGGAAATCCCTCGGCACCGCTACTAGTAAAACGGCGAAGGAATTATTTGATGCTTTCGTAGCTGGTAAAACTGGTAATACTAGTAATTTTGATCCAACTGCCGCAATTAATTCATTAGCTGGAGGACTGGTAGATGCGGGGGCATTCGCGGCGGCAGCAGCGGGCACGGGAGTTGGAGCACTTTTTAGTGGAAATGCTAGATTCATAAAACAACCAGCATTTTTATATCTACAATACATGAGAGGGGCAGACCGACATCCTTTTATACCTTCATTAATGCCTGCTTCTATTGATCAAGTTAATTTTGATTTTACTCCCACGGGTAATTACACCACGTTAGCAAATTATGCCGAAGCAAAGGATAAAACTTTAGCAACAACAATTGGTGTAAATATTACATTAACTTTAACTGAAGTTACAAACCTTTTCCAAGAAAGTCTGACAGACAATTATCAACCAAAAGCACCTACTATCGAAAAGAAAAGTTAACAATCATGTTTTTCTCAAAATTACCAAATTTAGAATATACTCCAAAAAGAGTAAAATACAGATTCACAAATCAAGATTTTGTGAAAGCAAAGAACATCTTTAAAACAATTTCTTTAGATAATTCACTTTATGCTACTGATCTATTCATAGAATCGCAATTAAGTGAAGGTGTAAGACCAGATCAAGTGTCGGAAGCAGTTTACAATGATCCTAATTATGATTGGGTCATTTTACTCACAAATCAAATCAAGGACACTAAGAATGATTGGCCACTGAGTAGTGCTGAGTTCGAAAAACTTGTGACAAAAAAATATCCCAATGCCTTTGCTATCAGGCACTGGGAAACAAAAGAAGTTAAAAATGACATTGGTGAAGTTGTTCAACCTGGAAGAATGATTGTTGATTACAATCCAAACAACCCAGATTCCTATAAACTCCGTTATATCAAATCGTACAATCCTTTTGTTGAAGAGATTGAAAATGGTTTGACATTATTAAACTCAGTGAGTCATTATGAGTACGAACAGGAATTAAACGAAAAAAGGCGTTTTATTCAGATTCTCAAACCAGGGTACTTACAGCCATTTGTAAGTATTTTCAAATTATCAGTAGATTACCAAAATAGTGAATATTTGGGTCAAAGTTCTGATGTTAGAAAAACACTGAATAAGACTAGTATCTTTAACAATGTTTCACTGAATAGTGTCTGAAAAACCCTACGGGCAAAAAATATGCCCGAATTTTTTTTTCGCCTTTTTTTGAACTAAAAGTCAATTTTGGTACAGGTGTCACGATTTTTTCTTAGGTACTTGTGTACATAAGAATCAACATCCATGTCCATCTTATAATGAGCATGGAGATGTACTCCCTCTATCAGAGCAAAGAATGCTAGAAGGAGTACAATCGCCATCTTCATCAGTCTTCCTCAGCGAGGCGAGCGAAGTAGGAGAGGGTATCATCGTCATCCACAGGGGCACGACGAGGGGCAGCAGCGACTGCCACGGGTTCAGGAGCACTCTCTACAGTGCGACGGGCAGCGAAGTTAGGGCGACTGGATGCCACGATGTCAGGCGTACCAAAATCATTCTCATCCTCAGCAGTCTCACGGTCAAACTTTTGTTTGCCACCACGACCCAGAACAACATTCAGACGCGACTCCAGTTCAGCATAAGACTTGAAGTTCTTAGCATCCATGAACTCTGCCAGAGAGTATTCGCTGCGCCACAGTGCTTCCAGTTCGGAGTCACTCAGGTCACCAAGCAGTGAAGGAGAAGCAAACTCAGACTTGTCATAGTTCCAGTAACCTTCAACCTTACGGATCTTCAGTTTGAAGTTAGCACCTTCCCAGAAATCAAAAGGATTGATGGGAGTTTCATCTTGGAACTCAGGTTGCATCGCTGCCTGAATCTTATCAAAGATCTTCTTACCAAACTTGAACAGGAAGACCTTACCCTCGTTAGAAGGATTAGCAGGGTCACTCACAACATAGATGTTGGAGTAGTAGGACAGTTTACGCTTCTGCTTGCGAGCGATTTCCTTGTCGCTATCAAGACCACTGTTCCAAAGAGTGCGGTTCAGTTCGGACACAGGATCTTTCTGACCCAGAGTAGTCAGAGAGTTTTCGATATACCAACCACCAGGACCTTGGAAACCATGGGACCAGACCTTCGCCCAGGGAAGTTCTTCACCATCAGGAGCGGGCAGGAAACGGATCACGGCATAACCGTTACCAGTTTTATCCATCTCGGGTTTCCAGAAACGATCATCTGAACTGCCACCAGTTGCTTGGAGTTTGTCAATCTCCTTCGTCAGACGATCAAAACCAAATTTAGAGCTGTTTTTAAGATCAGCAAAAGACATTCGTATTACCTCGGATTAAGTGTATTTGTTGGATTGCGATGACCCAACTGGATCATCATAACCTATTTAGAGATCCCCGTCAAGCACCTGCTGGCGGACATTCTCCATGTTTTTCTTGAAACCATCATAAATCTCCATCATGTTCATCTTCTTGGTGTCCATGCCCAGCATGGTAGCAGCATTTCTGAACTGTGCCTTCATTTCATTTGCGTCTGGGTCATCGGACAGGTTCAGACGCATATAGAAGACCTTCTGCCGTTCGATCAATTCAATCATAGCATCGAAGAAGTTTATTTTATCATCAGTCTCCATCATCGTGATGAAGGGCATCCTATTCAGGATTTCCTGCTGCTTGAGACTAATCTCCTCAGCTTCTTTTCGTACTATTTCTGAATCGAAGAAAGACATTGGTGATCTAAAACCTTTTCCTTTAATGTATGCTTATATTTAACAGTATCGATGGACACAAATGGAGAATACTTAATGACGGTTCTCCTTACATCCTTCCACACAAATTGTTCAGTAATTTTCTGATCAAATTGAGGGATGAAATTAAGAATCTTATTTAAGATAACAAAAGTTTCTATCGAAATCTGTTTACCCAAAAGATATTTTAACAGTGGAGGATGAGTTCCATCAAGTTTAAACAACTGATCGAACTCTTGTACCTGTTGTAGGATAAAGTCTACATCTTCACTAAACTTATAGTGTAGACTTTCCATCCGTTTTTTCCATGACTGATAGTTTTCATCACCATCAGTTCTTATCATGTTACCAATCCACCCTGTAGGATTAGTAATAAAATTAGCGACGAAGTATGGAAGGATTTCAGACTCTTTCATTCTGTTAGTAAGTTTTTTAAAGAAGTATCGATCCTTCCTCTTCTCAAAATTAGCCTCGGTTGCTCTAGTACCACCTTTGAATTTAAAATAATCATAACTGTCGGTTGTGAAGTGTAACTTCAGTGCGACATACATTTTATAGGATTCAAAAGCGGTCATATAACAAGGCGGGCTTTAGATGATCGTTTCATGAAGTTCAGACGCTGAGCATCATACTTCAGTTTTTCTTTCAGTGGTTTTGAAATTAGTTTTGAAACAGTTTCAAGTTCAATATTCTGTTCAGCACAGTAATGAATAATACATTCGATGTAATTCATACTACCGTTACTTACTTTCATCAGGTTCTCAATTTCCATCGAGAACTTCGAAGCAGTCATAAATTTCTCTTCCAAAATGTCATTAAGGTTGTCCTTAGACATTGGCAAACTTTTCTCCCTTGTGATAGTTAACAAACTCATTAATGTACTGCTCCAATAGTTTCGCATAATACATTGTATCATACTTTTCAAATAATTGTACCTCACCATCCTCACACGCTTGGATGATGACCAGTTTTTCTACTTCAATTCCAGTGAGGTCGTGATAAAGAACACCATAGGCGGCGCATTGAACAAGATAATGTTCAATCCATGCTTCTGGTTTTTGTTTACGAGAGGTTTTGAAATCAACGATTGCTAGTTCACCTTTATACTCAGCAATACAATCGACGCGACCAGCGAGACCAAAATACTCGCTATACAATGGAGCCTCAAGAGCATGAATATTATTTATATCATCCAAATAAGGCTTGGCATTTTCAAACAACTGCCATGGCATTGAAATTTGTTCCGCAAGATCCCTTGGAGCTACATCAAGGTTGTTCAGGTAGTCTTCAGTATACTTGTGGAACTTTGTGCCGCGTGTAGTTCCTTGTTTTGAAATACGATCTGCTTCTACATCTCCCACCCGTGCTCGCCATTCAGCGATACTCTTACGAGATTTTAATGAAGTAATAGATGTGATGGAAGGAAGTTGAGCACCACTAGGAGTGCGATAGTAACGCACTCCATTTACAGTACTGGGTTCAGGAAGATCAATAAGAGCATTACCAATGTGATTAAACATAATTACAAACCAAGATTCATTTTACTTACAAGGTACGATTTTACCAGACCAGAACGAACAATGTCGTCCACACCGAACTCAACTGAACTAAACTCCTTCATGTTCTCAAGAATCTTCATGAAATCAATGATGCCATTCTTCTCATGCTGTTTCACGAGATCAGTCTGAACAACATCACCACAGAACATGATCTTAGAGTTCTCACCAACACGAGTGATGATCGAATCAAGTTCGTGGAAGTTCAGGTTCTGGCATTCATCAATCAGAAGGATAGCATTATCAAATGTAGTACCACGGATGAATGAGGTAGACCAGAAAGAAATAGTTCCCTGAGTCTTCAGATTAGTATACAACAATTCGAAAGCATTGTCATCAGGCATCTTGAACATGTACTTAACCATGTTCTTATAAGGAATCTGATACAAGGAAGATTTATCCTCATGATCTCCAGGAAGGAAACCAATCTCCCTCGTAGCAACCAGAGAGCGAACGATGTAAATCTTTTCGTATGGTGTTCTCTCATTGAGAACATCTTTGAGTGCTAGGTAAAGAGCGATGAATGTTTTACCAGTTCCCGCTGCTCCATACGCAAACATGTTTTGATCCATACCATAATCATGGAAAAACTTTTCCTGATTCTCTGTGAGTGGTTCAATGTCCTTGAGGAAATCAAGGTTGATTGGTTTTTTACGCTGCATTTGTTTGTTGGACATTCCGAATGGTACGGGATTAGCAGATCTTTTTCTTGGCATAAAATCAAGTATAACGGGACAGATTAGCACCAGGATGACGCGCTTGTACTTTTTGCATCACCTCTTTGAAACCCTGGGATTGTTTGGGTTCACCATATATAGTACCACCAATCCCAGCGGTCCAGTCTTTATCCCAGTCGGGATTTTCTTTTCTCCACTCGTCGTATTCTTTCATCGACATGTAGAGTTCTTTGGTCTCACCAGTTTCTTTATGTTTAACAGGATATGTAGGCATAATTAATTCGTTGGTTAAGTATCTAGGTCAAATCCAATCTGGTTTGCGGGATGGGTTACGAAGATAATTAGATGTAACCCAAGGTTTGGATGCGATATACATTTTGTAAGCAGTAAAAGTGTCAATGCTTGTGT
>Ga0255778_10002314_pt1 | contig 16540 bp, 25 predicted proteins | sample 071ome_31_FD_179976 | JGI IMG/M metagenome (GOLD analysis project Ga0255778, IMG submission 179976) | Coastal salt marsh microbial communities from the Groves Creek Marsh, Skidaway Island, Georgia - 071405CT metaG (version 2) | ecosystem: Environmental > Aquatic > Marine > Intertidal zone >...
ATAACTTGCCATATGCTATTACATATTTTTACAATGTGTATGGACCTAGAGAAATAAAAGAAGGTAAGTATGCTACATTGATTGCATTGTTTAATGAACAAATAAAACAAGGTAACGAATTAACCGTAGTATCTCCTGGAACACAAAAAAGGAATTTTACTCATATAAATGATATTATTGATGCGTTGATATTAATTGGAGAAAACGGTTATGGAGATGAATTTGGTATAGGTAGTGACGAATCATTTAGCATACTAGAAGTTGCTGAAATGTTTAAAGGAAGTATAAAAATGATTCCTGAAAGAAAAGGAAACAGAATGACTTCTGCTGTTGTTACAGAAAAAACAAAAGAGTTAGGCTGGCAACCTAAACATAGTTTAGAACAATATATAAAGGAAATAAATTAATGAAGATAATAGATGCGTTTGTATTTTTTAATGAGTATGAATTAGCAGAAAGTCGTTTGAGATATTATGCTGATGTAGTGGATCATTTTATTATCACAGAAAGTAGTTTAACATGGAAGGCTCAACCCAATGAACAAAAATTTCCTGCTCTTTTGGAAAAACTACCTACACACATACAGGATAAGATAACCTATAAGTTCGTTGAACATCCTGTTGAATGGACCAACGATCCTAAAAAATGGAAATGGCCTGAAAGCAGAACAAAAAATGCAATGGCGTTTTTAGCAAAAGAAATTGCACAAGACAATGATTTATTTTTGTTTAGTGACATTGACGAGTTTTGGCATTTAGATAGATTAGAAGAAGCCAAAGAAGTTGCAGTTAATAACTATTGGTTTGCTTTTAAACAAATGTATCGTGTTGTTCATGTACATTGGTGTGCTAGATACGGAGATAACTGGTATGGTACAAGAGGGTGTCTTGTAAAGAATTTAGTAGGTGAAAGTCCATTGATTAATGATACTATAACATACAAAAAATCAAAAACGTTTCAAGAAAACCTTCCACCCATTGTTGAAAACGGCGGATGGCATTTTAGTTACTTTGGTAATACACAACAGAGATTATCTAAATTAGAAAGCCTTACAGAATTAAAACATTGGGAAGAAAAGACTGGAAGAAGTTATAAACAAATTGCACAAGCAGGCAAAGAAATGGGTGCTTGGAATAATTCAGTTGGTAAGAAAAAAACACAAGCAAGACATGTACCTAGAGATGTTGAGTACTTAGGTATAGATAAAAATCTACTAAAAATAATGATAGAGTTTGATATTTTCTTTAGCGAGTATTTTAGACTTTCAAAAGACTACGAGGACCTTGTTAATGAGATTCAGGCTGTTTAGAGAAAACGGTGCGTTAAACTCAGCACCTGTGTTTGATGCTTTTGCAAAAAGTTTGGATATCTTCTCACACGAAGAAAACGAAAGTTTTGAAGTTGCTGTCATATGGAGTGTGCTTTGGAATGGTAGGATGGCTAAGAATAAAACAATCTGGGATTATTGCCAACAAAATAATATTCCTGTAATTGTATTGGAAGTGGGCGGAATAAATCGAGGCACTACATGGAAGGTTGGAATAAACGGAATTAATAGAGAAGCATACTTTGGCGAGCCTGGAAATCCTAGTGACCGTGCTGAAAAATTTAATCTTAAATTAAAACCATGGATCGAAGATGGTGAACACATTATTGTTTGTGGTCAGCATGACAAAAGTCATCAATGGCGTAACATGCCTCCAATGAGTACTTGGGTTTACGACACTATTAGCGAGTTAAGAAAGCACACAGACCGACGCATTATTTTTAGGCCTCATCCACGTTGTAGACTTAGTGGTATTGAACATGAATTTAAAAATGTTATAAGACAAGAACCAGCACAAGTACCAAACACATATGATGATTTTGATTTTGGTGTTGACAATGCGTATGCAGTTGTTAATTGGTCAAGCAATCCGGCATCACATGCTGTTATCAATGGTGTACCTGTGTTTGTAGGACCTGAAAGTTTAGCATGGCCTGTTGGTAATCCAATGTTATCAACCATTAACGATCCATTAAAACCGGATAGAACGCAGTGGTTAAATGACCTAGCATACACAGAATGGACAATAGAAGAAATCCAAAAAGGCGAAGCATTATTAAGATTACTTCCAAAATTACACGAATTAGTTCTTGCAAAAAAATAGTTTTTGTGCTATAATACATAGTATAAAATTAAATTAACATAGGTGACGTAGTCAATATGCAAAATACAATACAACTTCCGGATAATTATACCAATTGTGTCGAAGATGCTATCTTATATTTGGGTGGCGGTCGAATAACAGATTTTAATTCTTTTGACTCTATAAGCATACAAGCATACGACCATCCTATTACAAGAAGTCTTGCTACACAATTAGATAATGGACTAGCATTTACACAAAAGCAAAGTATTATTGCAGAACGACTTCTTAAAAAATATGCAAGTGCATTACGTATCGTAGGATTTGATATTGATAAAATTTTAAATGAAAAAATATATAAAGAACCATTTAGAGTAATCGATAAAACAAAATCAATTTATATTGACGGCGAAAAAATTGTATGTAAGAGTCCTTTTATTCCTGAGTTAGTTAACTCATTTAAAAAACGAAAGAAAGTTTCCTATGAACGTGGAGATTATATTCCGGATACTAAAGAATGGAATTTTGACTATAATGAACCCAATGTTGATTTCTTATGTAAACAAATCAAAGGAAAAAACTTTTCGGTAGATGCAGATGTAAAAACTGCATACGATAAAATGTTAAAAATATACAAAGATGGTATAAATTACTATCCTATTCTTAAATATAAAGATAAGTTCTTTGTAGAAAATATTGTATTATCACAGGAAGATAATGAAGAACTATCTAATATCACAGATTATCGTATTGCTGTTCTATGGGCAAAGAAACGTGGTTGTTTAGCATATGATGATTCTGTTGTTGATCTTTATGACTATCAAACACAATATGACAAGATTATACTAGGTGATGAGTCTGTGGTTAGCGTGGATTTTCGTAGGTATCCAATGAAAGACCTCATCAGCACAATTGATAAAACTTCTACGACAATTATTTTTATCCAATCAACAAACAAAGAGCAACTTGAAAATTGGATTCATTTGCTTAAGAACAATAACATTGATCAAAAAGATATTGCTGTATGTTTTCGTTTTAAAAAGGATAAGGAAGCAAATCAATTTATTAAAGATCAGGGTGTAAATCAATACTCTCCTAATAAGAAAGTGTTAATAACAAATGAGCGTATTCCAAAAACATTTGTTAAGGATAATATTAATCCAGATTTAATTATTGTAGATCTACCAACAAAACCTGCACACTATAAAACGCAAATTTATCTTGAAAATAAATCATTAGTAGTGTATAATAATGTATCAACTAAAGGAAAAATTTAAGTGGCTTCTTGTAAACTTGTAATTAGAGATGAAGTAAATGTAAAGTTTGAAGGGTTAGATCTTTCAATGCGTAAACATCTTGTCAATAAATTTAAGTATGAAATTCCATACGCAAGGTATTTGCCAGCATATAAATTAGGTCGTTGGGATGGTACCGTAAGTTTCTTTGGACTAGGTGGTACAACGTATGTTAGTATGCTCGAAGAAGTATTAGTAGAACTTGATAATAAAGGTATATATGTCGAAGTTCAAGACTTACGTGAACCAACACAATTGAAATTTAATCATATACAAGAAGATTATTGGGGAGACACTTGTTGGCCTAAAGGACATCCAGCAGAAGGACAGCCAATTCGTTTACGTGATTATCAAGTTGAAGTTATTAATAATTTTTTAAGTAATCCACAAAGTCTACAAGAAGTTGCTACTGGAGCAGGTAAAACTATCATTACTGCTACACTTTCACATTTATGTGAACCATACGGACGTAGCCTAGTTATTGTTCCTAACAAGTCTTTGGTTACGCAGACAGAAGAAGACTATGTCAATTGCGGCCTAGATGTAGGTGTATACTTTGGTGATAGAAAAGAGTTGGGACACACTCATACAATTTGTACTTGGCAAAGTCTAAACATTCTTAGCAAGAAAACTAAGAATCATGAAGCAGTAACAACATTCCAAGAAGCAATGGCAGATGTCAAATGTATTATTGTTGATGAAGTACACCAAGCAAAAGCAGATGTATTGAAGCAACTGCTTACACAAAACTTTGCACACGTTCCAATTCGTTGGGGACTTACAGGTACTATTCCAAAAGAACAATTTGAGTTTCAAGGTATTAGAGCAGGACTAGGTGAAGTAATTAACAATATTAGTGCAAGTGATTTACAAGATAAAGGTGTACTTGCACAATGTGATATTAATATTATTCAAACTGAGGATGTACAAGAGTTTAAAACATACCAAGAAGAACTAAAATATCTTACGACAAATGAAAAACGCTTAGAATGGATTGGCAAATTGATTGAAAAAATTAGCCAAAACGGCAATACTTTGATACTTGTTGATAGGATTTCCGCAGGAAATATGTTACAATCTAATATAAAAGATAGTGTCTTTATTTCTGGAGAAACTAAAGCACATGATAGAAAAGAACATTATGACGAAGTTAAAGAAAGTACTAATAAGGTTATTATTGCAACTTATGGTGTTGCCGCAGTTGGTATTAATATTCCTAGGATTTTTAACCTTGTTCTTATTGAGCCTGGTAAGTCTTTTGTACGTGTTATTCAGTCAATTGGTAGAGGGATTAGAAAAGCAGAGGACAAAGATCATGTTCAAATTTGGGATATCACCAGCAGATGCAAGTTTGCTAAACGACATCTTACACAAAGGAAAAAGTTTTATAAAGAAGCGAAATATCCGTTTACAATAGAGAGGATTGCAATAGATTAAATTATGAAAATATTAACATTAGAAAATAGAAGTTATGATTTAAATAACCTACCAAAAGAACTAACGGAAGACATTCGTTATAGTGTTTTAGATAATTCAGATCCAAAGGATCCTGATTATTTTTTTGTTCCTCTAATCTATTTAGAAAGTTTTAGTTCACCTGCTGTCGTATTACAAATAGGCAAGTATCAAGTTCAAATGCCACTTGAATGGAGCATGGTAGTTGGATCACCCGAAGATGGTGATTTAGAAATATTGCCATTAACAAGTTTGAATGACAGGGGTTTTGACACGTATGTTTTTAATCCATTAACAGGATTTAGACCGGACTTTATGCCAGTTGATGTTATCAATGTTTATCAAGATGTTAAATGGTATTTTCCTAAATTAAAAGCCGGGCACTTACTAACCGTACCGTTGCATGACGGTCCGGAACCACCGTGTGCATATTTTATTAAAGAAGTATCAAGGTCAACGGAAGTGTTAGACTTTTCGTTGTTATGGTAAGAATATGCTTTTTAAATTTAAAAATAAGAAGATAGTAGTAGATTTATTTACAGACGATCAACATGCTTATGATATGTTTAAGCCGAAGCCGTCACGTGAATTCATCCCGGACTGGTGGAAAAAAATGCCTGCTAGTCGTCCAGACAAACATCCGCAAACACATGTAGATGGTTTAGAAATTGCTTCTATGAAAACCTGCCCTGCGATTATTGGTTTTATGAAAGAAGGATTTATTATTCCTAGTTGGGCCAGTATAGAAGTTCAACGTCATATAGATGGTAAAGTAGCATGGGACGTATTACCGACAAAATATATGTCTAGTCATACACATGCCGCAGAAGATTATGCAGATCATAAACCAGGAATGCATCATATGAAATTTTATATGCCCTGGAGAATTGTTGAAAAAACAGGAGTTAAATGGTTATGGTTACAGCCTAGTTGGCAACAGCGTAATCCGTTAAGCCACTGGCAAAGTCCAGGTACTATTAATTTTAAATTTACACACGTTGCTGAATTTAATTTCTTTATGCCACCCGGTGGTAGATTATCAATCAAACCCGGAGAACCAGTAACACAACTTATTCCTATGAGCGAATCTCCAATTGAGTTGAAATATCATTTGGTTACAACAGAAGAATGGGAAAGATTAGGAATGTATAAAGGTTGGCGAATAAACAACTTTAAAGAACGTATTAAAAGGTGGAGACAAGAACGTGAGTGATTTTCAATCTTGTAGTTTACCTAATGTATCTTATATTACAGGTAAAGTTCCTGATTATATTTTAAAATCAATAAAAAAAGAAGTTGCATCGATACAAGGATCATTCGATGGAAACAAGATGAACGAAACTCTTGCAGGGCATATTAAACATGAGTTTGCATTAAAAGATTCTACATATGAACTAGAACCTTTTGTAAAGGATATGGCACACTATTGGCATATTGATAATAATATAGAAGGAAGCCGTTTATATAATTTAGAAAATACATGGGTTAACTTTCAATCTAAACATGAATTTAATCCAATGCACGGACATGGAGGAACTTTAAGTTTTGTTATATGGATCAAGATACCTTATGATCTTAAAGCAGAAGAAAAAGTTTTTCCAGAACCAAACGGTGGATATAAAACATCAAAGTTTGAATTTTTATATAACAACGTATTGGGAAATTTAACGGGAATGACACTAGATGTTGATAAAAGTTTTGAAGGAACAATTTATATGTTTCCAGCATCTTTACAACATTGTGTTTATCCGTTTTACACTTCAGACGAATACAGAATATCTGTATCCGGAAACTTATATAGAATAGCAACGTAGGAGATGAAAGGACGATGACTATGAAAGCAGGAAAAATATGGGGTCAAACAGAGTTGATCCATGCAAACGGTGTATTAGAGTTTCACCGTATTGAATTTAAAGCAGGGTTTAAATGTTCGGAACACGAACACAGATATAAATGGAACGGATTCTTTGTCGAGTCTGGCAAGATGATTGTGCGTGTATGGCAAGACGCTGATCAATCAGGCCTTGTGGACGAAACAATTTTAGGGCCAGGAGAGTTTACACAAGTAAAACCTGGAAAAGTTCATCAATTCGAAGGCATTGAAGATGGTGTAGCATTTGAGTTGTATTGGGCAGAGTTTAATCACGATGACATTGTTCGTCGTACTATTGGTACAAAGGTTAAAAAATAAAAATGAAACTTACTATTGCTGGACACGGCTTTGTTGGGAAAGCACACGAAGCATTGTTCAAAAAAACAAATGAAATTACAACATACGATCCCCCAAAAGGAATGAATGAGTTTGGCAATCCTGACGGAGTTGTTGTTTGTGTAGGAACACCACAAGGGGATGACGGATCATGCTATATGGGCCACGTGTTTGAAGTAATGAAACTGGTTGACGTTAGCATTCCTGTATTAATAAAAAGCACAATTAGTCTTGAAGGTTGGTATCAACTAATTAAACAATACCCAGATCATAAAATTACATTTAGTCCAGAATTTTTAAGAGAAGCATCTGCAATAGAAGATGTGCTTAATGCTGATTCTGTGTTACTAGGCGGCGGCGATGAAAACATATGGGTTGATGTTTTTAAAGGTTGCATGTCTAGTGGAAAGGTTGCAATATTCAATCCAGAAGAACTAATACTTGCAAAATATTTTCGTAATAGTTTTTTATCAACAAAGGTTGCTTTCTTTAATCAAGTGTATGATTTCTGTGAGAAAATCGGTGTAAACTTTGATGAAGTCCGTGAAGCAATTAGTATGGATAAGCGTATTGGTCCAGGACATACACTAGTTCCGGGTCCTGATGGACAAAGAGGTTTTGGAGGACATTGTTTTCCAAAAGACACAAGTGCGATAGTTAAAACAGCAGATGGTTTAGAAATTGATTTAAGTATTATCAAAGAAGTTAGGAAGTACAACGAAACAATTAGGAATGGTTAAAATTTACGAATCACCAGATGGAGGACAGACCGTGTATGAAAGAGACACCGTAACAGGTGAACGTATTTGCATTGAGAAACCTACATTTCCTGATTGGTACATTGATGATCACGATTGGTATGAAATTTGCGAACTAGCAAATCAAGGAAATAAAACCTTGCAAAAAATGTTAAAAGAGATTAAGTTAATACATGATCTAAGTAAAGATCCAGAAGAAACATACGATGATTAAGCCAGTAATTACAACACCAATACTAGCATGGCGATCACACTTTGACGGTGACTTGCAACCTGCTATTAGGCGTGCCTTAAAAGAAACAATGCTAATGCCAACCGATGCAGGAAGCATGAGAGGTGGTGGGAGAACAACGGCTAATCATAATGAACAAGATCCGCATAATTGGTTAGAACTTCGAGAGTTTGTTGATTGGTTTATGCCTTTAGCAGAGAACGTTTGGAAGGAATGGGACATGCAGGATCTTCCTTTGGAGTTTATGAACTCTTGGACCAATGTTACTAACAATAATGGATCTGTTGTCGAGCATGATCACGCTCCAGCACATATGGCTTTTGCTTTTTACTTGCAAAAACCAAAGGATAGTGGCAACATAGAATTAAGAAATATTAATCACTCAAGTTGGGCGTATATGCCAAGAAGTCATGAACATTTAAGTAGACAAGATTATTTTCAGGAAGTACAATGTAATAGTGGAGACTTGGTTATATTTCCTGCATGGTTAGCACACAGAGTGCAACCAAACAAAACAAACGAAAACAGAATTGTATTAAGTGGAAATCTAATTGGAATCAAACATTATGAAAATTGAAAAATATCTTGAACGAGTAAATCAGTTGTGTAAAAATAAAACACATGCTGTAGATATTGGCGCCAACGTAGGCAGAGTATCAAATATACTTTTTGATATGGGGTGGAAAAAGGTTACAGCATTTGAACCAACTCCAACAATTTTTGAACGATTAGTTGAGAACACAAAAGACAAGAACATAGTAAATCATAAACTAGGAGTTAGCAACAAAGAGGGCGAAGCACACTTTAGTATTAACTCGGATACAGAATCTAACCAAGAAACTAATCAAATTGTAAGTCAAGGGTTTCAAAAGAAAAGATGGAACGTTGAAACAATCAAAACGGTTACGTTGGATCAAATGAATTTGGATCAAATGGACTTTTTAAAAATTGATGTAGAAGGACATGAAAAATATGTTGTCGAAGGTGCAGAACAAACTATTAAAAAATACAAACCAATAATTGTGCTTGAAGTTAGTTTTGAAAAGAAAGTTTATGATAAAAAAATATCACAAGATCACAAAAAAGCACTTGATATTTTATTGAATTGGGGGTATAATATAGATATGAAAACCGTACACGATTATGTGCTTTTACCAGGAGATAAAAACTAGTATGGCTGAAAAGAAAAAGTTTCTTGATCTAAAAGCAATGCTTAACGCAGTGGATCGTCGAGACAAACAATGGTATAATAAGTTAAGTGATGATGATAAAAAATTATTTGCTCCGTTTATTGCTATGCGATATGTTAGCAATGTAAAGGGTGATAAGTTTTTTCAAGAACATTATTTAGAAATGACCAACGAATTGGTAAACAAACATCATTGGACCTTGAGCAAAAACCACAAAGCATTGTTATGGAAACTAATGGCAATGACGGGTGCTTATGAAAACTTCTTTCATCAATATTTGGCGGCTCCTAAGAAACAAGCAAAAAATAAGTTTGAACAATATTTGTTAGATACAAATCCTAATATGAAGGTGGATGATGCAACAACCTTATCAAGCGTTATGTCAAAAAGTGAACAAAAAGATTACATGGAGGAACACGATCCAAATGCCAAATAAAGACTTTGTTTGTGTACATTGCAAAAAAGCGTTTCAAAAAGAGAAAACGCTCATTGCTCATATGTGCGAAGCAAAGAGACGGCATTTACAAAAGGACGAAAAACGTGTACAAGTAGGCTACATGACTTTTAATAAATTTTATCAGCAAGTACAACGTTCAAAAGAAAAGTCATATGAAGACTTTTGTAAGAGTCCTTACTACAATGCTTTTGTAAAGTTTGGTAGTTTTGTAACTAACGTACAATGTTTGTATCCGGAAAAGTTTATTGATTTCGTAATTCGAAGCGGAGTTAAACTAGATCATTGGTGCAGAGATGAATTGTACGATACGTACTTGTATGAAATGATTAAGATAGAACCTGTAGAAAGTGCCGTACAAAGATCGTTAAAAACAATGATGGATTGGGGTGATAAAAATAATGCACCTTATAATGACTATTTCCGTTTCGTTAATGTAAATAGAGCAGTAAACGATATTAAGAATGGATACATTAGTCCATGGATGCTTCTTAATTCCAAAGAAGGTGTCAATCTAGTTAGCAACTTTAATGATGAACAATTAGAAATAGTTGAACCAGCATTAGACATTTCTCATTGGAAAAGAACATTCAAAACAAGACCATCAGATACTGATCTTGTTAAAGAAATTATTAAGGAGGCAAGCATTGCCTGATATTGATTTAGATTTTTTTGACAGAGATGTAGCACTTGAACAATTTGATCATGTTCAAGCAAGTCGTCTTGATAAAAGTGAAATGAAAAAACACAATACAGGTGTTTACTTTCATTCAGTACCAAAAAATCCATTTGACGGTCGTTGTACATTAGATCATAAAGTAGCAGACGAACGAGGATACTTTAAGATCGATTTATTAAATGTTCATATATATGAAAACGTAAAAGACGAAGAACATTTAACAAGACTATTGAATAAGGAACCATTATGGGAACTACTTACAGAGCCAGAATTCAGCAACAACTTATTTCACGTCGCAGAACACAGCACTATTCTAAAACAAATGAAACCACAGAGTATAGAACAACTAGCGGCAGTACTAGCGATTATCAGACCCGCGAAGAGGAGTTTGCTTGGACAACCGTGGGACATGGTGATGAAGAACGTTTGGACGAAACCGACTGACGGCAGTTATTATTTTAAGAAGGCACATGCCATTGCTTATGCTCATGCCATTGTTGTTCATATGAATTTACTATGCGAAGAATTATATGAAACTAGGTAGTTGGCCTTTTTGGATTGCACCTGCAGAGTTAGGATTAGACTATCTAATAAAGTTGGTTATCTTTTTGATAATAGTTCCTATGATTTTTGGAATAGTTTACACTCCATTAGGATTACTTACTAACTACCTTTTAATAGATTTTATAATCTACTTGCAATATAAAGGACTTACTAAAAACTGGTAAATGTTTTTTCTGGTTTATTATTAAGAGAGTCAGGAAGTTCGTCCTCGTATATAAAAGACTTTTCAGATAATAAACTATGAAGTATCACTGCTTGAGTTTGTAAGTGTTGCCAAACTTCTTGTCTATCTTTCCAAAGAATTATGTTAGATATTCCTAAAACAATAAATGCAAAAACAAGGTATGCGATTATTCTGTGTTCAAGTTTCATTTCAACTTTCGAACAAGTTGGATAGATTTTCTTTTAACTCGTTTTTGAGCGATATCATTTAGCCTTACAATAGGACCAAATAACACATCAACATCTTTTGTTGTAAAAGACTTAATTAGGTGCCTGAATTGACTCATTTCTGATTTCATGAATATATTGATCGGAATCTTTCTATTTGACTCCCACCACCATACGTCTGCACACTCTAAAAGCGTCCTTTTTTCATTATCACTTCTGCAAATACTAATGTCATACATACTCGTAACAGCGTGATCTTGATTGATTATAATTCCTACATATTCTATTGCACCATGCTTAATGCATGAAATATATGGAATGTTTTCCTGTAATTCTTTATCTATATTGCTCATAATTTTTTCATAAATACGTATATAAGATGATACAATGAAATGCTTAAAGTACCAATATATATTTATGAAACCGGTGTTACCATATACAGCGATTTGGACGCTGGGATACCTCAAGGATACTCGCCCATGTACCAGAAAGATTTAGTAGTTTACAAAGGTGTTACTAACACCATTAGATTCACGGTTAAGAATCAAGATCAGAAACCTCAAACGGTGTTTGGTGATTCTTTTGAATTTCACCTAATTGATGCTAGTACTGGCACAACACACTTGCTTAAACCGCTTACGGTTGTTGATGACGGTAGTACTACTGCTACAAAAGGCGTGGTTGAACTTACGCTTAATGAAAGCGATGTCGCTGATAAAGTATCAAAGTTTTACACGTTTGCTGTTGCTAGAACAACAGATAACGTTAAGAAAGTAACATACAGCAATACATACTTTGACGCTAGTGGAAGACTAGAAATTAAAGATGGTGTTTATTCACCGTTTACAGGTAGCACTGAAATTACAACGTTTAATGCAGAAACTAGAAACTTCTATCAAGCAGGTGGTGCAACTATTACAGATTACGTAAGCAGTCATTATAACGCTGATCCAGAATATAAAAGAATGAATAGCGTTCACACCGTAGCATATTATACATCAGATGGATATAACGGCGAGTTAAAAATACAAGCCACTTTGGATTTACAACCAAGCAATGATACATCTTGGGCAGATATCAAAACAATTACCTTAACAAATTCTTCAGGTATAGGATACCAAAATATAAGAGGTATCTTTAATTGGATAAGAATTGTTCATACTCCGACCACTTCGAACACAGGAACACTTGACAAAGTAGTAATTAGATCGTAATATATATATTATGAATCTGATTCAACAAAGTCTTACACTAGCCTTACCAGCAAAGCATAAGAAAACTCCTAGCGGATGGGTTTCTTTTGATGCACCATGTTGTGTGCATAATGGTGAAACACGTGATACAAAACAACGTGGAGGCATAATGGATAACCCAGATGGTACGTTAAGTTATCATTGTTTCAATTGTGGTTATACTGCATCGTATGTTCCAGGCAGGAATATATCTTATAAGATGCGTAAGTTAATGCGTTGGTTAGGAATGCCTGATTCAGAAATTACAAGACTTAGTCTTGAGGCTTTAAAGATCAAAGATGAGCATGTCATAGACGAGACACAGCGATCGTTCAATACGCCGACTTTTGAATCTAGGAAACTGCCAGTAGGTGCAAGACCAATTATGGAATTCTCAGACTGGATGGCATTAGAATCAACAGGAGTGGATCCAGATTTATTTGGAGCCGTTGAATATATTTTAAGTCGAGGCCTTGATATACAAGATTACAATTTTATGTGGACACCAGAAGGATCATATAAGAAAAGACTTATTGTGCCTTTCTATTATCAAGGGGACATAGTCGGATACACGGCAAGAAAAATAGGAGACGGCTCACCTAAATATATTACAGATAGTCAACCAGGATACGTGTTTAATTTAGATAGTCAAAATTATTATAGACGTTATTGTTTTGTGGTTGAAGGTCCGTTTGATGCAATATCAATCGACGGTGTTGCTGTACTACGTAATGACATCAATGACCAACAAGCAATGTTAATTAATTCGCTTAGACGACAAGTTATAGTTGTTCCAGATAGCGATAAAGCAGGTATGGAGTTAGTTAATTCAGCACTTGAAAACGAATGGGGTGTTGCATTTCCTGAATGGTCAGACGTTAAAGATATTAACGAAGCGGTGCAAAAGTATGGAAAAATATATGTTCTTAAAAAAATTGTTAGCAGTATAGAAACTAATCCTGTAAAGATTAAAATACGAGCCAAGACTTATTTTGGATAGAATATAGTTTGATAATTATATGAATAAGCCGGAGAATTAAATGTTTGATCTATTGTATGCTAACGGTGACTCTTTTACATCAGGAATGGAAATTCTAGAAGATAAAAGCCTAGCAGAAGAAAATAAAGCACATGCCTACCCTATGCACATTACTGATTTAATGGGCATTACACAACATCATAATAGTGCATTACCCGGTGCAACAAACGAGTTTATTGCTAGACAAACAATAATGGATCTACTTAGATTTAAACAAGACGGTATGGATCTAAGCAAAGTATTTGTTGTTATTGGTTGGTCGAGTATTTGTCGATTAGAAGTATCTGCAAAAGATGAAATCAAAATGTTAAAGGCACAGGATATGTGGCCACCTGCAGGCATGACTAGTTATGAATTAAAACTTTTTGGAACTAACTTTGTTAATGCTAGTATTAGTAAATTTTTGTTAGACAAAGACGGAAATAAAATATTTGATTTTGGTGATGATGCACAAGAGTTTTGTGCTAGATATTTGTGGGACGATGAATTAGAATATGAAAAATGGTTTACAAACATTGTTATGCTAGTAGAGTTCTTTAAAAATAATAATATCAAATATTTTATGCATAACACGGTGCATCCGTGGAATAGTCTAATGAAGATTAGACCTAATCTATTTCAGGCTGAATACTTTGCAAAAAATTATTACAATTATGATACGTTTGCACTAATGGACTGGGGGAATACACATTACCCATATTTGCGTAGAATGGAAGGACATTTTCAAAAACCTGTACACGTTAAATTTGCTGAAATGATACACCCTTATATAATGAAGGAGTGCGTATGATAGAATGTTTATATGCTGGAGGAGACTCATATACAGCAGGAGTCGAAATACAGGATGATCAGAGTTTTGATGAATCAAACAAAGCACTATCATATCCTATGTATCTTGCTGATAAATTAAAAATTAAAAAATGTGATAACAGGGCATTACCTAATGCATCAAATGATTTTATTGCTCGAAAAGCCATACTAGACTTAGAAGGTTATAAAGAAAAACAAATAAACTTGTCTAACGTATTTGTAATTATAGGATGGACTGACATTTACAAAACTGAAATTAGTTTAGAGGAGATTAAACAACAAATTAAAAATGACGAAGAATATCGTTTTGAATTAATGTCCGATGTTGATTGTGCCGAATATCATTTGTTTGGAACTAAATTTATTACACCTAATGTAAATGAATCAGGTAAACTGCTTTCAGATGTATCACGTGAAGCAATTGATTGGCTTTCGTCTTATATGTGGGATTATGAATTAGAATACGAAAAATGGTATGCTAATATTATTATGCTTAAAAATTATTTAGAAAATAATAATTGTAAATTTTTATTTCATAACACAAAACAAAGATGTGATGTTATAAGCAATATATATAAATTTGATAATTACTATCAGCCAACTGGTGAAAGTTTTGATGAATGGTGCATTTCAGGTAATTATGAACGTAGAAAACTTGGTTACCCTGTTGAAGAAGCACATGGCGACTTTTCTGATGTATTGTTAGAGTACATCAAGGAGAAAAATTTATTATGATTAAAAAAATAAAACTTTGGTACTTTAAATGGAAACAGAAAAAGGAACTAAAGAAAAAACTAGAAAAATTAAGAAAACGTGATCCGTTTATATACAAATGATTGATAGACCCAAACAAGAAATAGTTGACGATATAGAAAAACTTTTAGAAACTAAAGTTAATCCTTCGGTACAAGCACACGGAGGAATAGTGAAGTATATTGATTTTGATACTACAACAGGTGCTTTAAGATTACAAATGAGTGGAGCCTGCTCAGGATGTGCAGGATCAACACAAACGTTGAAATACGGAGTCGAAAATATGATGAAGCATTATGTTCCGGAGATAAATCTAGTTATAGGGGAAGACGATCCAAATTTTAACGATCCGTATTTTAAAAATGATTGATTATGATAAAATAACTTGGGGAATAGTAGCAAACAGCCACGATGCTAGTCTGGCTGTGTTTAAAGGTGTACACCCTGTATGGGCGTGTTTAGCAAAAGACTTTAGTGGGGTAGAAAACGATCCGCACCTTAATCACACAATGGTTAGTGTAGCAAAACAATCCTTTGGATATCCAGCCGAAGTAGTATGGTATGAGTATCCTAGACTTAAATGGTTAAGACAATTATGGGCAGGTCAGGGTATTCCATATAGCGATTCTAATGTTAAGGAATATTTGTCACGTTATGGTCTTGTAAACAAATATAAACTATCGTATACAAAACATCACGAAAGTCATGCCGCATATGGTTATTACTCTGCACCACAAGGAAACACACGTTGGGCAATAGTTGTACTAGATAGTATTGGAGAGTTTGAAACTTACACCATATGGGACGGATTAGGTGGACGAATTAAAAGAATACACAGCCAAGGATATCCACATTCAATAGGATTGTGGTATAGTGCAATGACACAGCGTATAGGATTACAAGCAAATAGAGATGAATATATCATTGCTGAAATGGCCAAAGAAGGTGATCCAGGGTGTTACATGAAAGATGTTAACGAACTATTTGACATCAATTATCCTAGTATTAAATTTAATGTTAATATGCATAGAGGATTGGATGCATGGCTTCCAGATGCTAATGTAAGAGATTTGGCGGCAAGTGTACAAACAAAATTTGAAGAACTTATAATGGGTATTAGCGTTTGGTTAAAAAATAAACATCAATATGATCAAGTATGCTTTATGGGCGGGTGTGCATTAAATAAACCTGCTATTGATAAAGTTAGAGAAACAGGAATGTTTGAAAAAATTCATGTTCCAAAACATCCGGGTGATCCAGGAAGTTGTTTAGGTGCTGTGTTTGCCAAAACAAAAGTTCAGGTTGACTTTAACAACGATATATGGTATAATAGTAGAACATGATAGACAAA
>Ga0255778_10002328_pt1 | contig 16487 bp, 14 predicted proteins | sample 071ome_31_FD_179976 | JGI IMG/M metagenome (GOLD analysis project Ga0255778, IMG submission 179976) | Coastal salt marsh microbial communities from the Groves Creek Marsh, Skidaway Island, Georgia - 071405CT metaG (version 2) | ecosystem: Environmental > Aquatic > Marine > Intertidal zone >...
CTCCAAATAGTTTTAAAGTAGAGACTAATTAATCTTATGTATTTTACCTTCTTCTATTGTTGCTATTATCTTAATAGCATCAATAGAAGACATATCAATTGAAAGTGGATTTGCTGATAAAACAGTAAAGTTGGCTATCTTCCCAGGTGAGATAGACCCATAATTTGATTCTATTCCTAAAGTAAAAGCTGCATTAATAGTGACTCCTTTTAATGCTTCAAGAACTGAAACTCTTTGATTGGGCCCGGCAACTTTATTAGCAAAATTAATCCTATTAACTGCTGAGTGCATTAATACCAATGGAGATGCAGGTGCCATTGGCATATCTGAATGAAGAGAAAAAATAATATCTTCTTTTTCTAAGTCACCTAACCTAACCATTTGTTGAGACCTTTCAAAACCTACGCCTTTTTTACTATACAAATCAGATAATGCAGTTACATAGAATGGATTTGCGCTAACAATAGCACCCAACTCTTTTATTTTTTTTACTTGGTCATAAGCGGCATAACCAAAATGTACTATAGTTGTTCTGTGATTATCTCTTGGGTTTTGTTTTAGATTTTTTTCTAAAACATTAAGGACTCTATCAAGGCCAGCATCTCCATTTTGATGAACATGTATTTGATATCCTGCATCCCAATAAAGTTTGAATGCTTTATCAAATATTTCTTCCTCCATTAACCAGGCTCCCTCATGCCCATCTAAATATCCATCTCTTAGCATCATATTCTGAGAATACATTGCGCCATCTGCAAAAAGCTTAATATGCCCTGAAAGGTATTCCAGTTTTCCAGCGCCCCATGTCAATTGATCTTCAGTTGCATTGAGTAGATCATTAAAACTAACATGTTCCAACATATATAGAGCGCTAGGGATATACAAAGACTTAAATGGAGTTTCTATATCTCCAAAAATGTAATTTTTAGCTCCCTGTATAGATTTATCATACATGGCACCAGGATTTGCAATTAAAGTGATGCCATTTTGAAGAAGATAGCCTTCTGTAATTTGCATGCCAGATAAAATTCTTTCTGGGGCTGCAAGATAACTCATTACCTTTGGCATAACAGCAATAAGCCCTCTTTCTGAAAAATGCCCTTCTGTTATGTTTGTATGCTTTTTATCATTAACTGTTAAGTTTTTTATATCCTCATTACTAATATCAAAAAATTCTAAAGCTTTCGAGTTCATAATAAATTCATGAAAAGATCTATGAATTATTAATATAGGCCGATCATTTGAGATTTTATCTAAATCTTGTCTTGTTAATTTTTCATGAAAGTAATGATGGAAACCCCAGCTTATCATTGGCTCTCCATCTTCAAGCATTTCATTTATTTCTTGAAGCTTTGCTATATATTCAGATCTATTTCTTACACCTCTTGTTTTTTGATTAGGTGTAGTCCAATCATCTATAGCAACAATATGTGAGTTCATGGTTATTGCGGCCAGCAGAGGATGAATATGGTGCTCTATAAATCCTGGAACTATGACGTCATTTTGAAAGTCACTAATAATCTCAGCATGAGGATATGCTCTTACAAGGTTATTCTTTTTATCTACAGCAAGTATTTTATTTTTTTTAACCAATATTGCGTCAGATTCTTGATCAAATGAATCTAAAGTAATTAATTCTTTTGCTAAAAATATTTTCTCTTTTAGATCTTCTGCATAACTGAAAGGGATTATTAAAAATATGAAAAAAAATAATTTTTTCATAGTTTATAAGTATAACTAAATACTAAGATCCTCTAGATTGTAATCTTTTAAATCCTTTCTAGCCTCATCATTCCATATATATGAGATATCAGCACTTTCAAATGGCTCATAATTGTAAGGAGTTTCTGATGTATATTTTTGCTTTCTTGCATCAATCGCATAACCAATTGATCTTGCTCTTCTTTGAATAATTTCTTCAGTAAAAACCTGAGATTCACTATGAATACCTCCGCCCTTAGTTCCAAGAACAGATGAACGTCTATGAAAACCAAAATTAACAGTTACTCTTTGTTCATATCCGCAGTTTGGAAAAGAGCCATGCAATAATTGTCTATTGCATATAATTGCATCACCTGGATTACATACTATTGGAACCGCTCCCTCTAGCCTTTCACTTCCTGCCTCTGCAACTAACTCCTTGATATCTATTTTTCCTACTTTGTGTGTTCCAGGTACAACCCAGACTCCATTAACAGCAGTACTTCCATACACCTGAACCATAAAATTAAAACCATGAATGTCTTCGTCAAAATCTGGATTATCCCAATGGGTTACTCCATCTTGATGCCAAGAAACAGCAGCTCCAATACCTGGCTCTTTAATAAATAAAGCCTCATTAAATGGTGCAAAATCTTTTCCATGAATATTTTCAGCTACTTTTAAAAGTTCTGGATGGGCATAAGTTCTTAGACAAGCATCAGAGAATTGCAAAGAACCTAATAGAATTAGAGGGACTGCTAGAGGAGCATCGGTAGCTGCCTCTGGTTCGAACATTTTAATTTGGTGTCTTCCATTTGCTAGCTCTGTTCCACCCAAAGGATCTCCTAATGGCTTGGACCAAACTAATGTAAGGGACTTAGAATCTGCATTCATTGCTGGCTCGCCTTTTGCATTAGTTAAACTTTCTGGTCCAGTTGGAAACTGTGTTCTTAAATACTTAAGATCTTCTTCTATATCTTTAAGCTCTTCATCGTCTATGACGTTTTCAAATACATAGAAGCCATATTTTGAATACGCTTCACGAATTGATGGGCATAGCTTGTCATCTTCCCCAAAACTTATTGGCCCACGATTATCTAGCTCTAAAGCCTTCTTTTCACCAGCTTTTAGATAAGCCTCCATTGCATCGGCTTCGTCGCCATAAAAAGCAGCGCAAGCCTTAATTGAACGAGATGCATCAATCATATTTACCCCTAATATTGATTTAAGAATTATTTTAGCAAAAAAAATGTGCCTTGTTCATATCAAAAATTTCTAGCTACTCATTCTTTTAATTGCGCTAGTATGCTTGTCATAAAAATGATGCTTAATGGTCCCTAAAATATGAGCTCCTAGAACTATATATAATAAATATGGCAATAAATACTTATGAAATAAGCCCCATAAAATATAGACATCACTTTCACTAACAGGCGGAGGAAATTCCCAGAAAAAGAAATAGGTTCCATACCCATGATAGCTGGTCATAAAAAAACCTGTAACTGGAACTGCAAGCATTAGAAAATATAATGTCGAGTGAGCTATATGTGCTAGCTTCCTGTCCCTATTTATCAATGACTCATCTAAGCTAGGTCTTTTAGATACAAAATTCCAGACTATCCTTACAATAACCAAAATAAATACTGTAACTCCAATTGACTTGTGAATGACATAATAAGAAAGTCTAAAAGGCGCTCCTTCAGGAATGATTGATGCAAAAATACCCATTGGAATAAGTGATATAAATAAAATTGCAATTGTCCAATGCAAAAAACGAGAAACTTTTCCATACCTTGCATCTTCATTTTTTACAGATAAGTTTAGTGTATGGCTTTCATTACTTTGATTTCTTGCAATAAACAATAAGAACACACCTGAAGCAAGAGAAACTAATGCCTGAATCCAAAGCGTAATGGGTTTTGCAGAATCCATTGGAGTCTGATTTGGTTTTGGATTTTCAAGTATGCCAGAGGTGGCAACAAAAGAAAGAAACCAAATAGCTACTGCAAAGCAGCCGATTGCTGCCAATATAGTTCCAAAAACTCTTATTTTTGGATTTGTATAATTCATAGCCCATGCAGTTAAAATTGAAAGTAAAACAATAGCAAAAGCTACTAATCCCCCAGGATATTGATACATAATTTATCTCAATAAAAAATTTACAATAAACATCATATATTCCTTAGGAACCTATTCAAGTAGGCAAGAAATACATACCTACTTCTAAAGAACATACTAGTAGTAAGAATTAAAGAATTCTAAAATTTTATCAAAGGATTATAAGTAACCCTATCAGGAATATCTTCTGCGCCAGGTACGCCTTTAGCAATAAGAAATGGTTTAAGCTCTTCGATAGCTTTCGGTTCATCATAATGTCCAATGTTTGGATGTAAATGATGGATAAAATGGAGTTGCATTGAGTGGTTTAGATATCTTGGAATCCAATGTTGCCAAAATCTAGTATTTTTATACCTTCCATGCTCTGTTCCAATATGAGGGTAGTAAGAAAAAAAGATGGTGGTATAAATAGAACCAAGCTTAGCAGGCAACCACCATAGTAATAAAGTTTGCAAAGGATACAAAACAACCATAACCATTAAAGCAAATCTAAGTAATAAGGCTATTTTTACACCTTTATCAAAAGCTTTCTGAAAAGCTTTATCACTTGCAAATACTTCTTTATATTTTTCATAATCTGGAGATGTGCCATCAAGCACAAGCAAAACAATTTCCTTGATAGATTTGGCGTTAGAAGTCTGAAAATCAGGATCCTTCTCTTTATCATTAGTATAAGCATGATGCTTCATATGAGTGACTCTTAAAACTTCATAAGGATAAATTAAAGTTATTAAAGTAAAGTTACCAACAAAAGAATCCAGCCATCGCTTTTTTGGATTCCCCCTAGAAAAATTACCATGCTGAGCTTCATGAGATGGTAAGTAAGCAAAACAGGCGCATATAGTGGCAATAATAAATCCACTCCATAAAGGAATTATTTCGTTGATTACTAATGGCCATAAACTAAGCCAGATACAAGCTTGACCGACACCAATTAAAATCATTTCCCATTGAAATCTTTGTGCATATTTTTTAGCAATTGCTTTTTCTTTTTCAAAAGAAAATTCTTCTGAAGGGCTATTAGCTATATCCATAACCACTTATCCCTAATGTGCGCAATAATACCGACCAAAAAACCAACTAAAAAACACCAGATAGAAATATTTGGGACATTATTAAAAGCGCTTAATTTTAAGACAATTGCATTCAACACGCTGCCAATAAAAATCAAACCAAACCATGCTTTATTGTAGGAAAGTATTTTCTCAAGTATTTTTTCCATAATTTATTCTAACAAAATTTAGTAAAAAATCTCTATTACAAATATGTATATGTTAGAAATATATTGATAAAAAATGAATGCATGAATGGTGGGCCCGGGAGGACTCGAACCTCCGACCAATGGATTATGAGGGCTTTGATCGATTAAAATTCTTTCGATTAGTGGATTTAAAAGAAGTAAGTCGAGATTAGGAATAATAATTTCAGAATTTAATGGCTTTTAGTATGCTCTTTTGCATTTTTAAATGCTTGCTCTACGTAGGGGATTCTATCCTCTTTACCTCCAAATGTATCTGGATCCAATAACACATCTTTTGTTGAAAGCGCTCGATCAACTCCCTTAGGCCAATTATTAAAAGCAGTAAAAAGTCTGTTTGTTATTTCTGGTTCACTATTTGAAATATCAATCCTTTCAGTTGGATCATCCAATATATTATAAAGCTCTGTCTTTTTGTCACTTATAATCAATTTGTAGGGTGAATCTATAATTGCAAAAGTATCATTAAAGATATTTGCTACAACATAATTAGATTCTTCGATTGGTTTATTTCCGAAAAGAACATCCTTTTGAGACCTACCATCAAAAGACATACCTTCTAAAGAATCAACTCCTACTAAATCAAGAATGGTTGGTAATACATCAACCATTGAGATAAAACTCTTTGTCTGACCATTTTCTATATGATTTGGCCACCATACCGCAGCAGGAACTCTTATACCCCCTTCTAACACAGACATTTTGCCAAGCTGCAAGGGTTTGTTGCTACTGCCTCCATCAAAATTACTACAAATAAACTCTATCTGCTTTAGCCCAATAGGTCTTTCTAAATTACAAAGCCCCAGAGTTTTTGGTAGCTTTAGAAAAGAAGGTTTAATTTCTGGATTTGGTGTAAGACCGCCATTATCACTAGCAAAGAAAATAATAGTATTTTCTATGATTCCATTTTTTTCTAAAGCACTCAGAATCTTTCCTATGGATTGATCCATTTCAGAAACCATGGCAGCATGAAATTCTCTATTGGTGTTACCAAGCTCTGAAAAAGAATCAACTGTGGCTTGAGGAGCCTCATTAGGCGTATGTGGAGCATTAAAATTAATATTTAAAAATAATGGGGTATTAAAATCATGCTCGTTGATAATTCGAACTGCATCAGCTTCTAGCAAATGAGTAGAATATCCTGTTTCTCTAAGCGTAACTTCATTCCTTTGCCAATCATGACCTCCTCCATGATTATGATCCCAGTAACCAATTCCACCTGATAAATATCCGTAAAAATAATCGAATCCTCTTCTTGTTGGAAAATACTCAGGTGTATATGAGCCGAGGTGCCATTTTCCAAGTAAAACAGTTTTATAACCCAGCTCTTTAAGATATTGAGGTAAGATCTTTTCTTGCAAACCCAATCCAAGCTTTTGATTTTTAGAGATAGGTCTTGTTATTCCAAGCCTAAGTGCTGACTTGCCTGTCATAAGCTCAGCCCTTGTTGGACTGCATGTCGGTTGAACATAAAATCTATCTAACTCAATTCCAGAAGCCACTATTCGATCTATATTGGATGTAGGAATCTCACTGCCATGAAAACTAACATCATTCCAGCCTAAATCATCTGCAAGAATAATAACGATATTTGGTTTTGATAATATGAAGTTTGAAAAACTAACTATAACTAAAATTGTTATAAGGTGTTTTTTTGACATGCTAGATAATTTAGAAACTATACTTCCATCACAAAGATGATTGTAATAATAACTATTAATGCCATAGTAGTTACATTAAACAAATTTTCATCTACCTTGATTAAACTTCTCTTGCCAAAAAAATTAAATGGGAACACTTTATTTTTACCTTTCAGCCTTAAACTACTTGATTCATCAAAAGTAAATGTAAATGGAGTCCTGCCACCCTTATCTGAGAGAGTGCCATCAAAAATTTTCATAGAAAAGAGAGTGATCAAAAAAGTCCCGTAAAATCCAAAGAAATAAATCATCCAAATGTATAGTTGATAAGGATAATGAAAATCAGGAATTCTTGACCATAGAATTATTAAAGCAATTATAGCGCTTGGATAGAATCCCAAAACTTGCCAAACAACGTGAAACCTTGCATGCCCGGGCCAATCAGGATGAGTAGCATGAGTTTTATTAAAATCAGCAATTGTTGGTCCTACTGCAATAGCAATACTTGCTATAGTAAAAATTACACGCGTTAAGAAGTTTTGATCGTATAAATCCATAATTAATATATATATAAGACTTGGAATAATTATAATGATTGTTATAATTTAAAGTCAATATTCTTAAACTAATGACAAAGTTACAAAAACAAAAAAGCAATGCCGGGAGACCTACTAAAAATAGAGCTAATGGTTCTAAGAAAATAAAAAAAGCAGCTCTCTATGAGTTTGCACGTGGTGGCTTTCAAGGAACAAGTATAAGTCAAATTGCTGTTACTGCAGGAGTTGCAAGGCCTTTAATCCAACATCATTTTTCAGGCAAAGAAGATCTTTGGAAAAAAGCAGTGTCTGAAAATTATGAAGAATTTATTGATTCGCTAAAAATAGCTAAAGAAAATTTTATAGAAAATGATGCAGATCATAATATTAAACTTTTATCAGAAACATTGGTTAAGTTTGCTTCCGAGAACCCGTTTTTAATAAGAATCATTACAGATGAAACGAGACAAAATAGTGATAGAGCAACATGGATTAGGGAAAAGTACTTATTACCAGTTCATGTTTTTGCTGCATCTTTAGTTGAATCAATGATGTCAAAAAATTCATTAATGGAGCTAAATACTATTCAAGCTAATTTAATACCAGTAATTTTTGGTGCTTTGAATTTTCCCTTCATTGACTCAGATACCATCTCTGAAGTTTATGCTGTAGATGTTTATTCAAAAAAATATATCCAAGAGCATTCTAATATTATTTCAAAGCTTATTAGAACACTCTTAATCACTTAATATATTTTTTATAGAATGTATACAAAATTGCGGGCAAGATTGCCACACCAAAAAATGCAATTGTTGAAGACTCATTTGATAGTGCAGCTGCTCCAAGTCCAGAAAATATAATAGCAACACCAATATTTGTTATGACAATAACATAAAAAAATTTCTTAAATGGCATTTTTATCATTCCAGCAGCCAAAGTGCTTAGTTCAGCAAATGCAGGAACAGGTCGTGCTAAAATTAATCCTAAGATATCTATATTTTTAGCTGATTCTTCTGCTTGAGCTAAATCTTTATCTCCAATTAATTTTTTTGCTATTGGTCTTGCTGCAAATCTGCCAACAAAATATCCTAAAATAGCTCCAGTATTAAGACCGAGCCATACAACAAAAGATGCTTTTGCCCATCCCAAGCTTATACCAGCAAGTGTATTTGTAAGGCCATTTGGAACAGGGAGAAATACATCTAAAGTTAGGGCACTTATAACAACAAGTGAAACATAAAGACTATTTTCACCAGCCCATTTTAGAGCCATTTCTCCGTATTTTACGAATGAAGTTTCAAAAAAGATTAGAGGTAGTATTAATGTAGTGATTATTACCGTAATAAAAGAAATCCATTTAAAAACTTTTATCATTTAAAAGATCAACTTAGTTGATTTGGGCTCTTGAATAATTGAATTCTCTATATATCCGAGTTTTTCGATTTCAACTTTAACTTTGTCGCCGGGTTTTAACCAATTTTGAGTCATTACCGCAGAACCATCCGGAGTACCTGAGGCTATTAAATCTCCAGGCTTCAGAGTAAATGCAGTTGATAGGTACTCAACAATCTTATAGGAGTTATAAATCATAAGATTAGTATTAGAAGACTGTCTAATCTCTTCATTTACAAATGTTTTAAGCTTTAGATCATGAGGATTACCAACTTCATCAGCTGTAACAATATATGGTCCAAATGGGCAATGAGTATCCCAAGATTTACCCATGGTCATGGTATGTGGTGGACCTCTAAATTGCCAGTCTCTTACCGTAACATCGTTTACAATTGTGAATCCATAAATGCATTCTTTAGCATCATCATAAGACGCATGTCTACAATTTTTGCCAATAATAAAACCCATTTCACCTTCGTAATCTAGCTGATCAGATACATTAGGGCGATGAACATCGTCATACGGTCCTGCCACAGACGAATTTTGTTTATTAAAAATATTAGGATATTGTTCTTGAAGATCTATATTTCTATTTTGTTCCTCAATAATCTCTTTTGCTTCGGCAAGATGTTCTTTGTAATTTAGACCTACTCCCAAAACTTTTCCAGGTTGAGTAATTGGAGCTTTAAGAGTAATTTCTTCAACTGAAAGTAAATTTTGCTGGGAATCAATTAAATCATTTGCGAGGGACAAGGCTTTATCTCCCAATTCAATGAAAGATATCATATCTTTAGGCAATGAGGAGGATGAAAAATCTACTATGTAATCACCACAGTGAGCACCTATTTTAATTTCTTTGGTGTCTTTATTTTGTAGGAAGGATATAAGTTTCATGATTATATAAAATTAAAAATTTGTAATATAATTATAATGACCATTATAATTAAATTCAATATGGAAGATAACATCTTAAAGACCGATGTATTAATAGTTGGAGCAGGAACCTCTGGAATGGTTGCAGCTCTTTGTTTGGCTAAATGGAATATCAAATCAATTATTTTAGAGAAGAATCTAGAAATAAATGAGCACCCTAAAGCACATGAGCTGAATACCCGATCAATTGAAATTCTTGAAAGCATTGGAGTTTTAATACAAGATCTGGAAAGAGAAGCTTCACCAATTTCAGATGGAAATAGAATAGCATTCTGTACTAGCATCGAGAATGAATTTGGTGAAATAGATCTTGATAAGGATATTGATGATCCTGATAAATATGAAAAACATGTAAAGAACACTCGCCCTTATTTAAATATCTCTCAAACTGAAATTGAGAGAGTCCTAAGAAAAACAATAAAAGAAAACCCTTACATTGATTTACTTTCTGGGCATACCTGGAAATCAGTTGAGGATATGGATGAGACTGTCCTTGCTGAAGTTGAGGATGTAAACAATGCTCAAGACATCAAAATTGCTGCAAAGTATTTGTTAGCTGCTGATGGTGCTAGCAGCCCTGTTCGAAAAACTTTAGAAATTCAAATGTCAGGACATGGGCTTATTGGCACCTTTGTAAATGCTTACTTTGAAAAAAGTTTAAGAGCATTTATTCAAAAACCTGCAAAACTTTACTGGATACTAAATCCTGCTGCAGCCGGAGTATTTATTGCTCACCACATAGACAAACGCTGGGTTTACAACTTTCCCATTTACGAGCCTTGGGACGACAAAGAAGAAATTACAGATGAATATCTAGCAAGCAGAATCAAGGAAGCCCTTGGAATTAAAAAAATTGAGATAAAGATTAAATCAATTAGTTTCTGGAAAATGACGCTTCAAATAGCAGAGAAATGGCATCATAAAAATATTTTTTTACTAGGAGATGCGGCACACTGTTTTCCACCAACCGGGGGTCTTGGAATGAATTCTGGTATTGGCGATGCTCATAATTTAGGTTGGAAGATAGCTCAATGCATATACTCAAATTCAAAAAATTCCCTTTTAAATAGCTATGAAAATGAAAGGCGACCAGTTGCTGAGAATAATGCGAAGGAAAGTCTTGAAAACTATGAAAAACTTTTTGATGTTTTTGAAAGTATAGGGCTTCCCAAAGATGGTGCTGAGAAGTTAGCTAAATTTAAAGCTTCCAAACTGATAAAGTTGTTGCCAACTTTTTTAAATGAAAGATTGATTGCAATACTGCAATCAATTGCAAAAGCTAAAATTAAAGGCGCAATTAAGTCTCCTAAAAAAAATAAAAAGATTCTTTCTACCATCAAAGAGCAAATACCACACTTTGACAGAATAGGACTAGACTTGGGATATATTTATGATGGTGATGCAGTTTATTCAAAAGAAATGGTAAACAAATCTTCAACAGTTACTGAATATTTTCCTTCGTGCTCGCCAGGTGCAAGATTTCCCCATTTATGGTTAAACTCTTCTAAAACTCTTTCATCTCATTCTTTACTAGATTATTCAAAGTGGACCTTGCTAACATTTAATAGTGATCCGGCATTAACTGACTTTAATCTATCAAAATTAAAGTCTGTTCCAATTCAATTAACTTCAATTAGTGATTTAAATCTTGAGAGCAAATATCAAGAATCATTTTTGGAACTCACAAAGATACACTCTGAAGAATCAATTATGATTAGACCAGACGGTCATATTGCTTTTAAAGCTGAAACCACAATTGACTATCAAAATATTGCTAAGGAATTTTTTCATAAACTAGGTTTAATCGACTAAATTAGTGACACAGTGAGTAGTCTTGTCAACCGCAAAAAATGTTATTTGTGAACATAGTAATAGGTGTTCACAGGTGTTCACACTTTTTGAAAATGAAAAACCTCTGAAACCCTTTTAAATGGTGGGCCCGGGAGGACTCGAACCTCCGACCAATGGATTATGAGGGCTCTGATCGGTTAGAATTTTTTCGAGCAATGGATTTGCTTACTGTGATTGCTATGAAACCTTACACTTATAGGACAATGATTCTTACACTTAATTATTTTTTCTTTCAATAAGTCGCTCTTTCATCTCATCTCGCTGCTCTTCTTGGAATAATTTATAAATATTCATTTGCTCTTTAGTGAAAATGTTAGAAAGCTGCTTTTCAGCATTTTTATTTATTTTATCAATTTCTTTTTTAAGTGAACGAAGCTGACGTATTCCCATAACTCCCATTCCATTATTATTAGTTGTTTTTTGATTATCGATATTGATGCCATACTTATTCATTAAATTCATTCGTTTTTCAAAGTTATCAACAAAAATAGGCTTGAATTGTTGAACTTGTTCCTCTGTTAAATTTAATCTTGATTGGATCTCTAAAAATATGTCATTATGCTCACCATAATCAGAAGCATTAACTCCCGATATAAGGGTAGTAAGCATAATGACAATTAACTTTTTACTATTTATCTTTAAAGAACACATTAGTATAAATCTACCTTAAAAAAGAGACTTGGAGTAAAGCCACGATAGGTTATTTCTGTTTCTAAAATTTCTCCTTCTATAATTTCATATTCTGTGTACCATTGATTTTTACGGTCATAAAGGTTGAATATTGATAATCCTGCTTGCCCATCAAGTCCTCTTCTTGAAAAATTATATGTAAAAGACAAATCAAGACGATGGTAGTCGTCATAGCGTAAATCATTTTTTGCACCAACCTCATATGTTGGCGGAAAAGTATCCTCTACCACACCCAATACTTCAGTATATGGCCTTCCGGTAGCATAGATAAATGTAGATGCTAAATCCCAATCCCCCCATCGATACATCAATACAGTCTTGAACTCATTTGTTGCATCTTGATCAGCAAAATATGTGGTATCTGAAACAGTTGGAAAATCATAAATAACTTCACTAAAGGTATATCCTACCCACCCAGTAAGATCACCGATATTTTTTTGTAAAAATAATTCAACTCCAGAAGCAGTCCCGGAACCAGTATGAAATTCTTGTTCTAAAATAAGAGTTAACCCTGTTCCGTCTTCGTTGCGAATTGGTCGTGTCTGTTGCGTGAATTCTGATAAGCCCTCATATTCCTTATGAAATAATTCAATATTAAAATTATAGTTACCGACATAATGAGTTGTTCCCAATATAAAATGACTTGATTTACTAACAGGTACAGTCTCCCCGTCTGCTAAAGTCCAGAAGTTACGAGGTCCTTCCTCAATACTTTGTCTAGCAACACTGAGAGCAAATTGATGATAATCACCAAAAGCTGCTCTTAATTGCGTAGTATCATTTAACTCATATGAAATCGATAATCTAGGTTCTGTATATACTTCATCATTAATACTATATTTACTAACTCTTAGTCCGGGAATTACTGTAAGTGCATTTATAACAATCTCATCTTCAATATAAACTGTTGAGGTAGCGCCTTCATTTTTGGTTTCTAGAACAAGATCACCATTTTGTATAAGAGAAAAATCTATATTTTGTTGAGTATATTGCAATCCAAAACTTAATGTGTTCCATTGATTTAAGTAATAATCATTTTCAATTTTTACAGTAAAATCATCAAGTTGATTATCCTCATTACTGCTCGACTCTCCTGTTGTTGGTTCATCATCTGAATCTTCGTATATAACTTGTGTATTTATTAAACGATCTCTATAACTAAAATATTCTGATGCTGATATAACAAAATTTGTATCTAATCTATCATTCCATTGATGGGAATATTTTGCGCTAATGCCCGTGTTGCCCCATTCACTTAGATCAATTGTACCTACAGCAAAACTAATTTCTTCTTCGCAAAAAGTGCCTCCAAAAGGACCATTTCCATCAAACAACTCACATAAACGACTGATATCTGCATTCCCATCAACATCTCGCGAGTTATCAAGCTCATCTGCTCCATTATAAAAACTGATAGAAAATTTATCATCGTTTGGTAGTCTATATGTTAGTTTGGCATTCATATCATAAAAGTAAGATTCTGGTTCTATTGAAAATCTACCTAAAGCAAATTGCCCAGGTGTTGAAGTTCCAGCTTGAGCATTTTGGTTTTCTCCAGTAACCGACTCTAGAATATCGTTATAGAGATCGCTTTGATAAGATTTGCGGCCTGTTAAGATAAAAGAGCCTGCTCCATCTGCAAAAGGTTGTTCAACTACAGCATTAGTACTTAACAAACTAACACTAGCACCTATACCGAATTGCTCAGTATTTCCATCCTTACCTGTAATATCAACAACACTGGACATACGTCCACCATATTTTGCTCCAAAACCTCCCTTATAAAATTGAACATCCTTAATTGCATTATTATTAAATGCACTAAAAAATCCAAAAACATGGTCTACATGGTAAACAGTGAAATCATCAAATAAAACTAAATTCTGATCGATAGTACCTCCTCTTACTACAAGTCCTGATGAGCTTTCATTGGAGCCAGACACACCTGGTAATAACTGCATTGATCTAAAAATATCTTGTTCTCCAAGATTTGGTAGAGATCGCGTTAGATCTGGTGATAAGGAAAATTGACTTATTCCAGACTGTTGCATCATGTTTGAATTAACGCTTCCGACAACAACAACATCTTCAATTAAACTATCCTTTTCAAGTTTATATAAATTTATAATCAATCGTTTAGTATCAGAAGAGACTTTTATCTCCTTACTTTCATATCCCATTTTATTGATTACAAGAATTGAACCCACTGGAATATTAAGTATGGTAAATGAGCCATCTTGATTTGCTGTAGTAGTTCTATTTGTGTCTTTGATAGTAACTTTGGCATATGGCAGGGACTCACCGCTGTTGATATCGTTAATTTTTCCTCCTATTAAGGATAATTCAGTATTTGCAGATAACGTACATACAAAGAACATAAATAATGCACATGACTTAAATTTAATATTAATCATAATTTTTCCAATAAACTTTTATGGAAAGAATATTAGTTGGTTGATATAAATATTTCTTTTAAGAATTGTTAAGAGAAAGTTCTAACGCATTTATATTTAGAGGTATTTTTAATTTAACCACAAAGCCATTAGAATAATTTGATGCACTAGCTTGACCACCATGAAACTCTATAATTCGTTTTACTAATGAAAGACCAAGACCAAAACCACCTGTCTGTCGATTTCGTGATGAATCCATTCGGACAAATGGTTCAAATATATCTTTAAGACTCTCTTCGGTTACGCCCTCACCTTGATCATATATGCATACAGAACAATATGACTTTTCTATTTCGCATGTAACTTCAATTTCACCATATTCTGGAGAGTGGCGCAGTGCATTGCTTAAAATATTATCTATAGCCCTTTCTAGTAAAAAGATAATTCCATTAATCTTTATGTTCTCCCAGTTTTTATCTAAGACTTTTATTGAAATGTTTTTTGATCTAGCAAGTATCTTCGATCTATCTATACACTGATGAACTAAATTGTATACAGTAATAGTATCAATCTTATGGTTCTTGGATGGGTGATCAAAATGAGACAAATGAAGTAAATCTTGAACAAGCTGATCAACAATAAGAACTTCATTTTTAATCTGATTCATTGATTTTTCATCACTGGTATCTAGTTCTAGAGTTTCTACAGCAATCTGCATTCTTGCAAGTGGAGTTCTAACTTCATGAGAAACATCTCTTAAAAAATCTTTCTGTTTCTTTATTAATTCCTCTATTTTTATGCCTGAGGTTTTTAGCTGTCTGGCAAGTACACCTATTTCATCTTTACGTTCAAGAATTTCTTTATCAATCTGTGCATGTAAATCGCCCTCTCCATGAAGTCTACTTACTAATGCTATCTTTTGAATTGGGCGCACAGTCTTAGATGCTAACCACCAAGAAATTAATCCAGAAATAATGAATGCTAGAAAAAAAATCCAAAGAAGACCAAATCTCTTAAAGAGATTCCATATAGGACGTTGTTCTAAATCAAAACTAAAAATTAAAAAAAATGTTTCACCAGTATCAAGCTTAATTGTTTGTGTAAATTTTGGTTGTTTAGTTATAGGCTGACTGTTTGATTTGATTACTATTTCCTCAGGCAGTGTGCGTCTTAAAACATCTAAGCCTGAAGAATCAATGAGATAAATATCTCCAAATTTACTAATTGGGTTTTTAAGTAAAAGATCCTCAAGGTTGCCTTGGTTTTCCAATGTATTTTCAATTTCCTTAGAAAGTTCGAAGAGAGGATAGTTTGGACGACCTTCTATTTCAGAATAATACATGTAGTTATTCCATTGATTTATCAAAATGGCACTTGAGATAAAAGTACCAATAATTGCTAAGATTAATGCAAGCCAAAATGTCCAAACTAAATTACGCATTATTTTGTAAGGGCATAACCCTTACCTCTGATTGATTTAAACCTATTACCTTTAATTGGATGTGGGCCCAATTTCCGTCTCAGATTACTAATGTGAACATCTAAACTTCTGTCTTCTGGCATCATTTCACGATTCAAAACTTGGTGATATAAAAATTCACGAGTTAGATAATTATCTTTTGCATTTAAAAGCAGATGGATGATAAGAGATTCAACTTCTGTAAGATTAATATTGATACTCCCAATTCTTACCATGCACTGACTATGAAATAATTCAAGATCATCCAAAATACTTTGGTTATTAGTTTTACCGTTTGAATATCTCCTATGTATTGCACGTATTCGAGCAACTAATTCATTGGGGCTAAATGGTTTTGTAATGTAATCGTCTGCGCCTAGATCTAAGCCGGTCACAAGCTCATCCTCTTCATCTAATGCAGTTAACATAATTACTGGAATATCACATATCCTTCGAATAGTTGGCAAAAAATCAAACCCACTACCACCTGGCATCATTACATCTAATAAAATAACA
>Ga0255778_10002332_pt1 | contig 16478 bp, 20 predicted proteins | sample 071ome_31_FD_179976 | JGI IMG/M metagenome (GOLD analysis project Ga0255778, IMG submission 179976) | Coastal salt marsh microbial communities from the Groves Creek Marsh, Skidaway Island, Georgia - 071405CT metaG (version 2) | ecosystem: Environmental > Aquatic > Marine > Intertidal zone >...
TGTTCTGTGGAATCACTTCCAATTTCTTAAAACCAATAAGAAGAAGTGTCAGTATGATAAAGAAGTTAAAGCAGCAATCAAAGAAGGTAAGTTGTATGAAGGATGGTTAGAGCTACCTACCATATCTATGAAAAGTAAAGATAAGTATCTGAAACAAGTGTCTCAAGTACAAGTGCAAGAGGAAGTTCAAGCAGATGCTAAACATTATAATACCAAGAGGGTAGTATCTACTTCTACTTGTACTTCTACATCAGATTCAGATTCCGATTCTATATCAGAATCTTCATCTGATTCCTTATTAGATAAAGCGTATACAGACTTAACAAGTAAGGAGGTAGATGATGTCTTTAGATAAAGTTACTTTCTGTAATAGCGACAATTACAATGAAAAATATGGTGTGAGATATCATTGTCATTTGACAGGCTATGCATACTACATCATAGATGATGTTAAATGGCTTATTGATTCACGAACAATGAAACCTTCTACTAAGTATAAAGATATGATACGTCGTTGGATTGAAATCTTTGAAAAAAATGCTACTGATAACGATAGACCTTTACCTTATTGGTTCTATGTCAAAGCAGGTTTAACAGATGAAGATCCATCAGATGCAGATACTGGAATCGAGGATTCAGATGAGTAGTCGTTCTATAAATACTTTCTGCGGAATGGACATACTTGTACGCTTTCCAACTGCTATACGCCCTATGGGGTGTGTCTGGGAGGTGTCTGTATGATTCATACATATTATTCATATCAAGATCTTCAACAGATGTTCAATCAAGATATAGAAACTATCAAAAGAAAGTTATCTAAAATGAATATCAAGAAAAGATACATAGGTGGTAGTGGTAAACCATATTTCTTAGGGTTAGATATCCACGCATTTATGCTATTCAATAAGCCTTTCAATCAATGTAAGAGAGTAGAGAAAGATGAAGTGAAAGAGTTGATAGATTATGCAGTGTAGTGTAAATTTAAATGTCGATATACTTGTACTTATGTACTCGAATTTGTACTTAACTAAAAGGAAAGGTATAAATAATGAGTAGAATAAGGCAAAATACCACTCAAAGAAATGGTAAGAAAGTGTGGGGCAGTTGGAAGATTTTCTGCACTCTTTCTTGCGGTTCTTATGGTATTACTCTCAAAGGTGTTAAATCAAAACGCATTGCTAATCAAGTAAAGCATAAAGTAAACGAGATTGAGAGACTATCTAAACAATTCCCTAATCAGAAGGATTGGTTAAAAGAAACCTATATCGCTTGTGGTAGGGAAGATATGATACCTAATTACAATGACTTAATTCCAAACATCAAAGAAGGATTTGAGGAATTAATATCTACTAAGCAGTTGCATAAAGAGATTACTAAACAAAAGACAATAGACGCTTACTTGTATGCGAAATCTCTAATGCTTAAAGTGATTGGTAATATATCAGTTAATCAGATATCATCTATGCATAAAGTTCAGATTGAGAAAGAACTTCATAGCAGAGATTACTCTGATAACACTATCAACATCTATTCAAGGAATATAATGCAGTTTCTATCTTGGTGTGTAGAACACGAGTACATAGAGAAACTACCATTTAAGATTAAACAGATTAAGGTAGTAGCAAATAAGAAAACTTGGATAAAGAAAGATGAGTTTGATTTGATTACTTCAAAAATGGATAAAGTATCAAGAGCCTATGCAGTTGTTAGTTATCATACAGGACTGCGTAAAAGTGAGTTAAACGATAACAAGTATGACAAGGCTTACAATGGTCTTTACCACACCCTTAAAATCAAGGATAACCTATACCAATTGTGTATCAATGGAAAGGGTGGTAAGTACAGAGAAGTACCACTAATGAGATCTATTAAAGATGAGTATGATATTATGGTAAACAATAGATTACACCCTACTACCATAAGCAAGAAATTCAAGAAGGCTTGTATAGAAGTAGGATTGCCACACTATCACTTTCATCATCTTAGACATAGTTTCAGTAGCAATTTGGCTATGATATCTCAAGACGCTTATCTGATAAGTACCGCTATGGGTCATAGCAGTTTACAAACGACTCAAAAGTACTTAAATGATAAGGCTTTAAAGTGGTCTAAATTAGTAGAAAGTGAGGTATTTAAAGCCTAAATTAGTTCTACAAATCGACTACAAATGGTAGTTTGAGGGCGTTAATAGAGGACAGACTTTCTTCTCGACACGCAGAGGGTCACTGGTTCGAATCCAGTATCGCCCACAGACGATAAATGCTTTAATACGACGACAAAAGGGGTTACTTCGGTAGCCCCTTCTTGTTTCATAGTGTTGCAAAATATGGTATAAAAAGGTATAAATTGGGTATAAAAACGGTATAAAAATCAACTAAAATTCTCAACTAAAATCCAAAAAAGAGTGGAGTAGGGTATTGGGATATTTTTCACACTCATTCTAAAATAATTTTTATAGATCAACTTTAGGTACGGGCATATCGCTATTAAATATTTTCTTTAAATCTGAAAATCCTCCAATAACTACACCATCTACAAAGATTTGAGGAACGTAAAAATCCTCCATTCCGATTTCTTTCATCTTGGAGCGGGATATCTTTGATTGTTCCACATCAATCTCTGTAAAAGCAATATTCTCTTGATTCAAGAGTTGTTTGGCGCCCTTGCAATAACCACACCAAGTCGCAGTGAAAATTGTGACTGCACCGTTTTCAACATCCGCTCTAGTGATTGTTTCCTTGGTAAATTGAGGATTAGGGTTTTTAATCACAATAAATTCTTCAATCTGTTTGACTCGATAATTGTGATAAAAAAGGCTAAATCCTATTAAACCAGCAACGGCTAGAAGGCTAATTATTTTTGAACCATTCATGGATGAAATTTACATTAGAAATAAAAAAAGGGCTATAGAGCCCTTTTTTTATTGATTGAATCACTAGAATTAAAAACTATAGCCTAATTCTACCCAAAAATTATTGAATTTGAATTCATCGTCAAGTTCTCTTAATCCTTGGTAATAGCCTAAATTGATAGCCATTTTATCATTGATTGGAACACTACCATTGATAAAAAAACCATAGTCATTATCGGATTCAGATTCATTTATGATAGTAACTCCAAACAACTTTGCTTGTAATTCATAAATATGAGTATAAATAGGACCGGCAGATAAGGAGAAGCTCTCATTGCTCATTAAGTTATAAGACATCCAAAATTCAATTCCCTTTCCTTTCAGATCTAAACTAATAGATTCATCTCCTAATTCTTCATCAGTGAAATTGAATTTTCCTCCACGATGAGTCATTCCAGCTCCCATTGAGATAGTATCACTCATATCATAAGAAATACCCAAGTTTAAACCAGATGTTCTACCATCAGCATCAGTAAAACTTCCTGAGGTATATCCAGCATAGACGCCCCATGGATTATCTTGCGCGAAGGTAAAAGCGCTCATTAAAACAAATATTGTTAAGATTTTTTTCATTGAAATCTCCATTCTGTTATTTTTTAGCAATATGAACTAATTTATGATGAAATGCCAGAGATTTCTGAAGTCAAATTAACCGCTGAATTTATCAATCACGCTAATCAAAATCGTTCGATTCAGGATGTGCAGTTTTTAAAAACCAATAAACTAAAATTGATTGAAGAATTGGATATCATTGGGTCTGCAATTTCTGCAGTCAGCAGAGGAAAAGAACTCAAATTATTCTTTAATCAAGAGCCGGTAGTGATTTCATTGGGGATGACAGGTTGTTTTAAGAATTTCAAAAAAAGAGGGTATAAGAATAAACATTGGAAACATGGACATATTCGATTTTATATGAGTGATGATACTTGGTTTGTTTGGAGTGATGTACGTCGGTTTGGTAAAAGTATTTCTAATAATTGGAATCCTTTAAGAGGGCCGGATATTTTTAATGAGGAACAGTTGTTTAGATCCAATATTCTTGAAAATAAGAATCATCGTGACTTTACCAAACCAGCTCATATCGCCTTAATGAATCAACGATGGTTTAATGGGATTGGCAATTATTTGAGAGCAGAGATTCTTGGAAAATGGAATAAGAATCCTTTTCAACCTATGAAACAATTATTAAATGAACCTTTTTTAGATCATTTAATTGAGCAAGTGCATGATAGCTATCGTTTAGGGGGAGGAGAGTTGTATTCTTGGATGAATGAGAATAAATCATCAAAGGATAATGACTTCCATCAATGGATGAAATTTTATGGGAAAAGCATAAAAACTATTGATTCTCAAGGCAGAACGTTCTGGTATCACAAAAAATGGCGTAAGTATCTGTTGAAATAATTATATTTAATTAATGAAAAGACTTTACCGTAATACTCAAGAGAAAAAAATTGCAGGAATTTGTTCTGGATTAGGAGACTATTTCGACATCGATCCAGTCATTATTCGTTTAATTTTTTTATTTGCTCTATTATGCGGAGGAACAGGAATTCTAATCTACATAATTGCCTGGTTTATTGTTCCAAAACAGCTGGAGCTTCATTCTCGTAATCTTTGATTGATGAAACTTTTAACAACTTTTCTGTTCTTAGGGATACTATCTGCTCAATCTGAGCATCACTCTCAATCGATTGAAACGGTTGTCAATCAATTCATGCAAGCTATCAATACCAATGATGCAGATCTTGCTCAATCTTTGGTCCTAGAAGATGCAATGATTACACGAGTATTGATTAGAGAAGGTATTTCCAATTCTAAAAATATCTCAATGAATCAATTTATTGAGGATATACGTACAAGAACTATTGAAGTGGAAGAACGAATTTGGAATTTAAAAATAGAATCCAATGACAATATTGCAACAGCCTGGATGGACTATGACTTTCATATTGAAGAAAACTATAGTCATAAGGGTTCAAATGTTTTGTTTCTAATGAAAACTTCTGATGGTTGGAAAATCAGCCAAGTATTATTTGATATGCAGATCTAACTAGAGATTATCAGTTAAATGTCTAGCTTTGATTTTCTGATATTTCTTACGAAGAGAGCGCATATTTTCACAATATCGTTCAAAGAGATCTGATTTAATTGATTTTAAGGTTCTTCTTTTTGAGCGAGCTACTTCTGACTTATGAATTCTTAATGCCTTACTCATAATAATATTAATTTAATGAATAATTTGATTAGAAAGTTCCAAATATTTTTCTAATACTTTTAAATTAATAACCTTTTCTTTCTTTTTATCTTTGAATTGACTGACATGATTGTTGGCATTATTAATAATTTCTTTACATAAATCCGGTCTATTTTGATAATATTTAATTTTTTCTTCTAAATCAGAAAAATCACTTTGAATTTCAATATAATGAACTCCACCAATTAATTGACCTTCCATAAACCATGATTCACATGTAGGTTTTGGCATTACGCATACTGAATTAGAGCTCATGACCCAAAAAATGCTTGTAGAAATACATTTCCCCTCTAAACACAAAATAAATTTATTTTTGAGTTGTTCATTTATTGATAATATTGGTTTTTTATATATTTCAAATTCATTCTTATCAATAAGACCAATATCAAAATTTTTATTTTTAAAATACTTTTTAACCAAGTCTAATCTTATAGGATTATTAGTCACAGTTCCTCTCCAAACAAGTAAATCGGTTTTGTTTTCAAAATCAGTATTATCTTGCACAAACTTAAAAAGTTTTTTTTGATTTATTTTTAAAAGTACAGAATTCGAATTATCATCAACAAGGTTTCTAGATTTAACAATAGTAGGAGTTGAACTGATTAATTTTGCTTTTCTACTGTCAATATAGTTTGAAGAACCATAAATAAAGTCAATCTTACTTTTCGAATTAAAATATTTTAAGTAGTGATAACAGTCAAGAAAATGAGAATTTTGTGTATTTTTTAGAAATTGATTTTTTAAAAGCTGATTTAAATTTTTTGCTTTTGAAGTGATTGAAAATTTATGATCAATTTTACAATAATAGTTAACTCTCGCATCAATATCTGTGGAGTTATTTTTCTTCAAAATATGTTTAAGTTGTAATCGAAAAAATTTTTTTGGAATTAATAGAGTTATTATTTTTTTTATATAATATTTCATTTACAAAATTATAAATAATTGAAACAAAAAAGGCCTTCAAAAGAAGGCCTTTTTTATGAAATAAAGTATTTAGCTTATTTAGTGTCCATTCTAGCAGCTGCCCAAACGATGACACCTGGTAAAATTTTGTTGATAAAGTCAGCTAAATTGTAAACTTGATTGACAGTGTCCATATTAACTCCACCACCAAAATAACCAAGAGCATATCCTAAAGGATAGATGATCCATCCAAAAGTGATAATTTTTCTTAAAGTAGTGTAAGCATATTGACCTGCAGCATTGCTTGATCCAGCGTTAGCTTCGTTTGCTTCACCTGACCAGATTTCTCTCAATGCTAATAGCCAGAATACACAGCTAGCAATGAATCCAGTCATATGAGAAAAGCCCATAGCTTCTGTTTCACCTAAGTAACCAAAAACAAGCATTAATGTAGTAAATGCTAATAATTTTTTGAAAACAGAAGATGATACATTAGTTACAGCTAGAAGAACAATGTAAAGTTCTACCATCAATAATGGCACAGTAATTAACCAATCGATATAACGAATAGCAACGGTTTCTACGCCATCAGTTCCTCTCATATAAAAGTAATGAACTGCAGCAATAAATGTCACAAGTCCAGATACAGTTAAAGAGGTTTTCCATTTAGGATTTACATTGTCTCTCTCAATCCAAAAGAAAAGAGCTGAAGCAAGTAAAGCCATATTTACAACGAAGAATGTAAATCCAGTTAAGGTACTAGGATCCATTCCAAATAAGAAATTAATAAACATGTTTATTTCCTCGTTTTAGTTAATTCGAGCCAATATAACGATATTTTTTGAAAAAAAAGAAAAAAAACTAATTGGAAACGGGAGAGAGAGTTTGTTGAATAATCACATCAGTACCCTCACCATCAAAGTTTTCCTCAACTTGAGTTACAATCAATTTCCCATTAGAAATAGAAAAAGAAAGTTGAATAGGGCCCTCAGGATCATTGATAGTCAATGAGGTTCCAGAAACAGACCAAGTAAAAGGAGAAGATTCTCCAGCTTCAAGCATCGATCCCGAAAAATTACTATTAAAAGTGATTGTCATTGAACCAAATCCATCCATTCCCTCAATCACTTCCCAAGCATCATTTGATCCGATTTGATAAGCTTCAGTTGCTGTCATTCGAAAGATGGAACGATTACTTTCTTGTTCAATAATCAATACTTCTTCCATAGCCCAAGTTCCTAATAATGGATGTTCAAAAATCTCCGGACTTGTGGGATTATTACTTGAAGAGCAGCTTAAAAAGAAAACTGATAAAGCGATGAAAAAATTTTTCATTAGAGAAACTTATCTATTTTTGCGTAAACTTTCAATGATGAAACGGATGATCATATTTCTAATTGCAGCTTGGATTATTATTTTTATCGTTTTATTTATCTCAATGATGTTGCCGATTGGATAAGTTGAAGAAATTATTTCCAGTATTATCCTATCTATTTCCCTCTTTGTTTATTTCCATTGCCATGCAAAAAATCAGTACTCCAACACAACGACCGTTATCTGAAAAAGAATTATCTTTTTTAAAAACTGCTCAACAAACTTCCATTCCCTTCATGAAGGGTTCTATTCAAGTGTATCAATGGGGGAAGGGTCAACAAATCATTGGAATGATTCATGGCTGGGAGGGAAGAACATCCGATTTTTCGACCATCATAGAAGCACTGCAAGATGATTTTACCATCATTGCTTTTGATGCACCCTCGCACGGATTAAGTTCAAGACAACCCACAGCTCTTTTCGATTTTATCGAAGCCGTTCAAACTGTAATAAGTCAGTATTCAATCAATCATATTATTTCTCATTCATTTGGTTCGGTAGCAGTGCTAAATATGCTAGCTAACCATCCACAAAAGATTGAAAAAATAGCCATGTTCACTTCGCCAAATCGATTCAAGGATCGAATGTTATTCGACGCTGAACAAGCAGGTATGCATCCCAAAACCACTGAAAAATTTATGAAGACAGTGGAGAAAAGATTTTCAATTAACATCGATGAATTAAATGTTAGTGATATTGTTTCTAAAATCACCATTAAAGATAAATTGATTTTACATGATATCGATGACAAGGTGGTTTCCATAGACCAATCAAAACAGATTCAAGCTGCTTGGAATAATGTGGAATTACAAGAATTTCAAGGAACAGGACATTATCGTATTCTCCATGATACTGCAGCGCTAGAGAAGTTAAAAACCTTTCTACTCTCCTAAAATATCGATCTGAGTATGAGATAAAACTGAGCTTCTCAAATTCTCGACAAATAAAGAGGCAAAGGCGTTATAAGCAGCAGCTGAATTGATACTATTATCAACAGGAAAGGATAACGTAAAAGTATTGATTCCTTTGGTTTGATGATAGAGATTGGAAGTATAACTCTTCAATTTATAATCACTGTGAACTTGTGGGATTTGATCGCTAGGAACCACATCAAATTGAAAAGCTGTAATGGCTCCACCTGGATTAGCATAATAATAAGTTTCTGAAGAAATTTTAGCACCTAAACTTGTTCCTCCTCGAAGAATATCTGAAAAAAAACTTGGACTAATTTGAGCATATTGCTCAATGGTACTTACTGATTGCAAGCCTTCTTCATTTAATGCTCCGTTGGGCAAATCAAGTTCAACTTTGGATAAACCATACCCAATTTCGACTTCTTGAGAATGAGTGTTTTCAGCATGAAGATCAATTAAAAAACCAACTGGAAATCGACTTAAAACCGTATCCACCGCTGCTTCTAAAAAGCTATGGTAAGAGGTATATCCCTGAACGGCATAGGTATTGTTCGCTGTTCCTTCCACTAAAGTAGTATCCACATTGAAATGGGAGGGATGGACATTCGAATAAATTACATGAGGATATTTTCCTCCAGTTAATTCAAAAATATGATACACTAGTCGTTCTGACAATTCTTTCGTATTGACTTCTTGATAGAGTTCAGAGTTGATGACTGGAATGGTGGATGGTGTCAGACTACCTCCATGAGGGATGGTAATAATGATTGGAGTATTACCGACTAGATATTGAATATGACCTAAAGGATTCCCATAAGTATTTCCTGGTTGATAGGTAGTATTCGGTGCTGGAGGAATTGGTTGCAAAATGCGATCTCCACAGCCGACGAAAAAAAGAACAATTATTAAAAAATACTTTATTTTGTGCATGATAAAAGTGATATTTGATTAATTATACTATGAATATCGTTAAAAAAACACTTTTAATCATTGGTTTAACTGGATTAATATTTAGTCAGGAAAAACGTTCCTTTTCGTTCTATTATGGGAGCGGATTTGTGAATGCTAATATTGATGGTGATTCCTCTTCAATGGTTCAAGGCGATTATTTTGGAATTTCTAAAAATATTGGAATTTTATTCTTCAATACTCCTTTTAATGTTGGACTTCAATTTGCGAATAGAGGAGGACAACAAACTATCAATTTGAATGATTTTGTTCTTCCAGGAAATCCTCCTTCTGAAGAAAGCATAGACTTTAATTACGAGGCAGAATTTTTAGATTTGTGGATCAATGCCACTTTCAATATTGGCAACAATTCATTCTATTTTGGTCCAGTATATAGCATGAATTTATCTTCCACAATGGATGATTTAATTCTTCCAGCAATTTATGATGTTGATGTCTCTATGTTTGATATAAAAGAGGGTAATTTAGGGTTGATGCTTGGAACCTCTTGGCACTTATTCCGTTTAGTAGGTCTTTCCCTTGAAACCTATCAAGGGTTAGAAAATAACGACAAACAACGCCTTTCTAGTTACAATCTGAAATTAAGTATTGGTCTTTGATTTTGTTTGTCGACAGCGTTCGCTACAATATTTGACCTGATCCCAACAAGATTTCCATTTTTTTCTCCAGACAAAAGGACGATTGCAGACCTGGCAGATTTTTGAGGGTAGATCAGATTTCTTAATCATCGTCAAGTATTACGAATTTGAGGGATCACTTTACTTCCAATCAGTTCAATGGACTGACAGAGTTGCTTGTGGTTAAGTTCCGCGACACTCATCTGGAACATAAAACGATTGATTCCCCCTAGGCTTTCACTATGTCGTAAAATCTTTTCTGCTACTTCGTTGGCTTCTCCAACTACTAAGGCTCCGGTATACCCATTAACATATTCATAGCTTTCACGGGTGATTGGTCCCCAGCCGCGTTCTTTTCCAATACGGTTAAAAGAACGTGCATATCCAGGAAAAAAGTCTTCTGAGGCTGTTTTAGAGTCTTTTTGGACATATCCTAAAGAATGAATCCCTATACGAATTTCTTCTTGAGGAAAACCCATTTCTAACCAGGTTTGACGATAGAGATTGGTTAAAGGAGCAAATCGATGGGTTTCACCACCTATAATAGCAATCATTAGGGGTAAGCGAAGTTGAGCCGCTCGAACCACGGATTGAGGAGTACCACCCACACCTACCCAAATCGGAATTTTATCTTGATAGGGTCGAGGATACACTCCTTGACCGCTAAGTTCAGGACGAAACTGACCTTTCCAATGCACAAACTCATTCTTCTGGATTTCTAATAATAATTTTAATTTTTCATCATAAAGAGCATCGTAATCTTCAAAGCGTAAGCCAAATAGAGGGAAAGCTTCTTGGAAGGAAGCTCGACCGACCACCATGCTCGCTCTTCCTTTAGAAATAAGATCTAAGGTCGCATAGTTTTGATATAAACGTACAGGATCAGTCGCAGATAAAATAGCAACAGCACTGGTTAAAATAATATTATCCGTAATCGCTGCAGCCGCAGATAAAATATTATGGGCAGCAGAATCGAGATATTCTGGACGATGGTGTTCCCCAATTCCATAAGCACTTAATCCACAATCATCAGCTAATTTGATGCGCTCTAACAAGTCTTGCATCGATTGATGACGATGTTCAGGCGAATGATCAAGCGGATTTTCTAACGAAGCGAAACTATCTATTCCAATTTCCATGATGGTATTTTAAAAAAGATTTTTAAATTATAAAAAGACTTCAGTAAAGGACAAACAATGAAACAACTAAAATATTCTTTTTTTATCATCTTCAGTGCTCAATTATTATTTGCTTGGGGAAAAACCGGTCACCGAACCGTGGGAGAAATTGCGCAGTATCAACTGACTCCTAATACTCTCAAACAAATTACTTTAATTTTAGGAGATCCTTCTCTAGCAGTAGCCAGTACTTGGGCTGATGAAATGCGCTCCAATCCAGATTTTAAACCTTATGATCCTTGGCATTATGCCAATATGCCTCTTGACAGGGAATATCATGAAATTAAAAAGTCAGAAAAAGGAGATATTGTTCAAGCCATTGATTTGTGTATCAATAAACTGAAAGATCCCAAAACGACACAGGAAGATAAAGCCTTTTATCTCAAATATTTAACTCATTTTGTGGGGGATATTCACCAACCGATGCATGCTGGTCGAGCAGAGGATAAAGGGGGAAATGATGTCAAAATCCGTTGGTTTGGACAATCATCCAATCTGCATCGCCTCTGGGATTCTGATATGATAGATGATTATCAAATGAGTTACACAGAGTTAGCTCAACACTTAATGGCTACTAGAGATAAAACTGGAATCGAAACCAAGGATGCCCATGCATGGATTTTTGAATCCCACCAATATACTAAAGAGATTTATGGCAATATTACGGAGAATGCCTATCTGAGCTATAACTATATTTATGATAATTTCGATTTAGTGAAAGATCGTTTATTCATTGCAGGTATTCGACTAGGAAATCTTCTCAATTCAATATTTGATGAGTGATTTTTCTATTCATTGGTTTCGAAAGGATTTACGATTAGAAGATAATCCTTCTTTTCACTTTGCAGCTTCTGAAGGAAGAATTGTTTTACCGATTTATATTCATGATACGGTCAATAATCAAGACAATCCTGAATTTCAAGAAGGGGAAGCCACTCGCTGGTGGCTCCATCATTCTTTAAAAGAATTAAATCAAAATATGGATCACCAATTACGATTTTTTTATGGAAATCCTCTACAAATTATACAAGAATTAATCGAGCAATATTCCATTCAATCGATCAGTTGGAATCGTTGTTATGAACCTTGGGAAATTGAAAGAGATACTGAAATAAAATCATATCTAAATCAACATAATATTGAAGTTAAAACATTTAATTCAAGTCTTTTATTTGAACCTTGGGAGGTCTTAAAAGAAGATCAAACTCCTTATAAAGTCTTCACGCCTTTTTACAAAAAAGGCTGTTTGGGACGTCATCCTGGCCCCAGGCAATTAGTAGCAAAACCCAAAGCTATCCAATGGGCTAATCTTCAATCTATTGGGACTAACTTAGAGTCGTTAGATTTGTTACCATCTCATCCATGGCACGAGAAATTACATCACTATTGGACTCCAGGTGAAAAGTCTGGAAAAATCATTTTACAAGAGTTTCTGAATGAGGGTCTTGATGGATATAAAGATGGACGAAATTTCCCTTCTTTAAAAAATGTCTCTCGATTGTCACCCTATTTACACTTCGGAGAGGTATCTCCTCATCAAATTTGGTTTGCTGATAAAACGGGTAAGCCTCAAAGAGATATCGATCATTTTCTCAGTGAGATTGGATGGAGAGAATTCTCTTACTATTTAATTTTCCATTTTCCTTCCATGTGCACAGAAAATCTTAATGGTAAGTTTGACAACTTTCCTTGGGACGAGAACCCTGAGTTTTTAAAAGCATGGAAAGAAGGAAAAACAGGCTATCCTATCGTGGATGCAGGAATGAGAGAACTATGGGAAACAGGGTATATGCATAATCGAGTACGGATGATTGTTGCTTCTTTTTTAGTGAAAAATCTCTTAATTCATTGGAAAGAAGGATTGGATTGGTTTCGAGACTGTTTATGTGATGCTGATTTACAGAATAATACCGCTAGTTGGCAGTGGACGGCAGGAAGTGGAGCGGATGCTGCTCCTTACTTTCGCATCTTTAACCCGATTTTGCAAGCGCGTAAATTTGACCCAGATGGTACCTATATCAAGCGATTTGTGCCAGAGTTAGCTTCTTTACCAGCAGAATTTCTTTTTGCTCCCTGGGAGACTTCTCCAGTGATTTTAGAAGAATATGGGATTGAACTGGGGAAAACCTACCCCAAACCATTAGTCTCCATTGAAGAATCAAGAGACTATGCTTTAAAAGCTTATGATAAAATTAAAGGATAATCCAAAAATTTGAGTAAGTTAAGCCTATGAACGAAAATTTAGTTGTCATTCTTGGGGCTCAATGGGGAGATGAAGGAAAAGGGAAGATAACTGATTATTTTGCCTCTCAGGCAGATTTCGTCGTTCGTTTTCAAGGTGGAAATAATGCTGGGCATACGATCATCTTAGACGATAAAATCCTTAAACTTCATTTAATTCCTTCTGGGGTGTTACATTCAACCTGTAAGCTTGTTATTGGAAATGGAGTGGTGATTGATCCTCGCGTACTTCAAAGAGAAATTGAGATGATTCAAGCAGAAGGACTGCCCTTAAATTTAGCCATCAGTGATCGCGCTCATTTGATTATGCCGTACCATGTAGAAATGGATTATCATTTAACCAATTTTCAAAATGAATTAGCTGCAGGAAGTACTAGGTCTGGTATTGCACCAGTATATGCAGATAAATTGTATCGACACGGTTTACGTGTTGCTGACTTATTGAACAAAGATTTATTTGAAAAGCGCTTGCGAAAATCCTATGATTTCAATCGTGCGGTCATTGAAAAAGTTTTTCAACAATCGATCAAACACACCTTTGAAGAAATTCTGACTGAGTTTCTTTCCTATGGAGAATTGATTAAACCTTATGTTGTCAATACCACCGAATTATTATCAAATGCTATAGCAAATCAACAAAGCATCATGTTTGAAGGGGCACAAGGCGCAGCCTTAGATGTTGATCATGGGTTGTATCCCTATACTACAAGCAGTAACACCATTGCTGGGCAAATTGAAGCAGGTAGTGGAATTGGTTTGAATCAACGCAAACGAATTATTGGAATTGCCAAAGCCTACCTTACTTATGTGGGTCGAGGGCCTTTTCCTACCGAAATGGAAGAAGAATTAGGAGAAAAAGTTCGACAAATTGGACAAGAATTTGGAACCACTACCGGACGTGCTAGAAGAGTTGGTTGGATCGATTTAGTTCAACTGAAGAATGCTCACCAGTTGAATCAATTTTCCGAATTAATTTTAACCAAAATTGATGTCTTATCCGGTATGGAGAATATCAAACTTTGTGTAGGCTATACGCTGAATGGAAAACACTTTAATCAAGTTCCAGCGGATATTGAGAATTTTCGACAACTCGTTCCTGTTTATGAAACCTTACCCGGATGGGGTTCCTTACCAAAACAATTGCAGGTTGATGAACTCCCACAACCCTTATTAAATTTTATTGAAAAGATAGAAGAAGTGGTTGGAACACGAGTGTCGTTGATTTCTTATGGGCCTGATCGCAACCAAACATTACAAATAAAATGAGTATTCCAAAAAAACCGTCACTCTTAGAAGGTGCTATTTCTCCTTTAGATGGAAGGTATCGAGAAAAAGTCGCTGAAATCGGATGTTATTTTTCTGAAGAAGCCTTAATGCGCTATCGGTTATTTGTTGAAATTGAGTATTTAATTTTTCTACATGCTTCAGTTAAGGAATTGAAACCTATTTCTTTGAAAGATCAAAAAACTTTGAAGAATCTTCATAGTGATTTTTCACAGCAAACCTATAAGCAAATCAAGAAAATAGAATCAAAATCTCACCATGATGTCAATGCGGTGGTGGAATATCTTTCCCTTCACGTATTGAAGAAAATGCGAAAGGATTTAGCATCGATGGTGCATTTTGGATTAACTTCCGAAGATGTCAATAATTTAGCCTATGGACTAATGGTGCAAGATGCCTGTATTGAAGTCCTTATTCCTCGACTTAAAGTATGCGTTAAAGACCTTCAAAAACTGGCTAAAACAACTGCCAAAATGCCGTTATTAGCTTTGACGCATGGTCAACCAGCTACTCCTACAACCTTAGGAAAAGAATTTCAAATTTTTGTCCAACGAATCAATCGACAATTATCCCAACTATCTGCGCATCGTTTAATGGGAAAATTAGGGGGAGCTACTGGTTCTTTAGCCGCCCATCATCTTGCTTTTCCTCAGCATGCTTGGCAAGTCTTTTCGAAAAAATTTGTCCATCATTTAGGCTTAGAACACAATCCTTTAACCACTCAGGTAGAACCAGGGGATTCGTTAGCAGAATTGTTTCATTTATTAGTACGAATCAATAACATTTTCCTAGATTTATCAGTGGATTGTTGGCAGTATATCAGTCGCAATCTTTTTATTCAGCAAAATAACGCTAAAGAAGTTGGCTCTAGTGTGATGCCTCATAAAATCAATCCGATCCACTTTGAAAACGCTGAGGGTAATTTAGAGCTCGCCAATCAGCAGTTGATTTTCTTTGCTAACAAACTAACCCGTTCCAGACTACAACGAGATTTAAGTGGTAGTACTGTGATGCGTAATCTTGGGGTAGGACTGGCTCATAGTCTATTAGGGTATAAAAGCGTGCAAGAAGGCCTTTCACGATTAACACCAAATCAAAAACAACTCCAAGAAGAATTAAATCAACATTGGAATATTTTAACTGAAGGTGTTCAAACTATTCTTCGTAAATCAGGTGATCAATCAGCATACGACAATATTAAAAAATTATCGAAAGGAAAAATGCTTGATCAACATGCATATATTAAGCTGGTTAATTCTTTAGATTTAAATAAATCTGATCAGGAATTATTATTATCACTATCTCCTGAGAATTATTTAGGAGTAATAGATAAAATAATGGAGAAGAAAAAATGAAAAAAATTTTAATATTATCACTTATAACCTTTGCTTTAGGTCAAAACAATGTTTCTGAAAGAATTGAGTTTATGAGTGCCAATCCTTTTTCGTTTCAACAAATTATTTTAGATCTAGATAATCAAACTCCCCAAGTGGTTTTTGGTGAATTAACGTTTCCAACAGACTTTGATTCTTCCAAAAAATATCCGTTGATTATTGGAAATGCTGGAAGTTTGAACTGGGCAGAACATCATTTGAAATATCTAGAAATGTATCGTCAATTAGGGTTCGCTACCTTTCAGTTACGCAGTTTTGATGCTCGAGGTGTTGATTCGACAGTAGGAGATCAAGTCGACGTGACTGTAGCTATGGTGATTTTAGATAGTTATCGTGCTTTAGAATTGTTGAGTAGGCATCCCAATATCGATGCAGAAAATGTGGGAATTACCGGTTGGAGTTTAGGAGGTGGAGTTGCTTTGTATTCGGCTTGGAT
>Ga0255778_10002333_pt1 | contig 16476 bp, 12 predicted proteins | sample 071ome_31_FD_179976 | JGI IMG/M metagenome (GOLD analysis project Ga0255778, IMG submission 179976) | Coastal salt marsh microbial communities from the Groves Creek Marsh, Skidaway Island, Georgia - 071405CT metaG (version 2) | ecosystem: Environmental > Aquatic > Marine > Intertidal zone >...
CCACGTCTTCGTGCTTTCCGTTTTGCACCAACATCTGTCCCACTTGCGGCCGCGTAAACTCCAACTCCATCGTCATCATCAACGCGTTAAAATCTCCGCTCGGAAGTTGATACGGGTGACACCTGATTTCATCGCCCGTGCTCACTCGCAAATGTTTCCTCTGCACGCCGTTTAAGCCGATTTGACCGGGTTGAATGCTCTCGTGCGGCCTCGCGAAGAGGACGATGTCGTTCAATTCGAGGTACGGGACGCATTTCTCCGCGTCAGAGGCTGAAACGAACGCGCAGTTTGTCAGAGCCAAATCCTGTGTATGTGCGCGATGCGCGAGAGAGAAAGATCGAAGCAACCAACGCGGTTTTTTTTTTCGTCAGCGCGAGGTGTAAAAGAAAGGAAGAGAGAGAAAGAGTAACACCACTATTCCCCAAACAACACGCAGCAGCGGCACCCAATCCAATTCAATCGCGAACGAAGAAGAAGAACACGAAGAAGAAGAATATACACTTTTCCAAAGCAAAAGATCACGGCGGAAGAGCACAGAATACATAAAAAAAGAAAGCGAGCAGAACGCACCTGACTCGGACAGTTCACCACTTGGAAGTTCATCTCTCTCTCTCTCTCGGTATCAGTACATATACAAAAATGACGCGTAAGACGAGAAGAGACAAAATCACCTAAAAATGATGAAAAGTGAAACCCTAAAATTGGGGAAAAAGATTGCCCCCTTCCCAAAATTCAGTACAACGCACCACACGAAGAAGAGAGACAGACGCGCGCGAGAGAGAGTCATAAAGAGAGAGAGAGAGGCAAAAGGATAACGAAAGGGGGTCTCGTTCTTCTTTTTTCTTCTGCGCTTTATCCAATTCTTTCTTTCTTTCGTCCGTGTGTTCCAAGAGAGAGAGAAGAACACTTTTGGAGGTTGTTAAATGAACAGCGCAAAGACATCGAATCGAGACCAACAACAACAACAACACTCGACGACGACGACGACGCGGGAAGAAGGAGGAGAAAGAGGAGCGGGAGGAGTGCGAGAACACGACTCGCTCTCGGACTCGAAGAAAATTCACGGCGATAAGAACGAGAAGAAACCGCCGTCGCCTCCGAAAGAAGAAGAAAAGAAGAATTTCCTCTCTCTGTCCTATTACTTCTTCAACGAGAAACACACGGACGACTCCGTCTTTCGCGAACGTCTGAAACCGAGGTACCAAGCGGCCGGGTCGAGAGATTCGTGCGGGTTGTTTTCGTTGGGGAGAGGGTGGCAGGAGCTGTGCGGGAGACCGTGCGCTGGGATTTCTAGAGGAGAGGAGGACTGGTGGTCGTCGCATTCGTCGCGCGAGGAGAAGAGGAAGACGAGGAAGAGTTACTTCTTCAGTCCGAAAGCGAGTAAGAAGAAAGCGAGAGAGCGGTGTTAGTTAGGTCCTTTATATATAGAGAGAAACCGAGATGTCTTTTGAAGAGTTGCTGGAGGAGATCAAAGAACACGGGCCGAGTCTTTTACGCGTGCACGCGGCGCGAGACCTCTTGGCGAAGGAGGAGGAGGAGGAGGCGGCTACGGCTTCAAACTCTTTCGATCATTTGAACGCGAGCAGATGTTTGATGCGGTTGTGCGTGAGAGACGAAGCGTGCGCGAGCGAGGTTTTTTCCTCGGACGTGATTTGCGAGTATTTGAAGAGGGGATTACGCGAGAAAGAGGACGCGCTGCGATGTAAGCACGTTTTGTGCGTGATGATTAACGCCATGCAATGCGCGAAGGAGTCCGTGAAGACGCGACGCATCGTCGAGATGATCATGTTGGACCCGGGCTTTAAGGATGTACCGAGGAATGTGCCAGCAGTGCGCTCGATGTTGGCAAAACTTGTCGCGTTGAGTATTCGTGCTAACAACAACGCGTTGGATGTGTGCGAAGCAGAGATGCGATGCAGGAAAATGCTGGACAACTTTGATTTTGTTCGGGACTTTTTCGGCGCTTTACTCGTGTGGACCCGCGAGTGGTCTTGGGAGGAAGAGGACGAAGCGCGCGTTGACGTAGAGTGTATTCTCGAACGCGTGGTGGATTTCGAATGGTTCCCAAAGATGTTTCGAAACTTGCACGAGAACGCCGAAGCAGTCGCGCGGGAAAAAGAAGAGTTGTTGCGCGAGAAAATGTTAAACGATACGGAAACAGTCAAAGTATCGCCTGTTTCGTTTTGCGACGCGCAGTCTACTCTGCTGCACTTCTTGGCGAGACTTTCAGTCAAAACGCACCGTTTTGACGGTAAAACGGTGAACGACGAACACCCTTACTTGTTACCAGAATCCGTGCTTGCATTTCTTTTGGATACGACGAGAGAATCTGCGAAAGCGTGCAAAGAAGCAATGAGCGACGACGCGGGCGGAGTCGCCGAGCGAAACGTCTTGCGAGAGTGTTTGTTCGCCTTGCGTTCGATTTCCGAAATTGAATCTAAACCGAACGCGCCTGACACGGTTGGTTTTTTAGCTGGAACCGGCGTTGTTCGACTCCTCGTTGGAATGATTATCGCGTTAGATCCACCCTCGGGAAGCCGCCAATCGATGAAGGCGAAAGGACCCGCCAAGGCGGAAGAAATACCTAAATTTCCCATCGACGACCAAGCGTTTGGCGGTCAAAATTTCGTTGGCGACAACTTTCCCACGACAAAACCGTACAACGGATACCGCGTCGATATCATCGCTACGTTAGCGAACGCTTCACACAGACGACTAAGAGTATGTCAAGACATTCGGAAACTCGGAGGCGTTGCCGTAGTGTTATCGCACACTCGAGGCGAGGAAGGCGACGGCGCCGAGGACGGATGCGAAGAGGAACCTTTCTTACGCGAGTGGGCGCTGTGGGGCACTCGGAATTTGTGCGAAACGGACGACGTGATTCGGAAGGAAATCGAAGTTTTAGCGCCCGAGAAAATCTTAGAGGCGGAAGAGTTGATGAAACAAGGGTTAAAAGCCGAGCTGAATCCGGAAACGATGAAACCGAGAGTGGTTTCGATAGAGAAATCCATGAGTAAAGTCGAGATGGAAACGGCCAGCGCTCTCGGGAAAATTGTTCGCGTGGAACCGGGAAAGAATGAAGGTGATGCCAAAGAAGGAAAAGAGGAGGAGGACGAAGAGTTCCAGATTCCAAAGAATTGGAAGGTCGCCGAGCTTTAACCAATGCGCGCGACAATGCGTATGCTATGAATTATTTTGAAAGCTCCTAGTGCAATAATGTATAATATGATAACGATGAATTGTTTTTGGGATTCCCTACCGAAGGCGCCGCGAGGACTTTTTATCATCACTCGTTTCATTCTTCTTTCGAAACACAATCAAACGAAAAAATGCTAACAACGCGACGCCCCCTGCTGCGAAGATCATCTGCATCTCCCTCCTCTTTCGCAACCTCTCCTCCACACGATCGTCTTGAACTTCCCTAACCGCGGCTTCGTACTCTCTCTCCGCGACCTCTGCATCGAACGTCTTTTGAATTTTGACCAAACTCGTCCTCCTTGAACCCGCGCTCGCGTTCGTCTCGTCCGTAACCGTGACGCTTTCTGCGCCGTGTTTCTCGTAAAATCTGACCAATTTCTTCCTCTCCCCATCGGCAGTCGCGGTCACTTTAAACACGTTCTCTTTCGCCGCGTGCAACTGCCCGTAATACATGAGCAGCGACCCGTATTTCAATCCGCGGTACTTTCTCGAGATTGCAATGTTCACGCCGTACCACGAATCCGTGTATTTGCACCCTTGCGCGAACCCAATCACCGTCGTTTCGACCTGTTTCTTCAATTTCGACGGCGAAAACTTTTCCGTGAACACTCGATTCTTCTCGCTCGTCGCCACCGTCTCATTCTGTTGTTGTTGACGCGTATCTTTTCTCTTCTTCGGCTCTTCTTTCACCAACAAAATCCAAAGCTGATCCGCTTCTTCGTGCAACGCGCACAACCGATCGAAGAACTGATCGTCCGTTTCTTCCTCGTCTTTGTCTTTAGCGCCTTCCCGCGCGAATCGATGTTCCTCCGGGAAACATTGCTTGTGTATCGCTTTCACGTCGCGACTGAATTTGCGAATGGTGTTACCGCTTCCATCGTTGAACGGATTTAAGATTATCAACGAGAGCGATTGGGATATCTTCTTGGTTAGCATTTTCGTACTCTAAACGTGTGCTCTGTGATACTTACGTGTTTAAACGCGTCGCGATTGATGCCTTTCGATCTCTTTTCTATTCGCACGCACGCACAGCGCGTCGGTTTTTTTCTGGAGTTTTAGGTGTGAAGAGTTGCTTCAGAGAGAGTTTTTTTATGAATGAAGGAAACAAACGAGGGGAGATCGAAGCGATGCGAATACTTTTTACTTTCTCGTTCTTTTTCTTCTAGCGTTGCGTGGGGATATATACACACACGGAATAACACTATCGATGAAGCTTTTCAAACGAACCCGCGTTCGTTCTCGCCTCCATCTTCACTTTCTATTGACATCTCCGCTCCGCTCAATACGCGGCTTCCGCGGTGATCACGTCGTCGATTTTCAAAATCATCTTCACCACTTGCGTCGCTAATGATATTTGCTGAATCTTACCAACCATGGTTTCGAACACGCCTTGTTCTTTCATGTCGCAAGTGCCGGTTTCTTTGCAATCGATGCCTAAACAGAAATTCTTTTCTTTCAACTGTCTCGCTTTGATCGTAGCCACCGTTTCGATGGGAGGTAAACCAGAGTTTTCAGCCAACGCGTTCGGGACAGATTCCAACGCCTCCGAGAACGCACGCATGGCGTATTGTTCGACGCCTGGAATGGAATCGGCGGCTGCTTCAACGGCGATGCCGCACGCGATTTCCGCGCTTCCACCGCCGTACACGATGTGGTTACTCCTGACTAAATTTCTCGCCACGCAAATGGCGTCGTGCAACGATCTCTTCGTCTCATCCACCATCATTTTGTTTCCGCCTCGGACAAAGATGGTCACCGCTTTACTCGCTTCACAATCTTCAACTAAAACCATGCGTTCTTTAATGGTACCGAACGCGACCTCTTTTACCGAACCAGCTTTACCTAACTTGTCCGGGGTGAGCTCTTGAAATCGAGGAACGATTCTACCGCCCGTCGCGATCGCCAACAACTCCAACTCGACACCGCCAACCCACCGAATAGCTGGTAAATCTGCTTGCATCAACAGATGATTTGCCTCGTCGTCAAAACCCCACTGGCAAATGACTAAAGTTGCCCCAGAGTCTTTACACTGTTGCACCATATCTGTGAAATATTTCTGTTCTTGCACGCGCAACTCTTCGTATTTTTCGGGAGTGTCGATGTCTATTTTGTGCTTCGTCTTTGGTTTGGGCGGTTCAAACGGACACGTTAAAATGGCAATCTTCGCGTCTTTAATTTCCTTGCGCATTTGCGGGTGCGAGATGTCTTTATCCAACACGATTCCGTTCACTAAACACGTATCTTCCAACTTACCACCAACTTTACCTTCCAATTTTATCAAGTCTAAATTCACGTCTTTCCTTTCCAAATCTGCGACGCCCATGACAGCTTTGACGCATATCTCCGCCATCTCTCGTTTACATCGGTTCACGATTTTCGAACTCAACGTCGTGCAGCACGTTTGTACCAACGGCTCGATATTCTCGCGACTAAACTCAAACTGTTCCGAGATGCGCTCCAACTCTTTAATGGCGACTTTAGAAGCCATCTCGTACCCTTCCGCGATCCTCAACGGATGAATCCCGCGATCCAACAGCGTCTCCGCGTGCTCTAACAACGCGCCGGCTAAAACGACCACCCCAGTCGTCCCGTCTCCGATCTCAAAATCTTGCGACCTCGAAAGTTCGACCAAAAGTTTCCCGATTTGATGCTCGACTTCCATGCGTTCCAAAATCGTCGCGCCGTCGTTGGTGATGGTAATATCGCCGTCGCCCGATTGGAGGATTTTGTCCATGCCCTGCGGTGCGCGAGAAGAAGAAAAATAGTAACAAACGAGTCAGATCGTCCCTTCTGCGCGACGCTGCGCGCGAGAAGAAAACAAGGCCGGCGATGTTGTTCTTTTCCTCGAGCGAGGAGGAAAAAAGTCAACAACAACACCAACAACAACCCCAAAAGAGAAGAGAGAGAACGAAAAAGAGTCAACGAAAAAAAAAAAAAAATCTTCCGAGAGCGACGACGAGAGCGCAAACGCGTAAAAAGAGTCGTCGAGCGCATCGTACCTTTGGTCCGAGACTGCTTCTCATCGTCCTCGCCACGCTCTTCGCGGCGGATATGTTTGCCTTTTGCGCCTCGATCCCCTTGAGTCGCTGTTTAGAGCTTTGTTCCTGTTTTGTTGCATCAGAGAGAGAAAGAGAGAGAGAGAGTTAAAAAACCACCGAGATGAGATCCGGAACGAACATAAAGACGCCAACACGCACGCGCGGCGCGCGCGAGAGAGAGAGAGAGAAAACAAACGACGAAGAAGACGATCAGAACCGACGCACCTTGATGATGAGGAACGGTCGCCCGTACTCGTCGAACGCGAGAGACATGCTTGAATTATATTACGTGTGTAAACTCTTGTTCTTTCGAGCGAGATTGCGTACAACGTGTGACGGCTCGAGCGAGAGCGAAATTTTTTTTAAAAAGGAGAAAACAAGAAAAGAAAAATGTCAAAACACAAGAAAATGTGAACACCTCTACTACACGCGTTTAAAGGGATGTGCAAGTGTAGTGTTATGACAATAACGTATATATATATATATGTTCGTACTAGTATGTTGGACTATGATGACAGTTTTCTCACGCGTGAACTCCGAAGACTTTGATGTTTCCCGTGGCATCCGCGATGGCGAACGCGTCTTGGCCGAAAGGTTGGTTTCTCGCCGCGCCGGCGTGGCCCCAACAGGCGCACGAGAGCGGATTTCGGCTGTTTTCGTCGTCCGCGGCTAAGGCGGGGTCCCAGGAGGCAACGACGGCACCAGTCGATGTGTTGAAGCACTGGACGCCGCTGCCGATGTCGCCGGTGGAGACGAGGACGTGTTCGCCGTCCGAGGAAACTTCTAAGATGCCGCCGGTTTTGACGAAGGATTGATGACGATGGTAGTGGCGCGACGAGGAGAATAACGGAGAGGAGGACGAGGGCGAGGCCATTTGGAACGGAGCCGAGACACCGGCGAACGCTGAGGTGGCTTTGAATTCACCGGAAGCTTCGAACGTTGCCGCGTTGCCGTCGCACGCGATGGCAAAGATTTCGTTCGCCGCGCAAAACTTTGCGTTTACCCATCTCGGTTGTTTCTCAAAGTTTGGCACGGACAAACGAGAGATTTGGCCGCCGCCGCCGCGCACGCCCGGACTCGAGCTGCTCGAGTTGACGCGCAAATCGAACGCGAAGAGACCGCTGGTTGGTGCGGACGCGAGTAACGTCGTGTGTCCACTCCCACCGGCGGCGAGTGCGACTGAACTTACGTTCCGAGCGCCGGGCGCGTGAAACGTCAACGGCGCGGCGCCAAAGTTTGCACATCTCGCATCCCACACGCGAATCGCGCTCCCTTCTCCAGCACAAACTAAGATGTTATCGTCCGTACCAGTCGACGACGACGTTGCCATGCAATCGATGCTTTTATTCACTCGTAACTGTTCAAAATTTTGCACAACCGTGCCTATTTTCTCTCCCGTCGCTAAATCGATTTGCGAAACGCCTCCAAACTTGGTCGCGCAATACGCGACGCGATCGTTCAAAGTTGTACCGACGCAGCTCATACCTTTCTCCGTGCGTATCAACGCGAACGGTTTTCGACTATCTGAAGCGTAGAGTCGAATCACATCGTCTGCAGATGCCGCGAGTAGCGAAGTTTGGCCGTCTAACCACGAAGACGGGTCGAGAAATTGCATCGAAAGGACGTTTCGATGGACGTCGTACGTTTGCGACATTTTCGAGGTGAAGTTTCGAGCGGACGTGCTCGCCGTCGCTTCCTCGTTTCGTCTGTCTTCCTCCAGTTGGTTTTCTTTTGCATCGTGTTCTTCTTCCGCGTCTTTTTCGGAGTTCTTCGTCGACGTCGTTGGCGCCTCTTCTGCATCTTCTTCATCTCGCGCGACTCCCGTCGCCGCGGCTACGTCTCGTTCCTTCTTCACCTCCGCCTTCTCTTCTCTCACGACGTCGTCGCCTAACGGAGGGATGGCGTCGAAAATACTCGCTCCGCCGAGCTCTAGCGACCTCGACGGATCTCTTCGCAACAGTTCTCTTTGCATTTCCGCAGCTTTCGCGTACAATTTTTCCTCCTTCTCGCGAAGCGCGACGAGCGTGTCTCGCAACCGTTTTCTCCGGTCTTGACAATCCAAAATTTCCGTCTTGGTTCGACGAAGCTCCGCGGAAAGCTTTTCGTCCGAAGATGGCGGCTGCTTTTCTCGTTCGTTCGGGTTTCCAAACATTTCGTCTCTGTTTTGGTGCGGAACATACAAATTCGTTCGAATGTTCCCGACGCCACCGCCGCCGCCGCCGCTGATAGGCGTTCGTTGGTGTTGAAAAATAGGCGTCCTCGGCAAAGGTCCTTCCCCTCTCGAGACGTTATCATTGTTACCGCCGCCGCCTCGAAACGATGCGATGCCGTTCAAAAATGCCTCCGTATCCATCCCTTCGTTCGTGTGCTCGTTCGGCCACGGCACCGCCGTATTTGCCAACGGCGTCGGCGGTATGCCTCTGTGCGCCGCCCCGTCCGCCGTCGCGCAGCGAAAACCGGGCGTGCTCGCCGAGAGCGTCCCCATCATCTGCGACTGCTGCTGTCCAAACTCCACCACGCCGCCGTAAAACTTTGCCCGTTCCGGCTGTTTATGCCACGTCAAATTCCTCGCGTTCACGCGCGCCAAAATCTCCTCCGTCGCGTCCACGTTCTCGTACGTTTCCTCTTTCAAAGCCGCTTCTTCTTCGATCACGTCCTCTTCCTCCTCTTCCGCGGGATCCAAAAAGTCCAACTTGAACCCTTCATTTTCATCCTCATCGACGGCACCATCGCGCGTACCATCACCCACTCCTCCGCCGTGACCTCCTCTGGTAACGATCGGCGATCGGTCGTCGTCTACCCATCGCTTGTGCGTCGATTGCGGCATCGTCGTCGCTTCGTATTCTTCGTCTTCTTTTTCAAATTCTTCTTTTTCTCTTCCTCCCCCTTTCTTCTCGTCGTCCAAATTCGAATCCAAACGCATCAGCGGCGAAAACGGAGGCTCCTCGAACGCTTTATCTTCCGTCAAAGTCGTCGTTTTCTTGCTTTTCTTCTTCTTCGTCGAGCGCGTCTTTGGCGTTCGCGCGGTTACCTTTTTCCCTCTTCCTCCGCTTTTCGTCGCCGTAGTAGTCGTCGTAAAAGTCAACGTCACGTCCTCTAAATTCTGCATCGAGCGTAACGGCGACATGGCGCAATCGTCTTCGAGGTCTTCTTCGATCGCTTCTCGCTCGAGAGGAACCTGCGTCGTCGAGCGAGTGCGAGTCGTCGCCGTCGTCTCGTTGTCTTCCGATTTATTCTGGTGGTGGTGATGTTTTTTGCGAGTGGACGACCGCGTCGCCGCTCTCGTCGTCGTTGCTGTTGCGGGGGGCATCTCTCTCTCTCTTTGACGATATTTTTGAATTTTAAAGAGAGAAAAAACATCGTCAAGAATTTTCGCGTATTTCCGCGCGCGGTATTCAAAAGATGTTTGGGTGTTAATATCATATGTATGTGTATGTGGTTAGCGTAAATACATGCGACGACAAAAGTTCTGGCTCTCTTTCTTCTTTTAACTATTATTCTTGTCTTGGAAGTCGGTCTTTGGCGGCCCGACTGCTTTCCACATCGCTAACCCTCCGCCGCGGCCTCGCGCGGCGATGCACTTTTCGTCGGCGTAGACGAATTTGAAGAACGGGTTGGCGCCCGGTTTGGAGGATTGCGAAGATTTCGCGATGTTGCCTTGACCTTCGGTGGTTTTTTCCTCGGTTTGTTTGACGGCGTCCCATTTGCCGTCGTCGATGTCGAAGCCTTTGACGAGAGAGCCGACGCCTAAGGAGCATTTCGTGAAGGTGAACTCAAGCATTTTTAACTTTTGTCTCCAAATGAACGGACCGTCGAAGAAGAATTTGATCGGGCCAACATAGACGCCGTTTCGGATGCGCTCGTTTTGAATGTCGAAAGATTGCACGGCTTTGATTGGGAAGTAGGTCCCGTCGCCGTTTCGGTTGACGTTGGCTTTGTTTTTGTTCGTTCCTGTGGTGTAAATGAGTTCCCATTCGCCGTTGAGCATGTCGCCAGTGACGTTAAATTTACTCTTTTCGCACGCCGCGATGGCATCGCAGACGTCCTCGACGTTTACGTTTCTCGTTTCGCACGCTTCGTGCATCACAGAGATGGCGTCGAACGGCGCTTTGGGATCGCCATCAAGTAACGCGAATTGCGTCAACCGTTTCGGATCGCAGTAGCCTAAAATCCCCGGATCCACGTGGTCAAAGACAATCTCCCCGGATTCGTCCAAGACCATCGACCCGCCTCTTTGGACCAAGAGTTGGTCGTCTTCGCAGACTAAATCATCCCAGTTGTTTAAAATTTCCGTCATGTTTGCCAATCTCAGCGTCGCCATCTCAAACGGCCTCAAATAATCAGCGCCTAAAGTCATGTCCATCAATTTCCTCACTTCCGGAACGTCCGCGTTTGAACCTTCAACTAATACCGGCGGTTTGTTTTTCGATCCAAAGTAACCCGAAATCACCGTCTTCAGCGTCCCCGGAGACCCGATACCGGCGCACATCAACAACAACTTCACCATCCCGGGAAGTTTTACCGGAAGCGCGTCGCCGAATCCCGGCGAATACTCCATCTTACGATACAAAGTCGAAGAGCTCGTCACGATTAACTTATCTTTCGGAAAATTTGTGCGCTCGCAAAACTGCTCTCCCGCGGAAACCGAACCTAATCCAAACGCCACCACGTTGACGTTTTTTGCCTCCAACGCCGGCAAGTCGTCCACGATGAATTTGGCTTGCTCCCACGAATCGAAATCCGCGAGTTGCGTCATGAATAAAACAACAGTTCGTTTGCCATCGTTCGGAAACAACGCCTCGCTTCCGGTGATTTCTGTTTTCGTGCTCACGCTGACGAGTTCGCTCTTGCACTCGTCGATGAACGTTCGGAAGTTCTTCGCGACTTCGCGAATCTTTCGTCTGTTTGCGGTGATTTTTGTCCCAGTCGACGACGAAGCGTCGGAAATGGCCGATCGAACTTCGACCGACGTGGACGTCGTTTTTCGCACAGATTTCAACGAGCGAGCATTCCTAGCGATTACTTTAGCATTCAAAGCTCTGGCGCTCAGAGATGACGTCGCAGACATTGTTATCTTATATGTATATTTTGCGTCGCGAAAATGACGTCGATTAGTGTTCGCGTAAAATCAAAAAAGATGTTTCGTGGCTCAGACGCCGGAACGAAAACCTGGTGAAAATGTAAAGCTGCGCGTGTGCATATTTGTTTTTACAACATAACCGCATCTGTCACGGATCGAAGTCCTTCCTGGTGAAATCGTCTGAATCGATGACGTCCCCGGAGTCGACGGAGCCGGAGGAGGCGTCGCCGCCTGCGTCCGAAGAGTCGTTTTCGACAAAGACTTCTTTCGGCATCTCTTCTAAAGAAATGATGTTGTTTTCGCCGGCTGATGACGATGCTCCCGCCGCTGTCGTCGTTTGCTGCGTTTGTGTTATCGCGGGTGCTATTACCGTCGTTGCTACGTCCGCATCGCCTTCAGATTCCGGGTCGTCTTGAACCGGCATCGATTGCTTCTCCATTTCAGCGAGTTTTTGTTTCTTCGCTTCGAGTTTTAATTCGCGCTGTTTCTCACCGATTCGTGCGACGGTCACGTTCAATTCTTTGGTATATTGCGCGGTTAAAGAATCTGAGAACATGTCTTCGCAAACATCGGCGGAGATGGCAAACGTGTCGCAGCCGATGCTCCCCAAATTGGCTAAATCCGCAGCCGAGCGAACGTTCTTTACCAACACTTTAGATTCCGAGCCGCACTTGGTGATTGTTTTCATCATCTCCTCCGTGGCCTTGAAACCATCGCGACCTGCGTCGTACATTTTACCAAACGTTGGGGCGACGTAACTCGCACCAATTGCTGCCGCCATCAACGCCTGATGCGGTGCAAACACGCCGGATATTTGCACCCTCGCGCCGTCGGCGACGAGCGCGTTGGCCGCTTTGACGCCTTCGTACGAGCACGGGACCGCCACAACAATTCTCTGCGGATCATTCTTCGCTAATACGATTCCATTCTTCCAAATCTCGTCCGAATCTAAACCCCACGAAGGCACGTGAACCTCTTTCACGCTTTCGTATTCCAACGCGGCGTCGACTAAATCGAGCAAAGTTTGAAACGAAAAGTCCTCGTCGTTCGCCGTAGCTAACGTCTCTGACTTTTCCAACAGCTGCATGCTCGTCGTCACGCCAGAGAACAAACCCGTGGGCAACCATTTTCGCCACTCGCTTTCGTCCGCGGAATCCAAGAAGAGTTGAACCGACCCTCGCATGGACGCGCGCTTCGGAAGCCAAATATCTTTCAACATCTCGTTCCGCTTCTCCTCGTCGATCGAGTCGAACACGATCGATCCGTCCTCGTTTACTCGCTCTCCCGACGTTTCATCCCCCATCTGCTCGTCCTCAATAGTATCGCTCGTTGTTTCTTCGTTCGCGTCGTCGTCGTTCGTCGTCGTCGTTTCCTCGCCGTCGCCGTTCCCGGCAGTCACGAACTTTTGCACCATATCGTTCGTCAATTTCTTCAGCATGATTTCCCTATCCGCGACGTCTCTCAAAACCTTTTCGAGCTCTTCTTCCTCCGAACTCCCCAAATCGTCTCTTTCTTCTTCCAGAGAATACTCGTCCGGATCGTCGTTGTTCATTTCCTCGTTCACGTCTTCGTCGTCGAAGCTTCCTTCTCCGTCGAACGGTGTCGCGCTCAGCGACGTCGTCGTCTTCGATTTGTTGTTGTCGCTGCTGCTCTCCCGACCAAAGCGAAGACGACGACGACGAGAGATGGTGTTGTTGCGGTGATGATGATGATGACATCGTCGCGAGGAGGATGTCGTCGTCGTCGTCGTCGTCACCGCGGACGACGCTAAAAGCGCTCTCGAAAGAGAATGCATTTTCAATTTTGGAGAGAAGTTGGAAAATTTTTTCCCGAAAAACCCGCACTTTTTATTAACATAAGTATCAATCATGGCATCATCTTCGGCGTACCGCCAAACGCAAATCTTCCTCAAAAAGACCGCGCAAAAAGGCATTCGAAACGTCGACGATTCAAATCTGCGGTACCGTCTCATCGACGCGAGAGGTGAAGTGTTGGGACGGTTAGCGGCGCAGATTTCGCACGTTTTGCAAGGGAAAGACAAGCCGACGTACGACCGATCGAAAGCTTTGGGGGATATTTGCGTGGTGATAAACGCGAGAGATGTCGGAGTGACCGGGAGGAAGATGGAGCAGAAGCTGTACCATCGTCACACCGGGTTCGTGGGTGGTCTCGTGACGAGAACCGCGAAGGATATGCACGAAAGAGACGAGACGTTTTTGATTCGGAAAGCGGTAGAGCGGATGCTGCCGGATAACAAACTGCGCAGGGAACATTTGAGAAAGTTGAGAGTTTTTCCGAGCGAGGAGCATCCGTTTAAAGATTTAGGCGATCGGCTCGTGCCGTTTGAAATGCCTCCGCGAGCGCTGAAACGATCGGTCGGGGAGGACGAGTACAGATTGGATGTGGAGTCCGGCGGCGGAGACGACGGCTGGCAAAGTTTCAATCCGGAGTTGAAGGAGGAGTTGAACAAGAGGTACGCCAAGAGTTTACAGGCGAAGAGAGGGTGGCGAATGGGGCAGAAAGGACAACAGTTTGTGGATTTAGATTGAGTTTTAGATTAAGTAGCTTTGTGTAATGTGTAGATGTATAATACAGTGATGATAGTTAGCTCTCATGAAATGTTTTCAAAAATATATAAGTATGTTTACGTCATGTGCAAGTTTGACAAATTGTTTGAAGCGTGCGTTGCAGTTGAACTTTTTATTGGTATTTGTTTTAGATTTCGTAGCCGGCTTTTTCCGGATCGAACGAATCTCCATCAATCATCAAGTCTTCGTGTCGCAGTCTTTGCACAGCAACCATCAAAATGATCCACATGCAAAAGAAAGCGACGCCGGTGATTAAGACGCCGGTAAACATGAGAACCGCTGTTTTCACGGAACTTTGTAAACGCTCTTCGGTTTTCCATAATCCGGTAAGTTCAGCGGTTTCTCTTTCCTTTTTCGTTTTATCTTTGTGTGGGTCCGCCCACAAGTACTCGCACGTCACCAGCGAGTGCGCCTTCGGCAAGGACTCTATTAAATTTCTCGCCAGTTGCACGTTCGCTTCCACCGCATCGTACGTGTCGTACGGAATCCACGGGTCGTTGGAGCTCTCAACGAGGAAACATCGGTTGGCAAACACGGTTGTTTCTGTCGACGCCGCCAACGCGCATCGAGTGTACGTGGTCTCAAAATCATACACGTTGGTGTCCAAGTAATATTCGGAGGAAACGTCGACGTAGCCGGGTTCGTCCGTTTTCACGTACGTGATTTCCGCGACGCTCGAACTGTTGTACCGGAAAAAATCGCAAATGGTCGCTTCGAACGATTTATATGGTTTGTCTGAGCGCGCAGTAAAATCATATCGACCGGTTTGCGTCGATTTGTCGTGCAATAACTCTCGACGGCGTCTTTTTTTATCGTCGCCGTCTTCGTCGTCATCTCCGCTCCCGCTACTATGACTATGACTATCTTCCCTATCGTGATCTAATTCTTCTATTTCTACAATGTTTCCTCCTTTCGAATCGCTCGCCAAGGACGCGCACAAGGAGCTCGTAAAAACTGGTTTAAACATCGCATTCATCAACCGCACTGGCGCGTTTTCTGCTTTCATCACGTCGAATGGATCAATCTGAATCATCTTTTCGTTTGCGCTGTTAATGGTGGAATACGTCGCCGCTCTCAATTCGTTGACGACTTTCAAACTCGTCGAAGCGTCCGCGCACGTAACGATTGCGCTCACGTCCACGCTCTCTGGTGACTTTAAGTATTCGTCCACGATAAAATGTGCGTCGTCCAACGCCACGCCAAGCGCGGAGACGCCACCGAACACGATCCAAGTGAGCAACAAAGCTTGCGTCAAGAAAATCGAGCAAAACACAATCACGCGCCAATTGCCTCGCACGATTGCAATCGTCGTGATCGAGGACACGATGAACAAAACGCTCGTTAATCCGAGACTGGCACGTTCTGCCATTTTGGCGTTCGTAGAAATCTCATCCTCGTACACTCGCGCCATATCTTTCACGTACGCCACTTCCTCTCTCATCTCCTGCAACACGTCGCTTGAAGACACAAACACGCCGTCGTCTATGCTTTTTTGTAAACTCGCCTCGATGAAAGGATACGTTTCGTTTTCTAACGTCAACATGATGTCTCTCACCGCACCCGCGGCTTCTGTCAGCTCTCGCGTCAACACATCCTCGCACGAGAAGACTATAAAACATCCGACGGCGCCGAGACACGCGAATAACACCATCACAGATTTCGTCTGTCGCAGCGCCGACCGCGTATACGGGAACGGTTTGAACATCTTCTCGCACTTGTAACAGCACAACGAAAAGATGCATTGCACTGTTGTACACGTAGAGTATTAAAATAAGGAAGGAGAGTTAGTGCGATACGAATGAATGAATGAATGAAACACGTGCACGCAGTCACAAAAAGTGGCAGCTCCCGGCGCGATCGACGCGTATCAAAGCGTAAATATAATAAGAAAAACAACGCACCAGACTTCAACACTACCGCTACTGCAATCGACGCCAACAACATCCCAGCAATCGTCAGCCCCGGCAGCGCCTGACCAATCAAAACGTTCTCGTACGTCTCGTCGTTCCTAAAGTGCAAATTCTTCTCAATTTCCCCGCTTTTCGCGTTTAATCGAGGTAACGAATACAGCGTTCTATCTGGCAACGCGCGCGCGTGGCGCGTTTCGAACGTTCGGTTCGCGCTCACGAAGCGAGATTGGATGCCGGTGGAAAACGAGGACGCTCGGGAATAGAAGTCGTTCATCATTTTTTTTGTATTCTCTGTCTCTCAGCAGCTTCTCTGATGAAAAATCACGCTCGGAGAGAGAGGGAGAGTTACGTGCCTCTCTCTCTCTCTCTCTCTCTCTCTCTGTCCTCCTTCTCGCTCTTCTCTAAACGTCCCGTATCTCGCTCGGTCTTTCACAAGTGCGCGCGTTATTATTTATCACGAGCGCGCTTTTGTGAACTCTAATAACGTATAATAACTACTCTATAAAAAGAAAAAGAAGGAGTTTTTGATGTGTCTGGCGAAATAAAATAAAACAGAGAAGAAAAAAAAAGAAAAGTTCAACATTTTTTCTCCCACATCGGCTGCCCATCAACGAACGAATTTTTTAAGAGCGAAGAGACGACAGAAAAAAAAAAACAGGGAC
>Ga0255778_10002340_pt1 | contig 16448 bp, 13 predicted proteins | sample 071ome_31_FD_179976 | JGI IMG/M metagenome (GOLD analysis project Ga0255778, IMG submission 179976) | Coastal salt marsh microbial communities from the Groves Creek Marsh, Skidaway Island, Georgia - 071405CT metaG (version 2) | ecosystem: Environmental > Aquatic > Marine > Intertidal zone >...
TTTATAACATCGCCGCTGACTATTGCGTTAACGGTGATTTAATTCGTCATAACATTGGTGAAGTAATTACACAGGTTAAACCCTTTCATGATCCAAAATACTATGGTTGGGCATCAGAGGCTGTGTATGACGATATCTTTAAAAAGTATGATCAAGAACAACTTGATCAACTAGGTAAACTAATCGACGAACATATCGATTGGGAAAAAGGTAAAGGCCAAGGTCCTAACGGCGAAACTAAAAAGAAAAAAGGCGGTAAAGGTCAACCTACATATTCAAAAGAAGAACTTAAAAAGATCCGAGACGAAATGAAAGAGGCTATGGTATCTGCGGCACAGGCGGCAGGTGTTGGTAATGTTCCTAAAGGTGTAGCACGTATCATTAAAGATCTTACAGAACCTAAAATGAATTGGAGAGAAATCCTTAATCAACAAATTCAAAGTGTAATTAAGAGCAACTATACATTTATGCGTCCTTCACGTAAGGGTTGGCATACAAGTGCAGTACTTCCGGGTATGGATTTTGATCAAACAATTGACCTTTGTATTGCTCTTGATATGAGTGGATCTATTGGTAGTGCAGAAGCACGTGACTTCTTAAGCGAAGTAAAAGGTATTTGTGATCAGTATGATGACTACAAAATTAAAATTTGGTGTTTTGATACAGAAGTTTACAACGAAAAAGATTATACAGCAGAATCAGGAGAAAGCATCGAAGATTATGAACTTGCTGGTGGTGGCGGTACCGATTTTGATGCTAATTGGAATTATATGAAAGAAAACGATATTCTTCCTAAGAAGTTTATTGTATTCACAGATGGATATTCATGGAATTGGGGTGACGAAAACTATTGCGATACTATTTGGGTAATTCATTCTGATAAATCAATTCAAGCACCGCATGGTATTACTTGCCATTATGATCTTACAAAAGAGGCGGCATGAGACTATTAATCGATGATCCAAATCCTTTAAATGTTTTAGGTATTAGAGAAATGTCTTTTATGCCAAAACATTTTGACGATCTTATTATAATACCATCACATCCATGGCAAATTGATAAATCAATTGACGAAATACGTCGATGGATATATAATAATTTAAGTGGTAGATTTGCTATTGTTAATGATTTGTCCATTATTGAAAACAAATTGGAATCAATATGCAAAATTGGATTTGAGCAATCATCCGAAAAATCATATTTTTGTTTGGGTTGCTCAGTTTTGCATGACCATGAGATTAAGATCGCATAATTAATTAAGTAAAGGAGTAATTAACATATGACTGAAGAAAACAAACAACCAGCACCTCAGGCAGAAACAGGTGCTACTCAGGCAAAGCCTGATCCAAACAATCCTGCCAATCCAGCGAATCCTGCATCACCGGATTTAACCGTAACTGACTTGCAGGCGTTAAAAACAATTATAGACGTTGCTAGTTCTAGAGGAACTTTTAAAGCATCTGAAATGGCAGTTGTAGGAAATACTTACAACAGATTGCAACAATTTTTAGATGCAATTAATCCTCCAAAACCAGAAGGTCAGCCTGAAGGACAACCACAGGCGGCACCACAGGCTCCACAACAGCCTGCGTCTAAATAGGAGAATAAATTATGGCATTCAAACACATAGGAAAACTAGATAACGGTTCAAAGGTAGTAGTTGCATATAGAACTTTACCAAACGAACATTTATCTGCTTTAGTGATTCCGACAGCACCTCTACCAACATCATATCATGACGAATTAATGAAAGTTGTTGAGTCAGGTCAAGGTCAGGATGCATTTGAACTTGCTACTCAACTTTCAGTAAGAAAATTTGCTGATGGATTGAATATGCTAGGTGCTTTACATGCACAAAAATATTTGGTAAAAGTTCCAACAGACTCAGTAACAATGACTCCGACTCATAAAGCGGAAACATTTGTACGTCTTGATGAACTTAATAGAATCATCGCTGAACAAAAAGGTGTAAGCGTTGAGGAATTAGCAGTAAAACCAAATTCAGAAAGTACTAAATCTGCATCTAACAAAACAGCAATGTCCGATGACAAACTTGCACAAAGTTACAGAAATCAAGCAGACTTGCTTTATAAAGAAGTAGTTGAGTTGCGTAAAAAGGCAGATGAATTATCGCCTCCTGCAACTAAAACTTCAAAGACTAAAAAGACTGAAGTTGATGCGTAATGAGCAACAACAAGTCTGGTGGTAAGTTACTCCTTAACACTAATGATTTAGATCCTGATTGGGAGCGTGTTCTCGATGAAATTAACATTGAGAGTCTTCCAATCAGATATCTAACAAAACTTAAATTAAATCTCAAAAATAAAAGTAATATTGTTATAGACGTAAAATCTATTGTTAATAGTTCACCTAACTTAGACGAAGCGGCTAATAGGGTAAATTCAGTAGTTAGAAAAAACAAAAACATTATAGAGAGCATCGATTTTCAAGTCAATGTTTCAGAACTCGTACACAACGTAACAGAAGCAAAAAATGCTTTTACAAAAAAAGTAAATTTTAATCTTAAAAGACAAGGCAGAGGTAGAGGAAAAGGTTTAAAGAAAAATGACGACAAAAGTTAAACTAGTATCATATTCACAACCATCAAACGATTTTAAGGCAGAAGGATTGAATAATTCGCAGGAACTTATTGCCTTTTGTGCTAGAGTATCTAATCCTAGCAATCAAATGAACAAAGAAACTAGTGAAAAACTAATCAAATACTTGATCAAACACGCACATTGGTCTCCACTAGAAATGGTAAGTGCTTGTTTAGAAATCGATACTACCCGTGATATTGCTCACCAAATTGTTCGTCATCGCTCATTCAGTTTCCAGGAGTTTAGTCAACGATATGCTAATCCAGAAGAGATGGGTGATATGTTTGAACTATCTGAAGCAAGACTACAGGATGAAAAGAACAGACAGAATTCAATTGAAGTAGACGATGTACTGCTTCAAACACATTGGGAACAGCAACAAAAAAGAATTATTGATCTTTCAAAAGAAGTTTATGATTGGGCATTAGAACGAGGAATTGCAAAAGAACAAGCACGTAAGGTACTACCTGAAGGACTTACCAAAACACGTTTGTATATGAATGGTACACTACGTTCGTGGGTACACTATATTGAATTACGTGGTGCTAACGGAACACAAAAAGAGCATATGGAAATTGCTCATGCCTGTGCAAAAGTAATCGCAGAAATCTTTCCTTTGGCAAGGGAACTTGTTAGTGAAACCTAAGTTTATTAATGCATACATGGATGTTGCAGAACGTTTTGCACAACTAAGTTCAGCAAAGCGTTTGAATGTAGGTGCGATTGTTGTAAAGGATGATCGTATTATCTCTATTGGATACAACGGCATGCCTTCGGGTTGGGATAATGAGTGTGAAGTCTGTACACACCTTGATGATGTAGGTAATCCTAACCTTGTAACCAAACCAGAAGTATTACACGCTGAATCAAATGCTATTGCTAAATTGGCTCGTTCGAATGAAAGCGGTGACGGAGCAAGTCTTTTTATTACACATTCACCTTGCATCGAATGTGCCAAATTGATTTATCAAAGTGGAATTAAAGAAGTTTATTTTGGTGAAAACTATCGTAGCACAGATGGATTAGACTTTCTAAAAGCGTCTAATATCAACGTTATACAAGTAGATAAACAAAGTACTAGCAAATAGTACTAACACCGCTGTATGACGCTTAAAATGCGTTTAAGATACCTTTTATTTGAAGTTTTAAACTAAGATTTCTACTAGTTTGATACCATCATCTCTACTAGTTTCGAGACTCTTACCAACTATATAAACTGCATTTGGAATAGAACTTCCTTCTGCCAAAGCAACTGCTGTTCCAGGCTTGCTTCCAGTAACCAAAATATCTCCTTTTTGGACTTTTCCTTCAACCTTGCAAGGAACACGACCACGCAACGCAACTGCTACACCGTCTGCTTTTGAGTTCATTAGATAAGCAGGTGCTGTTGAAACAACTCCAGCAAGTCTATGATCTAAATGATATGTTGATTCTGTAACTTCTTCAGTTCCGCCTATTATAACAACCGTACCTGGTTCATAATCTTTATCTGATGCATAAATTTCTGCCAAGTCAGCATATTGTGCCGCTGTTGCTGTACCATTAAATTTTCTAGCATAGATATCACCTGCGGCCGTTCTAACAGGAACCGTGTCTCCTACAACAACAATTTCTGCTTTGTCTGGAGCAAAATTAGAAAGTGCTTGAGAATTTGTTGCTGTTCCTTGAAATATATTAGCGTAAATATCACCACTTACATCTCTAGCAGGAATTGTGCTTGGAGTAGCCGCTACCGTTGCAACAACGCCGGCGCCGCCGTCAACTATAAGTTTTTGTGCTGTTGTAGATGTACCAGATAAGTTAGCAGTAAGTACTCCTGTAACCGTTAAATCACGTAATGTACTTAATCCTGTTGTCGAATTTACATTACCATAATGTGTTCCTGTTGTATTACCTGTAACGTTACCTGTAACATCACCTTCAACATTACCTGTTAATTTTCCGTTTGCATCTATGTTAATTGAGTTAAAATAACCCTGTCCCCATTTGTTTGTGATAGTACCAATACTACCTGTTCCGTCTGTTCCAGGTATAAAGTTTGTACTTTCAAAACGTGCAACGTTTTGTGCACCAGTTCCGATTGCATTAACATTAAATCTTAGTACGTTACCTACTTGGTTTGTTAAATTACCCTCATCACCGGATGTGATATGTATTCTTATGTCACTTCCAGCACCTATTAGTATACCATTATCATTTAAAAAGGATACTTCGTCGGAAAATCTTTGTAATCCGCTATTTAAAATATATTGACTAGCAGGAATACCGCCTAGGTTATCAGCATCTTCTGCTGTACCCCAATAACGCATACCCGGGAATGTAACTTTACTTGCTAAATTTAAACCTTTCTTAATAGCACTGAATCCAGTAATTGGGTTTATACTATTATCAAGGGTAAATTCATCTTTTGAAACAATGTTAATAACTTGATCCTGTACCGTAACTTTAAGAATTGTTCTATTGTTACCTAATACGTCTTTTACAACTGCTGATGTAACTTGAGATACACCTTCACCACCTGTTGCAACAGGACCAACTAGAATAAAATCTTCACCATTAAAGACGTATAATTGTTCACCATCTTCTTCCCACCAAAAATCACCTTTTGCTAGACCGGTTGGTTGTGCTGTTCCTACTTCGGCACCGCCTGCAACTCTAAATTGATTACCGTCATAAAATTTTAAAACTTTAGTGTTTGAATCATACCATATTTGTCCAGGTATAGCGTTTGTAGGAGATGACGATCCTGCAAAATTTTCTAGCATATGAACTAGATTTTCATTTAATATTTCTCCGAAACCAGCATAGTTTCTACCAATAAGTTTGATATCAAGCGTTTGATCAATAGTACCGTCGTTTACTACTGCAATTTGCTGTCCGTTGAATGTATTAACAATATATGGCATAGTAGTATTTACCTTATTCTATATCCAAACGTTTTCTGACATTTTCTTGTATTGATTCTTTATCAACAAACTCATAAGGTGTTCCTTCTGCTTTGTAAACTTCTTTACGTGCATCATTCTTTTCTCTTTCGTCTTTGATAAAATCATACATCTTTTGAAAATCTTCTGTATTAGGAATGCTACTTTGGTTAAGCATTTCAATTATAATGTTCATTTGTTTATACGCAGGATATAATCCTTCAATATTTTCTTTAACATTTTGATCTAATTCTTCTTCATCGATAACCTGCTTGGTGGTATCATATTCAATTTTTTCTAATTTACCATTGTCATATGTTCCTACCCATGCATAAACGTCTGGATCATACGATAGTGTTTTAAATTTTACATCTTTTAATGTAATAGGAGGTGCTTCATTGGTTGGAAATCCACCAATCACTTCACCATTTTTACTATTAAACATTAATGTTATACTTTGTTCAGCCATTGTTTTATTCCCATATTAGACAAAGACTATATTTAGGATCTTCGTCTGTTTCTATTTTTGTTACTTCATGCCATGTTCTAATAGGCATGTCAAACATTGCACCCTTTTTTTCTTGAACTAGATGTTCAACTTCATCATCGTCCCAGTATTTAAAATGAGGTTTACCTTCAGTTAGAAAAACCAACTTAAACTGCCAGTATCCTCCTTGGCTATCTTGATGCCTTACTAGCCAATCTCCCGGTGCGTATTTGTTTACTACTAATTGACTGCACCAGTTTTTATTCTTTTCATCAATATCAACGGTCTTCCAAATGGTATTGACTAGATTATCATCCATGTCCTTTTGAAACAATGAACTAAAGTGGCTTTCACCGTACATTGTACCGTGCTTTTCTGATCCACCCTTTCCACGAAAAGTAAACTTTCCTTGCTTTTCATGTTCCTTTACTAGTTCCATAATCTCATCCACATTTGTTATATAGTTTTCTACCACTTTCCACATTAGATGCTTCCAACATATTCCCAAGTACCTGCATAATTCTTAGTTGTAACATCATATGAATAAGTGTCAATTGAACTATTTGCGGGCATACTAGGTATCGTAAAGAAATTGGACCAGTTAATAGTATGACTACCGCTGACAAAACTATCTCTACCTATAGTTTTTTCACCTACACTTGATATTACCTGTAAATCATTTAGTCCGAATGAGTATCCAACTACTACTCCATCTTCAAATACCAATACTCTAGCATCTTTTGCAAACGGAATACCAAAATAATCCGCAATGCTCTGATCAATACCTCTATCAATAAAGCGAATCCAACCATCAATTGTACCTGCTTTTACTCTTGTAGTGAAATCGACACTAGATCCAATATTGCTTCCTACATTTCTAGTTGTAGTTGTAGGTGCACCAACACCTCTTTTAATAAATTTATACCCGGTTGTTGAAGACTTCGCATTAATTAAGTTTGTAACGTTTGCTTTTACGCCTGTTGAAGTATACGTTCTACCACCAATATATCCAATACCATATCTTCTATATGTTACCGTACCGTATCTACGGAAGAATTGTCCTGATGGATGGTTAGCATAATAGTAACTGCCTAAAATTCTTGCAACCGTTCCTAAAGGATATTCATTTGCTGGGGCTAGTCTTTGAAGTTGATTTTTAACATCATCGATTCCCATGTCTTTTGTGTCTAGATGGAATGCAATATCTTTAGTAATACCGTCAACTTTGCTATCAACGTATTGTTTAATAGCCAATGCTGTAACAACGGTATCGTTATCTGCTGTATTAAACGTTCCGTCTTTGCTTATATATTTGAAACTTGAACCTGTAGGATCTGTAAACAATGCCGATTTAACATTTGTTAATGTACCTTGTGTTCCTAATGAACTATTTTCGATTCTTGATCCTGATTGAATAACAACATTGTTAAGTTCGGTTGCGTGTATTTCACTATTCTGTACGGTTACACCATCAATGGTTAAATCTGTAATTGCTCTTCCTGAATCTAAACTTGGTACAGCACCAGCACCTATTGTTCCTTTTGAAAGATTTGTCATCCATGCTGTTAATGTGTTGTTTACATTAACTGCACCTGTTGCTGTTGTTGTTCCGCTTAGTGTTTTGTTACCTGTAATAGTTTGTGCTGTTGACAAGTAAACACCATCATCAACAAACGCCGCTGTTCCTTCAAATCTGTTATTATCCGCATCTACTAGAACATTACCAGCAGTATTTTTTAACGATCCTGTATGAATACCCACCGAGTCACCAGTCATGTTACCAATAACACTACCAATAACATTACCTGTATGTGTTCCTTGTGATTGTCCTACAATATCACCAATGATGTTTGCGTAAATTGCATCCGAATAAATGTTTCTAAATTTTAAGGATGGTGAACCTATGTTAACTTGATTGTCACCAAATGGTAAAATATCTTTACCACTAATTGCAAATACCGTTTTGTCTGGCCCTGAACCTGAATAGTTTGCACCAAATATTAAAACATCATCTACTTCGTTAACAATTCTAGCGTTTTGATTTCCTGAATCAACATTAATTTTTAATTCGCTGTTGGCGCCAATGTTAATACCGTCATTGTTTTTAAAACTATAAACACCTGTAATTTCTTCGCTATCGTTTCTGTTTGCCCATGTGCTGGCTAAACGTCCGCCTAGTCTATCTGAATCTGTTGCTGTACCATGATGTTTTGTATCTGTGCTAATACCATTTGCATTTGTACCTTTAAGTGTTGTTCCTCTATAACACTTTGTAAAGTTTGGCATTGGTGTAACTGCTTGATCGATTGTAAATTCATCGTCAGCAAGTATAGCATAAACAACATTATTAATATGTCCTGCAACAACAGGATGATCTGTACCTTGATCATCTGTTAAAATCATTGATACCCATTTGGTAAACTCATAACCTTTTAGGTCTTCTGGTCCAACTAAAATGTGTTTGTCGCCATCTGCTGTCCAAGAGTATAATTTATTATTTGTTGAGTCCCACCAAAGGTCACCTTCTTTTCTATTATTCGGTTCTTGTGTTTCAGGAGCAATTTGTACAACACCAATCTGTCTCCATTGAACTCCGTCGAATACCGCAGGACGCATTTTATCTGTGTTCTTGTCAAACCAAACTTGACCAACTTGTGGTCTTGGGGGAGGATTGTCTGCTTTTGCAAAATTTTCTAATAATGATAGAAAGTTTTCGTTTTGAATTTCACCGTATCCAGCGACGTTTCTACCAACTAATTGTAAATCAGTAGTAGTATCAACAACACCATCAGCAATCGTTGCTAATGTTGTCCCGTCTGTTCTATTAATTGTATATGGCATCTTTTCTCTTCACCCCTCTATAGTGTTGACACGTATGTCCACGCACCCCCGCTGATGCGACATAAATGATATGTTCTGTTAACCGATAACGCACTTCCTGATAGTGTAATACCATCTGGAAAACTTACTGACGCAATTACTGATTCACTATTCAATAATCCGTTTTTATCAACCAATGTTGGGTTGATCAATAATGTGTTTGTAACACCTGTTGGTGCTGATGTTACATTAATATTAGTTTGTGCACCTGCAAGTGTTAATTCTTCTGAAAGAATTCTTGCTTCTGTTCCGTCTTCATGCAAAGCAACCGGAGCAAGTGTTGCCAATACGGTAGGTAAAAATGTAGTTAAATTACTTTCACCTGTTGTGTTAATTGTTAACGATAATGTTTTACGTCTAATCTCTTCTGCCACATATTTTTTAGTAGTAGCATCTTGATCGTCTGTTGGATCTTTAATATTTTTAATTTGTGTTGCTGGTGTTGCTTCTTCCGGATCTAATACAATATTTCCTGTACCCCAAATACGGAAATTCAAATCACCACTTGAACTTACGGTACTAATTGTATCACCATTAATTTCAATATCGTCAACTTGTAATTCTGTTAGTACGCCTACATTTTGTAAATTTGAATTAACTACACTAGTACCTAATGTGGTTTCGTTTAACACATTAACTTCATTAACTCTAAATTCTTTTCCTGTTGCAACGCTGATAGACTCTGAACTTTCCCATGCTTCGTCTGTACGGGACCAAGCAAAAGTATGATCACTATCACCTAATAGTGTAATACCGCCGCCATCTGCTAGAACATCAGTTTCATTGCCTTGAGCATAAGCAAGTTCAATATTTTTATCTGATACTCTTAAATTTTGTGAATCAACAAAAGTTGTCGCACCATTTACCGTTAAATTCTGTTGAATAATAACACTACCGCCGAATTCTGTTTGACTTGTAGGTTTATTTTCAAATATTTTAACATTCATTGCACTAGCATCTATGTTGATAGCATCAATAATACCGCCATTGCCTTGAGAGTTAACTCTAATTTTAAAATCTTTATCTTGTAAGTTGTTTGTAAGTGTTGTTACATCACCAATAATTTGAACGTTAAGATCTTGTTCACCTCCAAGAACCAATCCATCATCTGATTGAATTGATAAACCTGCATTTGATGTTGACGCAATATCTGCACGTAGGAAGTTACCAGGATCGATACCTGCAATAGTATCTGCTGACGTTGCCGCACCATGTAACTTTAATCCGTTTACGTTTGTTGAAAAATTTAAACCTACTTTAATTGTAGCAAATCCTGCAATCGGTGTTAATGGTGTAAATTCGTATCTACTTAAGATAGCAACTAATAAGTTATTAACAAATAATTTTGAAATAGCACGACCGTTATTGTTTGTATCTGCAATAGATTCAACTTCCCATCCGTGTTTTCCTTGTGCTTCACTATAGATAGGTCCTGCAAGTGTTAAGTTAACACCATCATAAAAGTGTAACTGATTGTTTAATGAATCAATCCAAAGGTCTCCCTTAACTAAACCTCTTGGTTCATTTTCTTCAACTAGTGGTCCACCCGTTGGTTTAAATGTTGTACCTGTGTATACTTTTAAACGGCCTTCTAGTTTATCATACCAAACTTGACCTTCTAACGGATTATTAGGTGCAGTAGTATTAGCAAAACTTTCAAGAACTTTAACAAAGTTTTCGTTAAAAATTTCTCCGTAGTTACTAAACTTTTTACCTATTAAGCCGATATCAGTAGAACTAGTATCTACCGTTCCGTCGACTACCGTTGTAAGTACCGTTCCATCAGTTTTGTTAATAGTATAAGCCATTATTTTGCGTACCTTATAATATAATTCAATGCCAAGTAAGGATTCATTACATCAATGTTGCTGTAAGGTCCTGCCCCGGTATTATCAGTAAATTGTGTTCCTGAATGTCCTTGTGCATTATTTGTTATATCTTTTGTTTCATCGCCACCTGTACCTGCTAATGAAAGTGCAGAAGCATCAGTAACTCTGCCTGCAACACCGCCACCAGCGTCCACAGGATTATTATTAATATCTTGTACCGTTAAGTTGTTATCCATGTTATCTAAACCTAGTGTAAATCTACCACGTAGATCAGGAAGTTTAAATGTGCTTGGATTTACTCCAGTACCAAATGTTGTACCAATAACTCCGTATAAATCGTTGTACGTTCCGATAGCAACTTCTGAACCGTCGCATAACAAATATCCAGTTGGTGCTGTTTGACCAGCATATGGCATTATTGCACCTACTGGTACCGTTGGTGCATTACTAAAGAAATCTGTATAAGCAATCTTTTTAAGTCCTGCATTCTTACGAGAAATTAACAACGTGTCGTCATTAACTTGTGTTGTTAGTACTGCATCCTGTTCATCGATTGCATCTTGTGTTAGCGTAACGTTAAATGTTTTTGTCGATCCACCTGTTTGACCGTCGAACGAAAATCCTGTTGTATCAGAAACGTGTCCACTAACTTTAAACACGGTACTAGCAACTAGTCTGTCTGCTGTACCATTAACATTACCAGTAACATCACCAACTACCGTACCGTTTAATCTACCTGTGAATACTTGTGAATGAATGTTTTTAAATCTTAAACTTGGTGTACCAATTTCAAGCATATTATCAACGCTAGGTGCAATACCTGTTGCGCCATCTACTGGAGCATCTTCACCAACTCTTAAATGTCCTCGAGTAGTTAAATTTCCTCCAACTATCATTGCTTTGGTAACTGCCGCACCACCTGCTACTCTAAATGCCGCTGTGTTTAAATCTACTACATCTTGAGTAGATGCCGCTTGAAGCGTTTCAGTAAAATGTCCGCTACCTGTAACATCTAATGTTGCTTGTGGACTTAATTGATTAATACCTATACGTCTATTAGCACCGTCAATTCTTAATGCTGTTTCAATTACTCCGGTTGACGTTGGAAAAACTTTAAAGTCAATATTGCTATCAACGGAGTTGTTTTTAATAACTGCATTGCTTCCTGCAATTTCTAAGTTAAAAATTTGATTAGAACCAATTGTAACACCACCGTTGTTTCTTACAAACAACTGACCGTTCATTGTATCTGTAATATCACTTCTTAAAAAATTATTTGCATTTACAACTTCTACCGCAGGCTGTGTTACACTTAACGCATCTGCTTTTGTTGCACTGGAATGTAATTTGTTTAAAACGATTCCATTACCATCGAAATCTTTTTCTGAAATATTAATACCAGGATATAATTCTGTAAATCCTTCAATAATCTGTCTTGGAATAAATTGATCTTTTGAAATAATTGTAACAACTTTATCATCAACATAGTTTTTGATAATTGTATGCTCTGTTCCTGTTGTATCTGTAACTTTTTCTGCTTCAGCACCTGATTTAAGTCCGCCACTAAAACTTGGTCCTACCAATTGGAACTGAGCACCAGTATAAATGTAAAGTTGATTGTTTGTTATATCAACCCAAACATCACCAGTTAATGGATTTTGCGGTTCTGTTGTTTCAACATGAACTCCGCCTGCTGGTCGCCAATTACTTGCTCCAGCGGTTGAATCATTTATGTATAATCTGTTTGTTGCACTATCATACCATAACTGCCCTTCAATTGGATTGTTAGGTGCAGTTGGATTTGCAAAATTTTCTAAAATGTGTACAAAGTTTTCTGCAATCGCTTGACCATAACTTGGTTCGTTACGACCAATCAACGTAAGTGATGTTGCCGATGTATTACGACTATTATCGTCGATGGTAATCGGTATCTTTTGTATTTCGTTTGTAAAATTAACCGTGTAAGCCATTTATTATATCTCGCTTATATTTGTCAAACTTTGTACTCTAATTGTATAATCAATCTGTATTAATCTGTTTAAAGATTTTTGCACAGGGTGGAAAATTACGTGTGTTAATAATCTGCCTGTGTTCGAACCCTCAGTTGAGTACGCTCTTAATCCCAATTCGTCAAACACAAATTCTCCATCCATGTTTGTTGAATTATCAAATGCTTGTTGTCCGCTCGGTTCACCATAGTCAAGCAAACAACTTACAAGAATATCTGTATATGTTGTTCCTAAAATGTGTCTAGTTTCAATGTAGTTTCTTGCAGGATCTGTATTATTAACGTTGTTATCATCAACCGTTTTATAATATGTTTGATTATAAAGAGAAGCATTAACACCTGTATTGTTTGGTGTTAGATATGTAATAATACCTGTTGGGTCAACCGTTGTTCCGCCGTTACCAAATGCCATTTCAACGATGTTACCTTTACCTTCATTACCTAGCGATTCTGCTAGTGAAATACTCATATTTTCATAATGAATAGCATTACGCTTATCCACTAGGATTTCACCCGATTTTGGGTCTGATATCTTAATGTGACCTTCTAAATGTATGCCACTTGTTTCATTTGGCTTTTTTATTTCTTGCTTCTCGTTCACGTTTTTATCCTTGTCTGACATTGGTTACTCCCTAATATTTATTACAGGTAAACCAGAGGTCCTCTCTAGTAAGAACTGAGATTGTGGAGAATCTGTTCTTTGTAGGGTTACACCATTAGTTGCTGTACCCGATCCTTGGCTATACCACACTTTGCCCTGTCTTTGTATCACTTTTACTTCAGTTCCATCCACAGGAAGGTCCCTTAAAACCAGTTTATAGTAGCCTTTAGCAACACTATCTCCTACTGGTTCTATGGTATATTCTGGAACTTGAATTACATCACTATCAGTACCAAAACTGCTAGTTTCGTTACTATCAAAAGCAATTTCTACATCATGTTTAGTAATATTGTTTGTGCTTGGAGTTGGTTTTTGAAGTTTTCTTCCTCCAACATACACTTCCACTTGATCATGTGCATTTGCACTCGTTGTAATGTTTAATGTTTCTAATACATGTGTTTGTTTTCCGTTTGGTAGACCATCTCTAATTACAACTTCAAACACATTGATAGTATCAGTATATGGCATTGTTTGTGTTGGTCCGCCGTCAACAACTAATGTTTTTGCATCATGCTTTTGAGCAACACCAGTACCTAGTGTTCCTCTTGTAATTTGTTGTAACTTATTACCGTCAATTTTATAAAACTCAATTCTTTCCTTATTAATCCATATAACACCAGGAACTCTTCTTTCTGGTGATGGCGTTTCAAAGAAACTTGCATCGTCAACAATAATTTCTGTGTCAGCGATATCTAAATCTTGTGCAAGTGTTGTTGTATCTTGTTTACTAATACGTTTGAAATGTGTTCTATTAAGCATATCATTAAACACTCTGTATCCAACAGCATCATATGATATGTCTTCACTGAATGACGTTATTACAACTCTCGATGTTGGTAGTTGCTCAAACTTGTTATCAACATAAATTGTATAACCATCATCCATTACTTTATAATCTCTATCAGCAACTAGAGGTTTACCATCTAGTTCAACCCAAATATAGTTACTATCAATTGCACGTCTTGCGATTGTGTAATGTCCGCCTAACTGACCGTTGAAAACTTCTTTACGCATTAGATTAGCATCGTGATTTGTAAATGTTGTTACCCTAATTTCTGTTCCTTGTGCAAATCCTGTTGAATCATTGTAACTATTTCCTACAAGTGTAATATAACCTGCACCAGTACTATCGTCATCATTATGTTTATTAATTTCATAATCGTGTTCACGTAAAATTGTAATTGCAATGACATCACCTGCTTCTAAATTTCCACTATAAAAAGTTACTAAGTTAGTTGCAGTATCGAATTGGTAATCTGAAATAGGAACAAGTTTAACACCGTTTTGATGTACTTCTAATTCTCCTAATGCTAAACTAAATGCTGGGTACGCCGGATCTTGACTTGCAAGATAATCTAGTGTAATACCATTTGATACATAATAAATTGTATCCGGTGCTTTTAATCTTTCTCCATTTGCTTCCACAATGGCCATGCTATGGAAAGGTTCGATTTTATCAGGTGTTTGTGATAATTGATATTCTATCGAACTGCCGTCAGTTATGAATACGTCAGTTTTAATCTCACTAAATGTTTTATCAACACCACTTAAAGCAACAACTTGAATTACCTTATTTGCTTCTACTGGTGGATTTACTAAATCAATTATTGCGCCAGATGTTTCACTATCCTTTCTAACAACATAATCTTTTACTTCACCGTTAACGGTTACAAATGCAGATTTAACATCTTCAAATCTCGCGGACATTAAAAATTCTGTTGTTGATCCATCACCTGTGAATGTTGCTCTTTCTAAAATATTAGTACCAGCAACGTTTAGTGTTTGTACCGTTACAAGGTCATTTGTTTCAGGAGCATCAACACTATCACCATTTCGATTAATTTCTTTAATTGTAATAGTTTTATCTTCATAGTTAATTGTGTAATCATCTGGATGTATATATTCTCCTGCGACCGTTACATAAATGGAATCATTTGTTCCTGGATATCTATTGAATCCGAATGTTCTAGTTGTTCCATCACCATAATATCTATTTGTTTCAATAATAGGTGAACCATCTGCAGGTGAATTATAAATTTTCATATCAACTGAATCAAACATCTGCCCTGGAACAACTTCTTCCGGAGCATGACTTGTGTCAGGTGTTACAAAACCGTCTCCATCTAAACTAATATCCTCTGGACGAGTTCCTGTTGCTGTATTGTATGCAAAGTTACCACCTTGAATAATAGTATCTAAGTTGTTAACATCAGTCGGTGTTAAACTACCATCGGATGTGCTTTCTCTAAACACAACCAATACACCATCAGCAGGAGTAACGCTTAAATTAAATGTTTGTGTATTTCCGTCACCAATAATTGTTGCTGTGTTTGTCGGATCCTGTCTTACTCCGTCGAAGTAAACATTAATTTCTTGTCCGCTTTCTGGTACATATGGTAACAAGAATGAACTTGTACTACCATCTGCACGGAAAGCATAATCCGTGTTGCCACCTGAGAAAGTATCCCAACCGTGACTGAACCAAGGAAGACCGTCCCAACCAACACTAACACCAAAGTCTAATCCTTGTACTTCAACACCTGGATATTCAATTCCAGTCATTAATTGTGCAGGGTCTTTACCTGGCATACCATCGGTAGGTGAATAGTAATAATCAATTCTATCAACAGCATTCATTAAGTTAATAGATTTTTTGTATTCTATACGAACCGTTGATCTTTCTTCTGGTGGTTCTTTTAATGTAATATAACCCTGTTGTTTTTTATATGTAAATTCTGTTGATGTTTTAATTGATACATCAAAATTTTCAATATAAACGGTTTCGTTATTAATACTAATATCAAAATCTCTTTTGTCAAGAGTTGGTAAAAATGTTAATTGATATGTAATTTGACCTTTGTTAGATGTATATTGATCAACAGCACTTTCATTTAAAATATTTTTAAAACTCTTAATTCTATCAAACTTAATACTTGTATTGTTTGTTCTTACTTTCTTGTTTTCAAGAATAGCAACCGCTTTTGCTGTCTTTGTAACTTCTCCACCGCCACCTGTTATGGTTACAATAGGAGCCTGTGTATATCCTGCGCCTGTGTTTT
>Ga0255778_10002346_pt1 | contig 16408 bp, 10 predicted proteins | sample 071ome_31_FD_179976 | JGI IMG/M metagenome (GOLD analysis project Ga0255778, IMG submission 179976) | Coastal salt marsh microbial communities from the Groves Creek Marsh, Skidaway Island, Georgia - 071405CT metaG (version 2) | ecosystem: Environmental > Aquatic > Marine > Intertidal zone >...
GACGTATGACAGCGGTGGCGTCGGTCAGTCTCGTTTTCGTCTTCGTGATGTGACGACGAATGGATGGAATGAGTGAATGGATGGATGTTTTGAGCGAATGGATGGATGGAATGAGCGAATGGAATGGATGGAATGAGCGAATGGAATGGAATGAATGTGTTTATTATGCGCTGTACGTACTAGCTATGCGTTTATGAAGCGTCACACCGCGCTAACGCTTCTTTTGACCGCGCTTGGACGCGCCCGACGAGTTCTTCTTCGACGCGTGCATCGCCTTGAGCGCGCCGGGCGGGTAGGAAACCTTGACGCCGCCGGGAAGGGTGGTCGACGCGTCAGGTTCGGAGATTGCCTTGAGCGCGGCACGTTCGGCGGGAGTCGCGAACGGGGCTCGGATGAGAATGTCGAGGGCGAGCTTGGTGGCTTTGCCCTTTTTCTGAGATCCCGGAGTGAGCTTCATGCGGTATTTGAGCGCGTTGGACGCGACGAGGGGCGCGCACACCGGCATGGCGTAGAGAATCTCGTCATCCTTGAGCGGTGCGCTGACAAGTCTGTTGACGATTTCACGGCGCTCGGCGTCGAGCTTGAGCCGGTCCTCGAGTGAGGTTTTGGAGCGTTCCTCGGCGTCTTCTTCTTCTTCCGCTTCGGCTTTGGATTTTTGCGCTTCGGCTCGCTTTTCGGCTTCGCGGCGTTTGTAAGGCGCCGGTGCCGGCGTCGGCGCGCTCGGTGCGCTCGGTTTCTCTTGTTGGCGCTCTTCAAACTTCTCTTTGGCCTTGATTTCCTTCTTCTTGGCGCCCTTCTTCCCTCCAGCGCCGAGAAACGCCATGGCGAGTTCTCTATCCTCGTCGTCCTGATCGGCGTACTTGGCCTTGGCGCGCTTGAGCTTGGCAGCTTTGCCTCGCGGTAGCGGTTTGTTGTTTGCGGGCTCTTGCGGTGGGTCTCTGGATGGCGATTTCTTCGCCGCGAGCTCAGCGAGTGGGTCGACGAAATCGTCATCGTCGTCATCGTCCGAGCGCGCCTTGCCGCCACCCTTCTTCTTACCCTTCTTTTGCACTTTGCGCTCCTTCGCCGACATCCGAGGCGCGGACGCCTTGGTGGGCGTCGGCTTGGGGGAATCTGTCTCTTCAGAGCTGCTCAACCGCACCGGGGGTCGATCTTCGCCGCCGTCAGTAGTCTTCCCGCCGCCACGATCGCCGGCGAAACCGACGCCGCTATCCAAAAACTCGGCGAGTTTGTCCACTCGATCCTTTGCGTCGGCGTCGACGACGGCGCCGTCGCCCAAAGTGACCTTCTTCATCTCAACTTCCACGTCATCTCCTTCATCATCATCTTCGTCGGCGTGACTAAGATTATCATCATCGCTGATTTCTTGCACGTCGTTATCCTCATCATCCAGCACGTTGAAATCGCTCCGAACGAGTCTGTCATTCTTGTGCGCTTCGGCGTTCTTTTCGCTCACCATGAACATGACACCGAACGCCATGATGAGTTGCGCGTGGGGCAGAAATTGTTTATCCTCTCGCGTGACGTGCACGATGCCTGGAGGCAATTTATCACCCGCGATGGGAGATATCTTACTCACGCGCTCGGATGCGGTACACCAGGCGGACGTCACCGCTCGCGAGTTCCATGCAGAGCTGCGGCACATGACGGCGGCGCCGGCTTGAACGAGCGAGTAGGACGGGACCGCCTTGAAATCACCCGGAGGGGGCTTCACGATGGTCACTGGCGCCCCCGCGATATCGGCGTGCACAAATGCGTCACCGGGCAACATGTATCGCTCGATGAGCATTTCCGCTTGCGTGGCGTCCTTCGCCTGCAGGACGAGACAGTTTTCGCTCGTGATGAACCAATGAAACTTTTCAAACCAAAGCGGTTGTCGAGCTCGGGTAATTTTAACACCACTCGAAGCCTTCTCCATGGCCGCTTTAGCGCGAGCCTCAGCCGCGGCCACAGCCTTGGACTGAGCCTCCATCGTCTTGTCAAACTTTTCTGCGTGCTTCTTTTTCGCCGCAAAGTGCATCGACGCGTTGGCGTGCGCGCTCAAGCCCAAATCGAGCGTCACGGATACGCGCTTCTGCTTGCCTTCCGCCTCTTCCGATTCGTCCAACTCGTCAAGATGGTTCGCAAGCGTCACGGTGATTTGGTTATTCTCAAAATCGAGAGACTTGATCAAACTTGCAACCGGATTACCCATGCGCCGTTCCTCCTTGATCATCGCTTCGAGCTCGACCCAAGACATGCCGCTCGCCAGCGCCGAGTTCACGGCGGCGAGCGCCGTGTCCACAGCCTCGTGGTTGTACTCGATCAACACGGCGCGCTGTTCTTCCTTCTCGCGCTCTTTTTCGAGCTGCTCCACGCGGTTGCGCTGGTCCTTCAACGACTTTTCCAACTTGGCGAGCGCCTGAGCCTCTGCTTTGCGACGCGCTAGCATGCCCGACTGCGCCTCGAGCGCCATGTAATACTCGTCCACCGCGTTGTCGAAAGCAAAGACGGGATCTGTACCCGCGGGAAGCTCGAACGACTTGGTCGGCCGTCCCTCGTTCTGTTTGAGATCGAACGGGGAAAAGTCATCGAACACTTCTATGGCGTCGGTGCCGTCCGCCTTGGTATCCGTCTTTGTGTACACGAAAGGCTTGGCGACTATTTCACCCGTGGTGACGCCCTCAAACCAGTTTTCAATCTCAACCACCGCTTTTGTGAGCGCATCCACGCGTTCGTCGTGCGCGCTCTCATCGAACGGTAGCGTGGCACCGCTTCCCTTGTCGATGCCCGCCGTCAAACACACGTGTTCTGCGATGGAAGGCGAGTACCCGAACGCTCTGCACAACGCTTCTCTCAACGTCGCCGGCACCCGCTCCGACGTCTCCGCCTCGCCCACCTCGCTCGCGATGGTCCCGCGCGATAACGCGCTCGCAACGTCGTCGCGGTCGTACTTTCTAAACCCCTGAAACCGATCGAGTGGGTACTGATGGTTTCCTAAAATTTTCACCCCCTTTTCGTCGTCGCGGTGCGTTCGCAACAAAGTGAGCACGGTGTAATTTTTATCCGTGAGCACAATGTTACCCTGCGAATAGAGCTCTACGATGATGTGGCACTCTGTATCACCTCCACCAAACGTAAAATCAACCGCTCTATCCTTCCCCAACTGTCTAACGTCGTTTAATCGCTTCGTCTTGACGTGCATGCGAAGCTTTGCAGTAAACTTACTCGGCGCCTCCGGTTTCGCCCTCTCATACTTGGTTCTGTGTATTCTCATCCCAGACTCTATCAACACCATGATCTTTTCACTCTCTGCATCTTTTTCATCCAACGCGTCCCCGGCGTCTCTCGCCACGGCGCCCGACGGCTTGTTAAACTTGAACCCAAACGTTCGTCCTCCCGAGTCCAAGTCGTACACGTTCGCGCACCAACATCCCATCGCGCTTCGTCTGAGCGCTGCGACCGCCGCCGCGACGTCATACGCCGTGTACTTTTGTTTCGGCATGTCGACGTGCGAGCGTCAGGGCCAACCTTCACCGCGGTCTTTCGCGATCGACCGGCGACGGCAAAGAACCGATCGGGTCGGATTGGATTGAAAAAGCGTTTCCTTCCCTCTAGACGCACAACCAAACGCGACCGACGGCGACCCGACGGCTTTGGCTACCGATCCCTGCCCGACACGCGCGTCTTCTCGACGAGAACGACGCGAACGGACGCCTCCGCGAAATAATCAATCCACGGCGCGCCCCGCGACGCGGAGTGACGCGGGCCTCGACGCAGTGATGCGGTGCCGACACACGCAAGAAACGTATCGTAAACCCTAAACCCTCGTGTACTGGCATATCGCCTTAAAAACCCCACAATACGCCATAAACGAAACCATCGCGAACCCGGGTCCTTCGAAACGCGTCATAACGCCGCGCGTTTCGCGCGAACGACACCGGCGACGCGATACGATGAGGTGCGACGACGCGATGACGACGACGACGACGACGACGCGCGCGTCCCACTCTCCGGCGACTCGATCGGTTTTGACGCGCGTTGGACCGATCGATCGACGGGGACGACTACGATGGATGCGTGGATCGCGCCCTAGTACACTTTGATTTTCATGGGATTCGATCCGTGGACGACGCGATGATTCGATCCGCGGACGACGCGATGGAGCGCGTGACTGACGACGCCGATGTACGATTTCTCTCTCGCGCGCAGTGGGTTTTTCGATGCGCCGGCGGACCCGTCGCTTTTGGGGGAACTGGGCGGCGACTTGGAGGACGATCTATCGACGCTCTCGCTCGAGCGACCGCAAGAGGAGGTGCACATCATGAGCACGCGAGAAGAGGAGGCGATGATGGCGGGACGCGGTGGTGGAGGATTGCTGCGACCGTCGGATTTGTTGCCGCAGTATGGAACGGCTCCGCCGGTGGGGACGAAGACGGCGGAGGAACTGGAACGAGCAGCGTACGCGCCCGCTCCGCAAGTGCCGCGCCCGCCGTTCGGAGGCATGATGATGCCGCCGGGGATGGGACCGCCACCGGGGATGGGACCGCCGCCGGGGATGCCACCGAGTATTCCGCCGGGGATGCCGCCGGGGATGCCGCCAGGTATGGGACCGCCACCGGGGATGGGACGCCCGCCGCCTCAAAAGTACCGCGGTGAAGAAATTCCTGAGTGGGCGGACGGTCCGATGGCGCACGCGATTCCGATGGATGTGCCGGGCATGCCCGGTGTTCGTGCGTCGCCGCAAATGCCGTCGGCGCCGATGCCGAGCGGTCAGCCGAGAGCGCAGGGCAGAAGACCGAGAGAACAGCGTCCGCGAGGTCGTCCGCACTACAACGGCAAGTACATGGCCAATGATGAGATTGAGACGATTCTTCGTATTCAATGGAGCGCTACACACCCACAAGACAGAACGGCGTACGAACACGATTACTTTTATCAGTGTTGGTTGCGCCGTAACAATCCTTCCAAGTTGAGGGAGCCGTTCTGCCCTGAAACTTTGCGAGAGCTCGCGTCTCACGAAAAGGAGGCGCGAGGACCGGTGACGTTCGTGCCCGGCTTGGCTGGTCTCGGTAAGGTGCCTTTCGGGAACATCAGATCCCCAAAACCATTGTTGGACGTGTCGTCGGGTAACGGCTCGACTGGCGAAGACAACGAGACGGCTGAAGAGGGTACGCAGAGGCGTTTGGAGCAAGAGCCGCTCTTGGCGGCGCGCATCATGATTGAGGATTCCATGTGCTTGCTGCTGGACGTGGATGATATCGATCGCCAGCTCGAGGAGGGTAGACCGAGCGAAACGGAGGAAGACTTGAAGAAGCGCCGCACCTTTCTGTTGGATGGTTTGGTCAGCACGCTTCGATTGCCCTCCGTTCCCGTGCTCGCGGTGGGCGGGGCGGAGCACGACGGCGTCTTCCAGCGCATCGTGACTCTCGCCAAGGGTAGAACTTTGCTCGCCAAGGCTCTTCCGCGCTTCCCTCTCGGATCGGCCGCCGCCGCGACTCTCGTTTGGGCAATCTTGCGTAACGTCGGCATGTTGTTGGGTGGCAAGAACGCTTCCAACAACCCGAGCGCTGAGGCTCTCTTCCGTGCCGCCGCGGATTGCGTTCAACTGATGAACGGCGTCGCCGTTGAGGGTACGCTCGGTGCGATCGCGACTGGTATGAGCGTCGCCGAAGCCAAGCAACAGCTGGCCCCACTTACGACTGCGAGCTCTACCACCTCGGCTCTCGTCTCCGCGCTCTCTGCCGCTCTCGAGCGCGCACACTTGTTGGAGATATCGCCGACGACCCACAAGGCTTTCGGCGCGGCGTTCGGTATGGTGTTCAACATCTTCGATCGCCATGCCGCCACGGCTACGAGTCGCGGCTCGAGCGACTCCATCTTGCCGCGCGACTTGCTTCGCGCGCTCATGCATCACTGCAACGAGCAGCAAAAGGCGAGGCTGAAGAGCCACATCTCCGCCATGGGTTAGAGGAGTTTAACAAGCCGTCCTTTCGAGGGCGCCCGTACCGGTAGTATTCGGAGCGTTGCGCGGTTTTTGAAAGCGTTGCGCTCGTCCAAAAACGAATCCCGGACTTTGTCGTAGACACTTTCCTAGGATGTAAATACAAAAAACAATACGTAAACGTAATCAACGAACGTCGTGGCTGGTTTTCAAAATTAAAAATACATTCTAGCCTGCGAGCGCTAGGGCAGAGGTTCAGCCATGTTCCCTAGCCTATTGAGATGCAAGTATGCGTCCGTGCCATAGTTTTCCATGGATAGCACTTGCAAATCACCTCCAAAGTATCTCGCGTACAAGCGAGACAACGGAAGACCGTAGCCGTAACCAGCCAAAACGACTGGTCCGGCGGAGTCGGCATCCATGTCCTTCAACGGACTTCGCGCCGTACTGTACAGATACGTCCAAATCTTTGCCAAACCACTTCGACGAATGCCACCACCTTCGTCGGAAACTTTGATAGTCACGTCTTCAGCCCCTTCAGCGATGACAATCCTGATCGGTGGCGGTGGTGTATCGCTATTCATATACTTGTCACTCACGGCGCGCAGAGAGTTTTTGATGAGCTCAAACAACATTTGGTGAAGATGGCCCGGCACGTAGGCAAACGTGAAACCTTCTTCGCCAAAAAGCTCAACCTCTGGGGCGTCTCCGTATTCGCGCATGCAAATAGATCTAGCGTCTGCGATGGCGTCGCGCGCCACTTCCAAAGGGCTCAGAGAGGTGCAAATCAATCCAATGTAAGACTCCTTTGGCGGATCGTGGAGTGCTACGTGCTGACCGATGAGCATCCGCATACCGATGCGACTCATGTAGAACCCATCCAAAAACTGATGAACCTCCGGAAACTCGTTGAGCTCCGTCGTCGCGTATGTACCACCGCGCCTGAAGCCGGAGGGTTTGTTCTCCTTTGGGCGCTGCGCCTCGAGCTGCTCCTTGAGCTCGAGAACCGCGCGCGCAATCATCGGCACCACATTTTCGTGCCTTGCCATAATTCGCTTGAGCAACTGCGTAAACTTTTCTTCATCCTCCATGTTTTCAATCGGAGGAAAAGTCCGAAGTTCGGTGAAAGATTCGACGTACCAATCTCGCACGTCGAGAACCTGCGACATGTCGCTCAAACCAAACGGCAAGTTTTCCAGTTCCGCCACTCGATGCGCTAATCGCACCGGTAGCTCCTTGTGAAGAAACTGCGCGCTCACCATGAGTTGTCGATGTATCGGCTGCGAACCAAAGTCCAGCATGTACTTCAAACTCACCCCAGTCTGGCTCCGAAAACTCCCTCGGTAAATATCATCCACCACCTCCTTACCAAACCTCTCCCCGAGCTTTCTCCCCGTCGTCTTCCCGCGCGCCGTCGCCGAAGCCGCCGCCGTCGCCGCCTCACTTACAAACGCCGAAGCCGATGTCCCAGCCCCATCCGTCTTTCTCTCCGCATTCGCCGTCGCGGTCGCGGTCGCTCCGCCCGACGTTCCCTCCCCTCCTCCCGCCCCGCCCGGCGTCCTCGTCGCCGCCGCGTTCACCTCCGCCGCGAACCCTCGCCTCGCGAACGCATCCAACACTACCCGCGTCGTCCCACGCACCGTAGACGCCCGAACCATCGATCGCATCGCGCCCTCACGAACGAATCAAACGAACCGCTTTGCAATTTCGAACCAGTGTTGAACCGAACGCGCACACACACGCTTCCACCGCGTCCACGTCCACGCGCGTCGACCGACCGATCGGTCGCCGTCGGTACCGCGCGCGACACAAACCTCGCCGTCCGTGGGCGCGTCGCGGTGACCGCGCGGGTGACGACGACGATGCGCGTCGGTGTGAGGCGCCGCGTCGTGGTCGAGTCGCTGACGCGGATTTAGACCGAAGTGCTGCGTGACGAGTCATTAACTCGTCAGATGGGAGGGGCTCTCGTTTTCCATGGATTGGAGGAACCCCCCTCGCGCGTCTTCGTCTTCGGCTCGCGTCGAAGACTATCCGTCGGCGCGCGTTTAAAATCGGAATTGAAACGCGTGATCGTCGCGGTCGTCGTCGCGAAATGGATCGCTTTAAATATTACACGCACGCGCAATCTATCTCGGGTTGTTGAGCTTGGATGGACGCGCGGCGACGGGCGCGGAGAGCCTGTCGACGAGACCCGTGCATCGACGGTCGACGCCGTGCGCATCGATGGCTGAGGAGAGCGCAGAGCGCGGGGCGATGATGACCAAGAGTTCCTTTGCGCGAGTGACGCCGGTGTAGAGGAGTTCTCGCCTGAGCAAAGGTTTGTGGGCGTTGGTGAGGACGAGGACGACGGCTTTGTATTCGCTGCCTTGCGCCTTGTGAATTGTCATGGCGTACGCCGGAATGAGGTCGCGGAGCTCGCTCTTGGTGTAAGAAACCTCCTTAAAGTCGGCACCAAAACTCACGGTGGCGGTGCCGTCTTTGTCTTCGATGCGGCGGATGATTCCCAAGTCGCCATTGAATACTTCCTTGTCGTAATCGTTGCGCTGTTGGAGCACTCTGTCGCCCTCGCGAAAGGTAATGTCGCCGTAAAAGCTACCTACGGTAACCTCCGCCTTGCTCTCGCAGTGTGGATTGAGAGATTTTTGGAGCCAGTTGTTCAACGAACCCGTGCTCGCGACGCCTCTGCGCATCGGTGAGAGCACTTGCAAGTCGTTCGAGGTGAATCCACGCTCGGGAAGGATATCCGTCAAGACGTGCTCGAGCACCGCCTCGACGCTGGCATTCGTCTCGCTCGGCAGGCTCACCCAAAGACAATCCGGTTTGAGTTCGGGATCGCTCGGAACCTCAGTCGCGGCATCTGGCGAAGCGATGACTCGAAGTTCGTTCAGCGATGGATCGTACCGCTGCTCTCTGATGTCACTCGGGAGGAAAGCCCCCGAGTTGATGGCGTGCGCCGCTCGCACAATGCCGCTCGCCGCCGCCTGTCGGAAAATATCAGTCAAGGCAATGCTCGGCACGTTGTGCGCGTTCAGCATGTCCCGCAAGAGGCTTCCTGGCCCAACTGAAGGTAACTGATCGGCGTCGCCGACGAAGACAACCTGTGCCTTGGGTGGAACCGCGGCGAGAAGAGCCGCGGCGAGCGGCAAATCGAGCATGGAGCTCTCGTCGACGACGACGACATCTGCTTGGATGGGATTCTTCGCGTCTCGGAAGAACCGTCCCTTGTACGACAGCGCTTGCAACGGACCGTCGTCCTCCATTCCCTCTAAAGCATCCGCCGCCTTGAACTCGAGCAAACGGTGAATCGTAGAGCTCGCTATTGGGTTGGCAATGTCTCGGCCTGCCGTCGTGATTTCCATCAGGCGTTGCGCCGCTCGGCCCGTCGGCGCGCACATCACGACGCTCTTGCCCATCGCGCGCCATAGTCGCACGATGACGTGCGTCGCAAATGTCTTCCCGGTACCGGGACCACCGGTGAGAATGGTGACCGGGGACTCGAGCGCGAGACGCACAAAGTCCTTTTGCGTGTTGCTCAAAGTTCTCCATCCTTCCTTTTGCGCGGCGGCTTCGAGCCAACGCTCCACGCGCGCCGCGTCAACCTTGATGTTTGCGCGCCTCATACGGTTCGTAATGTCCGACGCGATGGCGACTTCGGCGCTGTGCATCGCGCTCGTGTACACGGCGGCAGCGCTCCAATCTCCATCGAAGAGCTCAATCGTGCCAGACGTCGTCGTCGCGTTGGCGTCTGGCAAGCGCTGCACGCGAATTTCACCCTTGCGTCGCATCTCATCCGCCGCAGCTTGCATGCTGAGCTCGTCCACCCGCGTCGATTGCCCAAGAAGCGCCTTGACACCTTCGACGATTTTGCTCCACGGTAAATACGTGTGTCCGCTGCTCACGGCTGAGGCGCTCAACACTTCGATGATGGCTGCTCCGAGTCTCGCCGGATCGTCCGGCGCCTTGCCCAGGCGAGAAGCCAGCGCGTCGATGCGATGAAAAGTGGCGCCACGAACGTTTCCGAGCGTCTCGAACGGGTTGCCCCGAATCAGATCCTCCGTCATCGGACCGTATTGCGCGGCGGCGCGTTGTGCCAGGGCGACGGGCACGCCGTGCTTCTCCAGAAAAACGGCGGCGTCTCTCTTCCCGCGGCTCTCGTCCCAATTCGTCTTGAGCTTGAGCGCCGTCTTCGCGCCGATCCCATCGCACGCGACGAGCTTCTTCGCCGCATCGGGAGCATTCAGCACATCCATCAGGTTGACGCCAAAATGATCGACGAGTCGCTGCGCTGTAACCTTGCCGCATCCAGGAAGCGCTCCGCCGCTCAAGTACCGAAGCATTCCGTCCTCGCTCGAAGGTTTCAACTCCTTCGGCGCGCCCGAGATGACAAACTCGACGCCGTACTTGACGTTTTCTCTCCACGTTCCGGTGATTTCGAGCATTTGTCCCTCGCTCGCGCCCGGAAGCGTCCCGACGATGGTCACCGTGGGCGTCGGCTTGGTTCCTTTTCTTCGTCGCTTTGGCGTCGCCAACGCCCCGGGCGGCAACTCGCACGACCCATCCACCTCCATGCGCGCCACCGTGTACCCATTCTCTCTCGAGTGAAACGTCACGCGCTTAATCTCACCTCGAATTCTCCCTCCATCGACCCCGACGAGTGCCGCCGCCGCCTCGCCGTTCCCTCCGTCCTCCAACGGCGCCGCCTGCGAGGCGAAACCTCTCGTCGCGTTGGCGTTCCCGCTCAACGACAACCTCGACAACCCCGCCGCGAGCCGACGGACGTCATCCGACCCACCCGGACTCGACGTCGACGCGGTTCCGCTCGACCGAGCGGCATCCCCGGTCCCTTCGTCCTCCCGCATCGCGCTCCAAACCGCTCGAAAACGCCGCCGCTCCTCCGCCTCGCTCCTCCGCCCTCTCGCCGCGTTCAGCGCCCGCGCCAGCCGCCTCGGCGCCAACACCGTTCCTCTCCGACGAATCATCATCGTCGCCGCCGCCGTCGTCGTCGTCGTCGTCGTCGTCGTCGTCGTCGTCGTCCCGACGCCCCGCATCCACGCCAGCGCCCGCGTTCGACCGAAAGCCGCGTCGAGCGGATCGACCAGAATCAATCGGAATCAATCGGAATGAATCGGAATCAATCGGAATCAATCGAACGAGTCGACGAAACGAAACCACGGGCTCGGCGCTCGCTCGCCGCGATCGGTGACGTCGACGACGCGAGCGAACGCGCCTTCGCGTCGCGCACTGCGCGAGCGACCGAACGACCGAACGACGGAACCGATGGAACCGAGCGAACGCGCGTTCGCGCGGGAAATCTACCCATACCAAAATCCGCGGTTCACGACTCGTCAATCACGACTCACGTCGCGCGGGTCCGTTTTTCCCAGCCCCGACCCGCGCGCGGGTTCGATCGAAATCAAAGACGTTTTTCATCGATCGAATCGAACGATGTCTTCGGATCGATCGGGGATCTCACCCGATCGATCGATCGATCGTCGCGTCGTTGTTCGTTCGTTTTCCCGCGCGATTCCCGCGCGAGGTCGCGTCAGAATCGACTGATTCGATCGATGTTCGCGAGACGTCGCGCGGTCGCCGCCGCGACGAGGTGCGCTGCTCGTTCGTTCGTTTGATTTTTTTCGTGTTTTTCGTTTTCCATCCTCGCGTCCGTCCGTCCGTCGCTCCTCGCTCCGTCGCTCCTCGCGTTCGAGCGCGTACCGGTACAATTTAAGATGGGACGCGTCGTCGACCCGCGGTGTCGGTTTCGGTGGCTCGACGCCGCGCGTCTCGCGAAACCGCCGACGGCGCGCGCGCGATGGGACGGTGGGAACGAGGACGGTTTTTTTTCGTCTCGCTTTCGTCGACGCGTCGTCGCGGGGTGGACGGAGGATCGAAGAGAGGATCGGAGGGGAATGAGCCCGAGGATCGGTTTGAATGGAACGTTTTACTGACGAACGGATGCGCGCGCCGATGACGCACGCAGATGCTATTCCACGGGATTGAATAAGAAGACCTTGATCGATGCGGTCGCGGCTGAGACGGGTGAGACCAAGGCGAGCGTCGGGCGAGTGCTCAACGCGACGCTCGACGTCATCGGCGCCACGGTGCGCGCGGGCGACAAGGTGGCGCTCTCCAAGTTTGGGACCTTTGCTAGAAAGACGCGCGCGGCGAGAGCGGGAAGAAACCCGCAAACGGGCGCACCGTTGAAGATTCCGGCGAGCAACTACCCGTCCTTCAGCGCGAGCTCGACGTTTAAGGATATGGTCAAGGGGAAAAAGTGAGCGCGCGAGCGAGCGAAAATGTGAATAACAAACTTTTTATATACAGTACATGCGGCGTGACGCGCGTCAGAACGCGACGGTTGGACGCGCCGCGCTTTCATCGGTTCTTCTCGCGCACGGATGCGATCGCGCTCGAGAGTTTCCCGTGAAAATCCAAAACGGCGGCGAGCAAACCGAGAACGTTGACCAACCGCTCGTTTGACAATTCGACGCCTTCGACGTCCACGGCGTCCTCAAAGGACAACACCGCATCCGTCACGTCCTGAATCACCGAGAAAACCGCCTCGCGCTTCGCCCCATCGCACTCCGCGATGGTCGTTCTCAACTCCTCGACGTCATCTTCGCGCATTCCGCGCGCCGATCCACTCTCCGCTCGAAGCTCCGCCGATGCGCCGTCGAACAACGCCCGACGCGCCGCTCGCCCGCGCGCGTCCGCCTCCAACCAATCCTCTCTCGCGCACAGCACCGAAAACGCGTACGAGCACACCTCAAACCTCGCGCTCCATCGCACCAACCGCTCGCGCGTCGTCTTTTCCCGCATGGCGACCCCGCTCTTACTCAACCAAACGCCTTGTTCCATAAAGTAATACGCGCCCTCGAGCGCGGCGCACGCGACGGTCGCCGTACGAGCGCTTCGCCATCGCGACACCCCGCGAGCGCTGCCCTCTCGAAGCTCGTCGCGGATTTCCGCGACGTTTCCGAGGAATTTTCCGAGGCGGTACGCCCGACGGGCGTCACCGATCGACCGTTCCAGCGCCGTCAAGCGCGTTGAAAAGTTGGTCGTTAACGAGGAGGAGGACGACGACGTTTCGCTCGCGACTAAAATGGCGGCGTATCGTATGAGTTTGAGCGTCTTATCGATCCCTTCGCGGCGTTTGAGGAGCTCGACCGCGACATCGAGCGCGTCGGGGACGCGCTTGGACGACATGACGACGACGCGTGGTAATGAATGAGGATGCGCGACTGACTGACTGATTGTTGAGGCGGTTAAAGCGAGCGAGCGAGCGTCAAACCATTCGCGTCGGTATCCTCATTTACAACGCAATCCATGGACGCGAGTGGATATTTAATTAATCACCTGGTCATGATACATAGGCGACGCGCGTTGATCCCCGACCTCGCCGTTATAAATCGTCGACGTCGCGACCGGCGATGAAATCGACAACCTTTGGCACGACGTCCTTCAAAGCGGCGGCGGCGGCGCCGAGGTTGGCCAAAAACTCCTCCTGCGTCGCCACGGGTCCATCGACGATGTCCGTGATGGTTTTCACCGCGATGAAAGGGACGCCGAACAAGTGGGCGACGTGCGCCATCGCGGCGGCTTCCATCTCCTTGACGCTCGCTTGGTATTCATCCAACAACTTTTTACACGTCTCCGTGGCGTCGAGCGAGTTCCCCGTGCACACCACCCCGCGTTTACACCCCAACGCCTCGGCGAGTTTCGGCGTCGGGTGCGCTTCGTACTCCCCGACCCCGTACGCGTCGTACCCTGGAATCGGGATCCGTCTGTCGTGGTTTTTAAACGTCGATCCGAGGTACACGTCGCCTACTTTACCGCCCCGCTTCGCGAACCCTCCCGCCGTGCCCGCGTTGACGATGACGTCCGGTTTCAGGCTCACGCACGTCTCGTACGTCGACAACGCCGCACCGACCGTTCCGACGTTACACACCGAGTGTTTCGCGCACGATCCCGCGCACACGACGTGAATAACCGTCGGCGCGTCGTCTTCACCTGTAGATGACGATGTCACGCGTCCGGTGAAACACTTCATCGGCGCGGCCCCGTTCGCGCGCGCGAACGCCGACGGGTTCTCCTCAAGCGCGAGGTGGTCCACGAGCGGGCGCGCCTCGGCGTCCATGGCGAACATCACCGCGATCGTCTTCACCTCGTTTCCCATGGTGGCGTCGGAACGGAACGAACGAGTCGAGTCGAGGTCTGACGCCGCACATCGCGACTCGCGACCGCGACGCCGAGCGCGAAGATGCGTCGACCGACGACGACGTCCGGGGTCGGGGACACCGAAACGACTTGGCGCTGAGCGAAACGAAATTCTCCGAACCGTTCTCCGCGGTGAAAGCCCCGGTGAGCACCCGTCGCGAGCGCGGCAAAGCGACGACGGCGATGACGCAGCCGTTGAAACGCGACGTTTGGACTCGCCTGGCGCGGGAGAGCGTTGAACGCGCGATGACGCCGACGACGACGGCGAACGACGACGACGCGAAGATGACGAACGACGCACCGCCGAGACTTTTGGACGCGCTGGACGCGCTGGAAACGATCGCGGCGTCGTGGAGCGACGTGGGTGAGGCGGAGACGCGCGCCGCGAGAGAAGCCGTGTTGCGGGCGTGCGCGGACGCGTCGACGAGTTGGAGCGAGCGGTTGGAGGCGATGCGGAGGGCGGAGAGGGATGCGGGCGCGCGCGCGCGTCGACGAGAGGCGTCGGGTTCGGGCGTGGACGCGAACGCGCGCGACGGTGGTGGTGGTGACGGTGGGTTGTCGAGCGTCGAGCGGTTGTTGGCGCTGGACGACGACGAGTATTTGCGAGCGGCGACGACGTCGACGATTGTCGATCCGTCGGACGCGCCGCGCGACGATATCGAATCGCTCGAAAGTGAACTCATCGCGATCGCGTTTAGGGAATTCACGTCGACGAGACGGGTGTTCCACGCTTGGAGAGAGTATTTGAGACGCGCGCGCGTCGCCGCGGCGCGCGAGAAGGAGGCGGAATCGTTGCGAGCGTTTTACGAGGGGCGACGCATGCGGCGCGCGCTCGTCGCGATCGTGCGTGCGTGGCGCACACACACCGCGCGCGCGCGACGCGTGCGCGCGTTCACGCAGCGACGCCGTGACAGGGCTCGAGGTGCGATGATTCGAGCATGGAGCGACTACGCGCGAAGAGCGAATGAGAGACGCCGTTTGACGTTGCGGCGCGCGGAACCGACGCGAACCGCGCGCACGATGCGAAGACTCTTCGTTCGATGGCGCCATCACGCGCGGGCGAGCGCTTTAAACGCCCGCGCATTGATTTGGAGAAGGTTAAAGCTCCAAGCCGTGTGTCTCGCGTCTTGGATTGAACGCGCAAAGGAACTGCGAGCCGAACGGGCGGCGATGGCGAGCGTCGAAGCGTACAGAGCGACGAGAATGAAACGGCGCGTTTTCACCGAATGGCGCGATTTGATGAGGCGCATGAACACCTTCGTAGACATGGCGAGGCTTTACATTAAATTTACGACGTGGAGACGAGTCGTAGAAACGAAGAAGCGCGACGCCGCTCGATGGGACGCGGCGGTTCGTTACGACGAGACGCGAATAAAGATGGGCGCGCTCTGCAGATGGGGCGCTCGCGTGCACGATTCCCGCGTCGAGCGAGAAGAGACAGCGCGCGCGGTGGAGTACCATCGTAAAGTGCGACTACTCGGCGTCTTTTACGCGCTCAAATCGCACGTGCACCGCGCACAGGCTGAGAAATTCGCCCTCGTCGCCGCCGCGTTTGCGGATTGGATGCGCGCCGTGGAACGCGCCAGGAGATTAGAATCTCGCGCGCAATTTTACGTCGACTCTCTCGCCGTGACTTTTGCGGACAAGTACCTCGACGCGCACGCGTTTCGAACATGGCGCGCGTACGCGCTCGCGCAGCGTCGACGATACGCCGCCATGGAATTTTGCGAAGTCTCGCGTGCCAAACGAGCCTTTGCCGCGTGGCGCCGATTTCCACTTTCAGATAGAACGAACGACGGCGCCGCCGCCGCCGATGCCGGCACCATTACAACACGTAGCGATCAAATTAGCACGTAGCAGTAGTAACATTACACAAGATTATCCAACTTTTCTCTCACCCGCGTGTTCGCCCGATCACCCGAGCGTCGTCGGGTCGTTCATCCCGAGCATCGTTTCAATGGTAAACTTGAAAAAGTAATACCCACCCGTCGCCACCGCGACGACCGCCACCGCCGTCTGCGGCTTTTTCATCAACGCCACGATCGGTCTACCAAACATGAACGCGAACCCAACCATGATGGAGATCGAGAACCGCGCGTATTTAACCATGTTGGCCCAAAACGGAACCTCCCCGCCCGCCAGCTGAAACAGCTCCACCGCGCCGTCGTTATCCGTCGGCGCCATCTCTGACATCGCCGCGTACGCCATCGCACCATCGACGTGCGCGGACGCCTCCATCGCTTCGTGCACGAACCCACCGAGCGCGATCGC
>Ga0255778_10002371_pt1 | contig 16307 bp, 16 predicted proteins | sample 071ome_31_FD_179976 | JGI IMG/M metagenome (GOLD analysis project Ga0255778, IMG submission 179976) | Coastal salt marsh microbial communities from the Groves Creek Marsh, Skidaway Island, Georgia - 071405CT metaG (version 2) | ecosystem: Environmental > Aquatic > Marine > Intertidal zone >...
CTTGAGGTGGTCGAGACCGATCCCGGCATCAAGGGTGATACGGCGCAGGGCGGCTCCAAGCCCGCGACCCTTTCCACCGGCGCCGTGGTGAAGGTGCCCCTTTTCGTCAACCAAGGCGAAATGATTCGCGTCGACACGCGTAGCTCCGAATACCAGAGCCGCGCCAAGGGCTAGCCGTGGCCGAGCACCCCTGGATCCCCGGGGGGAACCGGGCGCGGTGGCAACGCCGCGCTGAGCTCTTCGCTTATCTGCGTCAGTTTTTCGCCGAGCGCGGGGTGCTGGAGGTCGATACCCCGGTGTTAGGACGCCTAGGAGTGACCGATCCGGCACTTGAGGCCCCGGTGGCGGAAGGCGGAGCGCTCCAAACCTCCCCGGAATACTTCATGAAGCGGCTCCTCGCTGCGGGGAGCGGGCCCATCTATCAGCTGGCCCGGGCCTTTCGCGGCGGCGAAGTGGGCCGGCGCCACAACCCGGAATTTTTGCTGCTCGAGTGGTATCGGCCGGGCTGGGATGATGAGGCCCTGCGAGGGGAAATGGATGCGCTTCTCGCGCCGCTCCTCCCGGGCTTTCCCGCCGAGCGTCTCCCCTTCGATGCCTTGCTTAAGCAGGTATTTGGGCTAGCTTGGCGCGAGGCTCCGGAGTCTGCCTGGGCCGAGGCTCTGGCGGCGCACTGGGCGGCCCTGGGGCGAGAAGGGGATCCCCTGGCCCTCGCCGAGGGTGACCCCCTGACCATCCTCGAGTGGCTCTACGGCGAGGCTTCGGAAACCCTTCAGGCACCGACCTTCATCACGGACTTCCCTCCGGCCCTGGCCTCCCTGGCGGCGCTGCGCCCCGGCGGAGAGACCGCCGCGCGCTTCGAGCTCGTGGTGGCTGGGGTGGAGCTGGCCAACGGCTTTCAGGAGCTGTGCTGCGCGAAAACCCAGCGGGAACGCTTCGAAGCTGATCGGGCTCGGCGCCGCCAGCTTGGCAAACCCGATGTGCCGGTGGATGAGGCGCTCCTTGCGGCCCTGGAAGCGGGGCTGCCCCCCTGCGCCGGGGTGGCCCTGGGGGTAGATCGCGTCCTCATGCTGATGACCGGGGCCGCAAGCCTCGATGAGGTCATGCCCTTTAGTTGGCTTCGGCGTTAGCGCGCTAGCAGCGCGTCTCCTAGGCGCAGGGGCGCCCCCGGGTCCCGGGGCTGCCAGTCCTTCCCGAGGGTGCTGCGAAGGCGTTCTGAGAGCAGCACGATGACCGTTGAGCCTAGCTCAAAGGCCCCGAGCGCTTCCCCTCGGGCCACCTCGGCGCGCTCCCCTTGGCGCCAGGCCGCGGCGCTTTCGGCCGTGACCCGTCCGGTCCAGCGGGTGCGCATGGCCCCCACGATAAGCGCGCCTACGAGCACGAGGGCAAAGGGCCCCCCGGGGGTTTCAAACTCCAGTATCACGCGCTCGTTGCGGGCAAAGAGCCCCGGGCGCGTGGCGGCGGTGGCGGGATTGACGGAGAACAGATCCCCGGGCACGTAGCGCAGGTCCGTGAGCGTGCCCGCGTGGGGCATGTGGATCTGGTGGTAATCCCGGGGGGCGAGGTAGATCGTCGCGAAGGCCCCGTCGTTGTAGGCCATAGCGTCGCCGGCCAGGAGGGCCGCTGCGGAGTAGTCGATGCCCTTGGCCTGGAATAGCTGGCCGGCGCGGATGGGCCCTTGGGCGGAGAGGGCCCCGTCGCAGGGGCTCGCGAGTTCGGCCGGATTTTCGGGCCAGCTTCGGGCCCCGGGTTTTAAATCCCGCGTAAAAAAGGCGTTGAAGCGGAGAAAGGCCTCGGGGCGGGTCTCCACCGCTTCGCTGAGGTCCACCTTGAATACGGTGATGAAGGCCCGAATGGCTAGGGTCGTGAGCCAGCCCCCCTCCCAGCGCGCGAAGGCTCCGGCGAGGCGCGTGAGCAGCGCCTTTGGCAGGCGATGCTGGAACCAGAGAAAGCGCTGGGCGCGGGCAAGATTAACCATGGGGGAGCGGTCCTTCCATAATGGGCGTGGTCGGGTGGTTGCCCCACTCGCCCCAGCTTCCGGCGTAGGCGCGGATGGGCCAGCCGAGGAGGCGGCCCGCAAGATAGCTTAAGCCCGAGCGGTGATGGCTGTGGCAATGGGTAATGATGGGGCGGGTGCCGTCGATGCCCGCTTCCCTGAGAAAGCCCGCCAAATCGGCCCGGAGCCGTGCGCTGCCCTGGGGGTCCAGGAGCGCCGTGATGGGGACGTTCACCGCGCCGGGAATGTGGCCATTGCGCGCCGCTGTGCGCTGAAATCCCGCATATTCTGCGGGGCTTCGGGCGTCCCAAAGGCAGTGCGTGCCCGCCGCCAGAGCGGCTTCCACGCTCTCCCGGGTGGCCCAGGGCTCGGGGTTCGGGAAGGCGCTTAGGGGGGGCGCCTCGGCCACGGTGAGGGGCTTCGGCGGCGGGCCGTGTTCTAGGGGTCGGCCGGCCTCGGCCCAGGCGATGAGGCCTCCATCAAGAACGGCCCAGGCGTCGATGCCGAAAAGCTCTAGGGTCCACACCGCGCGCCCGGCCCAGGCGCCCCCTTCGTCGTCGTAGAGCACCACTGGCGCCGTGCCTGCCCAGGCCTCTGGGCCGAGGGCCCCGACCAGGGTTTGGCGCAGGCTCTCCGGATCCTTGGGGTTCCCCGGCGCGGGTCCGAAGCCCAGGAGTAGATCCATGGGGTTCAGCAGCCGAGCGCCGGGCAGGTGGGCCTGGGCAAAGCGCTGCGGAGCACCGACATCTAGGAGACAAAGCCCGGGCATCTCGGTGGCCAGGGCGTCGAAGGCTTCTAGGGAGAGGCACCGATCAAGATTCATGGGGCCTCCGGGCCGGCTTGGCATTGGCGATAGCGCGCCAGACGCTCAGCGCTCAGGGTGCCATCGGCAAGGGCGGCCTGCACCCCGCAGCCGGGCTCCTGGTTGTGGGCGCAATCGCGAAAGCGGCAGTGGGCGGCGGCGGCCACGTCAGGGAAGGTTTTGGCCAGGGCCCAGGTACTCACTGGCAGGGGAACGAAGCGCCGGAGCCCCGGGGCGTCGATGAGGGTGCCCTCCGTGAGGGAGGCCCCGAGGGGATAGAGGCGCACCACGCTGGTGGTGTGCCGGCCCCGGCCAAGGCCCCGGTTCAGCCGTTCCGATAGGCTGCCAACCTTGGCGGCGGCTTCGGGCATGAGGGCGTTTAAAAGGGACGATTTCCCAACCCCCGACTGCCCGGCAAAGGCCGCCCGGCGACCCTGAAGCGCGGTGCGCAAGGCCTCGACGCCCTCCCCGGCCTTGGCGCTTAGGCGGAAAACGGGAAAGCCCAGGGCCGTAAATTCTTCGTGCAGCGCTTCCGCCTCGGGGCTCGCCTGGTCGCATTTGTTGTGCAGGAGCCAGGGCTCGAGGCCAGCGTCGAAGGCGGCGGCCAGGAGCGGATCCAAAAGATCGCCATGGGGCGCTGGGGCGCTGGCAAAGGTAATGAGCAGGGTGTCGAGGTTGGCGCAGATGGGTCGCGGCCCCCGGGCCGTTTGCCGCTCCAGCAGCGTTTGCCGGGGCAGAGCCTCCACGGCGAGCACCGCGCCCCCGTCCTCCGCGAGGCGGACCTCGTCCCCGGCCACGAGGGGAGGCAGGGCGCTGCGGAGCGCGCAGCGGGTCGGCGCTAGGGACGGCTCTGGCGCCACGAGCAGTTCATGGCCAAGGTGAGACAGCACGACGGCCCGGGTCATGGGCGCGGTCCTCTTATGGCCTTTGCTAGACTGCTGTTCAGCGTTGCGGCCGCTTGCCGCGAAAGGAGCTTCCCATGGCCGAGCACCCCCCCATGATCTGGATGGATTTGGAAATGACCGGCCTCGATCCCGAGGAAAACGTCATTATCGAGATCGCCACCTTGGTCACGGACAGCGAGCTTCAGGTTCTGGCCGAGGGTCCGGTTTTTGCCATTCATCACGGTGAAGCCGAGCTGGACAAAATGGATGACTGGAACTGGACCCACCATGGGGGCTCGGGGCTGGTGGACCGGGTGCGCGTGAGCACCGTGTCCACGGCGCAGGCCGAGGCGGAAACGCTGGCCTTCCTCCAGGGCTTTGCGGAGCCGGGGCAGGCGCCGCTCTGTGGTAATTCCATTCATCAAGATCGTCGATTCCTTCGCCGGCACATGCCGACCCTCGAGGCCTTCTTCCATTATCGCCTGATTGACGTCAGCACGGTGAAGGGCCTCGCCGCGCGCTGGTATCCCGAGGCCTATGCTGGGGTGCAGAAACAGGGGCGGCATCTGGCCCTGGATGATATCCGCGACTCCATCGCCGAACTGGCCCACTACCGGCGGACGATCTTCAAGGCGCCTTAGCGGCCTGCTCCGCCAGGGCCCAGGTCAGGTGCTCGCGCACCATGGGGCTTGCGGTCGCCATGCGTTCTCTGAGCGCGGCGACGATCGCAGGATCGAAAGGCGCATTCCCTAGGCCCACGGCCAGATTACGTTGCCAGCCCTCAAAGCCCGGGCGGCGCAGCGGGCTGCCGGCGGTGCGCGCCGACCAGGTGGCTTCATCCCAGCGGAAAAGCTCCAGGAGTTCGCTGCGATCGAAGTCGTGGCGCGGGGCGAAGTCCCCTTCCTCCGTGGGCCTTGAGAACTTGGTGAAGGGGCAGACCAACTGGCAGTCGTCGCAGCCAAAGATGCGATTGCCCAGGGGACGGCGGAGGGCTTCGGGAATGGGGCCCTTGTTTTCGATGGTTTGGTAGGCGAGGCAGCGCCGGGCGTCGAGCTGCCTAGGTCCGCGGAAGGCGTCCGTGGGGCAAGCGCTCAGGCAGCGGCTGCAGGTCCCGCAGGGGTCGCCGGTGCTGGGATCGTCGATGGGCAGGGGAAGGGTGCTCAAAATCTCCCCGAGCAAAAACCAGGAGCCCGCCTCCCGGTTCAGAAGCAGCGTGTTCTTGCCGATCCAGCCTAGGCCGGCCTTCTCCCCATAGGCCTTCTCGAGGAGGGGCGCAGAGTCCGTTAGGGCCCGGTGTTGCCCCCCGGCTTCCCGCTCAATGCGCTCCGCCAGGCGAGCGAGGCGGGGCCTTAGCACCTTGTGGTAGTCCCGACCCAGGGCATAGCGGGCGATATAGGCTTTTCGGGGATCGGCGAGCACAGCCTCCGGATCGTCGTCCCGGGGTCGGTAGTTCATGCGAACGCTGATGACTCTAAGGGCCCCGGGTAAGAGCCCCGAGGGGTCGCTCCGAAGGGCTTCATGGCGCTCCATCCAGAGCATGGAGCCATGGTGGCCCTGGGCCAGCCACTCGGCGAGGTATTCCCGGTGGGGCCCGGCATCCACGTCTGTGACGCCCAGGGCCTCAAAGCCGAGCTCCCGGGCCCAGCCGTCCAGGCGTCGACGCAGAGTGTTGAGCGCCGGAGGGCTGGCGGGGGGTGCTCCATCGCTCATGGGATACCTGCAGGGGACGGGGGGAGGCCCTATACTGCCCCGGCCCTGCTAGGTGGAGAAAGCCCCCATGACCTGCGCCCCCGTTCCGGGCATGAGCGATGCCCTGGCCTATACGGCCGCCGCCGCCCAGGCGCACGATCGTGCGCTCCAAGCCGAGGGCGTGCCTGGGCTCCGGCTCATGCGCCGGGCCGCCCAGGCAGCGCTAACCACGCTGCAAAGATCCTGGCCCGAAGCGCGACGGGTGGCGATCCTGGCGGGGCCTGGCCATAACGGTGGGGATGGGGCCGTGTTGGCAGGCCTAGCCCAGGGGCGGGGCCTCGCCTGCACCCTCTTCTATCTTTCGCCTCCCAAGACCGCGGACGCGCAACGTGCCCAGGACTTTGCGGAGGGCGCCGGCGTCGCCTTTGCCCCCTTTGATCAGTTTGATCCCGTGGCCTTCGACCTGGTGGTCGATGGCCTCCTGGGTACGGGCCCTGCGCGCCCCGTGCGGGGGGTCCTAGCGCACTGCTTTGAACGGGTGAATGCGCAGGGTACGCCGGTGCTGGCGCTTGACCTCCCCAGCGGCTTGGACGCCGACACTGGCGCGGCTCCGGGCGCAGTGCTGCGGGCGACGGTGACCCAAAGCCTGCTGCTTCCCAAGCGCGGAGCTTTTACCGGGGAAGCGCGGAATTGGGTGGGAACGCTGACCCATGCCGACCTAGCTTGCTTGCCTCCCGCCGAGGCCCCGGAGGGCACGGTGACCCTCCTGGGCCCCCGGCCCGCGGGGGCTCTGCCTCGGCCCGCCGCCGCGCATAAGGGTGTTTTTGGCCGCGTGCTAGTGGTGGCCGGAGGGGTGGGCATGGGCGGGGCGGGCCTTTTGGCAGCGGAGGCCGCACTGCGCGCCGGCGCCGGCGCCGTCACCCTGGCTACGGCGCCGGATCACGTGGCGCCGGCCCTGGCGCGGTGCCCGGAGCTGATGGTGAGGGGCATCACCCATCGCCGAGATCTTGCGCCCCTCCTCGCTCGCGCCGACGCGGTTCTGCTGGGCCCGGGGCTCGGGCTCGATGGCTGGGCTCGGCAGCTCTTCGGGGCGGTGCTCGAGGCGCGCCTGCCCACGGTTTTTGACGCCGATGGCCTAACCCTCCTGGGGGAGCCGGGGCCCCGCGCCCTACCCTTCCCCGCCCTGCTTACCCCTCATCCTGGGGAGGCGGGGCGCCTTCTTGGGTGCCCCACCGCCGCCGTGGAGTCCGATCGCTTTGCCGCCGCCGCGGCTCTCGCCCAGGGCTATGGCGCCCCCACCGTGCTTAAGGGCGCTGGGGCGATCATCGCGAGCGAGGCCGGCTTGGCGGTGAGCCTTGGGGGCAACAGCGCCATGGCCACGGCTGGCATGGGGGATGTGCTCGCCGGGCTGACCGTGGGGCTATGGGCTCAGGGGCTGGCGGCGGAGGCGGCGCTCACGGCGGCGGTGCAGCTTCACGGGGAAGCCGGGGACCGGGCCGGGGGGCACCGAGGGCCGAGCCTTCTGGCGCGAGATCTTTTTGACGAATTCGGACCCCTGCTCAAGGCCTGGGCGCAATGAGCGCGCTGGCGGGGGACCACTGGCTGGCGAATGAGGCGGCCACCCTGACCCTGGGCGCTCAGCTAGCGACCCTGCCCTGTCCCCAGGTGGTTTACCTCTATGGCGATCTGGGTGCGGGGAAGACGACCTTGGTCCGGGGAACGCTGCGGGCCCTGGGTTACGAGGGCGCGGTGCGCTCTCCCACCTACACCCTCCTCGAGCGCTATGAGCTGGGCGGTAAGGTCATCGTCCACTTTGACCTCTATCGCCTCGCAGACCCGGAGGAACTTCACGCCCTGGGGCTTCGGGAACTGCTCGAGGAGGCGGCCATGCTGTTCTTTGAGTGGCCCGAGCGCGGGGAGGGGCTCTTGCCTCCCGCCACCCTGACGCTGCGCTTTGACCTGGAGGGCGACGGACGACGCGTTCACGGGATCGTCCCCTAGCGCTGACCGCCTGTGGGCCCCTTGCGAAAGGGGGAGGGACTGCCCAGACTAAGTTATTGGGCGGTCAGCGTGCGGGGTTTGCGTTCCCCATGGGTCAATTCCTAGCCGGATTTGCGCGGCCTTGCCTTCGACGGGCCCGGGCGAGGGCCCTGCTCACGCTGCTGCTCCTCGCTGGCCCCCTGGGTGCCACTACCGTTGAAGGCATGCGCACCCACGCGGGCCCGGAGCACACCCGCCTGGTGCTGGACCTCTCTGCCCCCGCGCGCTGGTCGGCCTTTACCCTCGATAATCCCGCGCGTTTGGTGCTCGATTTGGCGGATGCAGACCTCGCCTTCGATCCGGCGCGCTTGCCCCTGGCCCAAACCACCCTGGCGGGGGTGCGGAGCGCTGAAAAGGCGGGGGGCGAGCTCCGCCTCGTGCTCGATCTCGACGGTCCCCACGACCACACGGTGTTTGCCCTAGATCCGGTGGCGGGGATGGGCCATCGCTTGGTGGTGGACCTTCGCCCCCAGGGCGCCAAGCCTGCGGCGCCGTCGCCCGTGGCCGAGGCGCAGCGCGCCATCGTGGTTGCCATCGATGCCGGACACGGGGGGGAGGACCCGGGCGCCCTAGGCCCGGGCGGGGTTCGGGAGAAAGATGTGGTGCTGGCCATTGCCCAGCGCTTAAAGGCGAAGTTCGACGCGACGCCGGGCTTTCGGGGAGAGCTCATTCGCACCGGCGATTACTACGTCCCCCTGCGCCGCCGCACGGCCCGGGCCCGGGATCTCCGCGCGGATTTCTTCATCTCCATCCACGCAGACGCCTTCGACTCTCCCCAGCCCCGGGGCGCCTCGGTCTATGCCCTCTCCCAGCGTGGGGCCACGAGTGAAAGCGCTCGCTGGCTCGCCGCCAAGGAGAACCAGTCCGATTTAATCGGCGGGGTTGGCGCCGTGAGCCTTGCGGACCGCGATCCGGTGCTTGCCCAGGTGCTCATCGATATCGCCATGACCGGGACCCTAAGCCAAAGCCTATTGGCTGGGGGGCGAGTGGTGGATGCCCTTGGGGCGCGCACCCGGCTGCACAGTAAGCGGGTGGAACAGGCGGGCTTCGTGGTTTTGAAATCCCCAGATATCCCCTCCCTGCTGGTGGAGACGGGGTTTATTTCCAATCCCGAGGAGGCCCGGCTGCTGCGCTCGCCGCGGCATCAGAGCCGGCTGGCGGAGGCAATCTTTGAGGGGGTTCGGGCTCACCTTGAGCAGGCGCCGCCGCCGGGAACGCTTCTTGCGGCGCGGCAGGCCCAGCTGGCCGATGCGCCGCGCTACAAAATTCGCCGGGGTGATACCCTGTCGACCATCGCGGCGCGCCACGGCATTGATACGGCGCGCCTTAAGTCCGCGAACAATCTCGCCTCGGACCGCATCCGCGTGGGGCAGGTGCTGGTCATTCCCCGGAGCTAAGCCGTGCCCATAGCCCTGTTGCCGCCTCAGCTTGCGAACCAGATCGCCGCCGGAGAAGTGGTCGAGCGGCCGGCGTCCGTGCTGAAGGAGCTGGTGGAAAACGCGATCGACGCTGGGGCCACGCGCATTGAGGTGGAGTTGGAGGAGGGGGGCGTACGCCGCCTCCGGGTGCGGGACAATGGCTCGGGCATTCCCAAGGACGAGCTCACCCTGGCCGTCGCGCGCCACGCCACCAGCAAGATCGCCCGGCTCCAGGACCTTGAGGCCGTGGGTACGCTGGGTTTTCGCGGCGAGGCCCTGGCCAGTATTTGCTCCGTGGCCCGGGTTACCCTGACCTCCCGCCACCGCGACGCGGAGGAAGGCTGGCGCCTGGTGGTCAATGGGCACGCCGAGAACGTCGATTGCTACCCCGCCGCCCACCCCGTGGGCTCCACCGTCGATGTGGAAGACCTCTTTTTCAATACCCCAGCGCGGCGAAAATTTCTGCGCACGGAGCGCACGGAAAGCACGCGGGTCGAAGAGGTTCTTCGGCGCTTGGCCCTGGCCCATCCGGAGGTCACCTTTGCCCTTCACACCCCGGGGAAGGCGGTCCGGCATTTTCCCGCGGTAGTGGGGGACCGGCAGCTGGAGCGGGTTGGCGCCATCTGCGGTGAGGCGTTTCTGGCGGCGGCCTTCGCTTTGGACGGCAACCGAGACGGGCTGCGACTCCACGGTTGGGTGGCCGAGCCCACCTTTTCCCGGAGCCAGGCCGATCTCCAATACTTTTTTGTCAATGGCCGGGCGGTGAAGGATCGGGTGATCGCCCACGCCGTGCGCCAAGCCTACAGCGACGTTCTGTATCACGGTCGCCATCCGGCTTTCGTGCTCTTCCTGGATCTGCCCCCGGATGCGGTCGATGTGAACGTCCACCCGACCAAGCATGAGGTGCGCTTCCGCGAGCAGCGCCAGGTTCACGATTTCCTTTTCGGGACCTTAAAGCGCGCCATCAGCGATATGCGCCCGGAACATCGGTTGGCGGCCAAGCGCAGCGTGATGGGCGCCCCTGCCGCCGAGAGCGATCGCCCGCCGGCCGAAGCCTTTAGCTCGGCGCCTTCAGCCTTCGCGCCCCGGCCCCAGGGGGCCCTTGCGCTTGGATCGTCCGCCCGGGCGTCCGGTGCCACCCTCGCCCTCTATGAGCGCTTAGCCAGCGCCGGTGCTGAGCCCGCGGGAGCGTTTCCCCCTGCCGCCGGCGCGCCTGCGGTGAGCGCGCCGACCCTACCTCCGGAATCGGAGGAGGGGCCGCCCCCCCTGGGCTACGCCTTAGCTCAGCTCCACGGCATCTTCATCTTGGCTCAGAACGAGGACGGGCTGATCCTGGTCGATATGCACGCGGCCCACGAGCGCATTACCTATGAGGGCTTAAAGCGGGCCCGGGAGGCGGAGGGGGTACGGAGCCAGCGCCTCCTTGTGCCCGTGGCCGTGGCCGTGAGCGAGGGGGAAGCGGATCGCGCCGAGGAGGCCCGGCCGGCCCTAGAAGCGCTCGGGCTGCGCGTCGATCGCGTTGCCCCGGGGCAGCTGCTCGTGCGGGAAGTGCCGGCGCTTTTGGCGGAGGCCAACGTGGAGCAGTTGCTGCGGGACGTGCTCGCCGATCTTCAAGCAGAGGGCAGCAGCGCCCGGGTGCAGGCGGCGGAGGACGCGCTTCTGTCCACCATGGCATGCCATGGCAGCGTGCGGGCAAACCGTGCGCTCACCCTCGCCGAGATGAACGCCTTGCTGCGCTCCATGGAGCACACGGAGCGCAGCGGCCAATGTAATCATGGTCGCCCGACCTGGACGGCCTTAAGTCTGCCGGAGCTCGATCGTCTCTTCCTTCGGGGCCGCTAGCGTGTCTTGGCCCGCCGTCGCCCTCCTGGGCCCCACCGCCGCGGGGAAAACGGCTCTCGCCTTCGCGCTGGCCGATCGCTACCCCGTGCACCTCATTAGCGTAGACGCCACCCTGGTCTATCGTGGTTTGGCCATCGGCGCGGCCCAGCCCACGGCGGCGGAGCTCGCCGCCTATCCCCACGAGCTCATCGATATTCGCGACCCCGCGGACCCCTACTCCGCCGCGGATTTCCTCGCCGATGCTCGGGCGGCCATGGCGCGGGCTCGGGCGGCGGGGCGCATTCCCCTGCTTGTGGGCGGGACCATGCTCTATTTCCGCGCGTTGCAGGAGGGGCTCGCGGAGCTACCGGAGGCTCGCCCCGCCTTCCGCGCGGCGCTCGAGGACCGGCTAGCCACGGAGGGGCTTTCCGCGCTCATCGAAACCCTTCGGGCCCAGGATCCGGAGGCCGCTCGACGTGTTGATTTGAAGAATCCTCGACGTGTGCTCCGGGCCCTGGAGATCATGGACGCCAGCGGGGAGCGGGCGAGCGTTCTCTGGGATCGCCCCACGGTGCGGCCCCTAGAGGAAGATGGCTTTTCCCTCCAATGCTTTGGCCTTTGGCCCGAGGATCGGGCGGCGCTCCACGCCCGCATCGAGACGCGCTTTGACGCCATGATCGGGGCGGGCTGGCTTGAGGAAGCGGCGGCGCTGCGGGCCCGGGGCGATTTGTCCCCGGCGTTGCCAGCGCTCCGTGCCGTGGGCTACCCGCAGTGGTTTGCCCACTTAGACGGAACCCTGTCCTTCGAAGCGGCCCGGGCGGCGGGGCTTGCCGCCACCCGGCAGCTGGCCCGGCGCCAGCTGACCTGGCTCAGGGGCTGGGATGGGCTCCAGCGCCTGCCCCTCGGCCCAGATTTCGCTTTGCCGTCCGTCTCCAGCCTGGCAAAGGCCTTCCCCTGCCCTTGAATTCCCCCGGGGTGGGCCCCATGATTTCCCGACGATAAGAAGCTCTACCCCCCACCTTTGGCGCTCGCTGTTGTCTTGAGCGCTACGCCTAGGAGCCCCACCGATGTCCAAAGGGCAATCCCTTCAGGATCCGTTTCTAAACGCGCTGCGGAAAGAGCGCATCCCCGTGTCCGTTTACCTGGTGAACGGCATCAAGCTTCAGGGGCAGATTGAATCCTTCGATCAGTTCGTGGTGCTGTTGAAGAACACCGTGAGCCAGATGGTTTATAAGCATGCCATTTCCACCGTGGTGCCCTCGAAGAATGTCCGCATGCCCGGGGCCGGTGGGGGCGACGATCAGGGGGGCACGCCCAGCTAGGGCGCGAGACCACCATAGCTAACCTCTTTTTTGAACGGGAAGCGGGCGGAGAACGCGCCCTGCTGGTTTCTGTTGCTTTGGAAGGGGAGCCGGACCCGGAACCGGAGGAATTTCTTGAGCTTGCTCGGGCCGCTGGCGCCGAGGTGCTGGCCCTGGAGTCGGCGAAGCGCCGTCAGCCCGATCGGCGCACCTTCCTCGGGTCCGGTCGCGCGGAGGCGCTTCGGGATCAGGTGAAGGCCCTTGAGGCCGATCTGGTGATCTTCGACCAAGACCTATCTCCGGCCCAGGAGCGGAATCTCGAGGCGCTCGTGCAGGCCCGGGTGCTATCTCGCACGGGCCTGATCCTGGATATCTTTGCCCAGCGGGCCCGCACCCATGAAGGGAAGCTCCAGGTTGAGCTCGCCCAGCTTGAGCATTTGTCGACGCGTCTGGTGCGCGGCTGGACCCACCTGGATCGGCAAAAGGGCGGGATCGGCATGCGTGGCGCCGGGGAGACGCAGCTTGAGCTCGATCAGCGCATGGTGCGCACCCGCATTGGTCAAGTGAAGCGGCGCCTCGCGGACGTGCGGGCCCAGCGCGCGCAAAGTCGCCGGGCCCGGCAGCGCCGGCGCGTGCCTTCCGTGGCGCTTGTGGGCTACACCAACTCGGGAAAATCCACCCTGTTTAATGCCCTCGCGGAGGCCTCGGTGCTGGCCGCGGATCAACTGTTCGCGACCCTCGACCCGACGCTGCGGCGCCTTGCTATTCCCGGCCTTGGTCCCGCGGTACTCGCGGACACCGTGGGCTTCGTGCGCCGTTTGCCCCACCGCCTTGTGGAGGCCTTCAAGGCCACCCTCGAGGAGGTGTCCGAGGCTGATGTGCTGCTGCTGGTGATCGACATCGCTGATCCGGGCTGGGAGGACAAGCGGGCCGAGGTGCTGGCCGTGCTCGAGGAGCTTGATGCCAGCCGTGTGCCGCGCATCGAGATCCACAACAAGATCGATCTGACCGAAGACCGGGAGCCCCGCGCCCACTCGCGTTTGGAAGCGCCGCCCACGGTGCGCGTGTCTGCCGCGGCGCAGCTGGGCTTTGACCTGATTTACGACGCCCTGGCCACGGAGCTGGGGAAGGCCCTGGGCGGGTCCATACGGGGCCGGGGCACCCTGCCCCCGGAGGCGGGGCGCCTGCGGGCGGAACTTCACCAGAAAGGCTGGGTCGAAGAGGAAGTCTTTGACACCGAAGGGCAGATTTCCCTTGAGCTTCGCCTGCCCCGGGATGCCCTGGAGCGACTGACGGCGGAGGGGCTCCGCTTTGAGCCCGCCTAGGGCGGTCCTTACCTTGCAGCGGCCTAGGGGGCTCCCTAGAATGCAACCGACACGGGTGAAAACCTTTTTCTCACGGGCGTTTGCGCATCCTTTCGAGGCAGCGCGTCTTCGCAAGCGCAGACGGCAATGGAGCATCGGATGTCTTGGAACGAGCCCGGCGGTGGTCGCCAGCAGGATCCCTGGGGTGGGGGTCGCGGCGGCGATCAAGGTCCCCCTGATCTAGACGAAGCTTTCCGCAAGCTGCAGAGCCAGCTTGGTGGCCTTTTCGGTGGCGGTGGGGGTTCCGGTGGCCGCGGTGGCGCCGGGGGCTTTGGGGCCCGGGCCGTGGCCTTGGTGGCGGGCGTGCTGCTCGCCCTCTACGCCATTGCGGGCTTCTATACCCTCGATGAGCAGGAGCGGGGCGTGGTGTTCCGCTTTGGCGCGGTGCAAAACGAAGTCATGCAACCGGGTCTGCGTTGGCGTCCCCTAGGCGTGGATTCCGTGGTTCCCGTGAACACCACGCGCGTGTTCGTGGAAGAGCACCAGGCGCAAATGCTCACGGAAGATCAAAACATCGTCGACGTCAGTTTGACGGTGCAGTATCGCATCGCCGATCCCGTGGCTTACGTGGTCAACGTGCGGGAGCCCCGGGAGAGCCTTAAGCAGGCGACGGAAAGTGCCCTGCGCCACGTCGTGGGGTCCTCCACCATGGACGATGTCATCGGCCAGGGCCGGGAGGCCATGGCGGCCACGGTGCAGGAGCGGCTCCAGGTCTACCTCAACGTCTACGGCACGGGCATGAGCGTTCGCTCCGTGAACCTCGACCGGGGCGCGCCGCCGCGGGAAGTGGAAGCAGCCTTTGACGATGTGCAAAAGGCCCGGGAAGACGAAGAGCGCTTCATCAACGAAGCCAACGCCTATGCCGAGCAGGTGGTTCCGGAAGCCCGCGGGGATGCGCAACGGATTATCGAACAGGCCAATGCCTATCGAGACGAGGTGGTGGCTCGGGCCGAGGGGGAGGCCTCCCGCTTTACGGCGCTGCTGGGCGAATACCGCCAGGCTAAGGACGTTACCCGGGATCGCCTCTACATCGATGCCATGGAAGAGGTGCTGGGGCGGACCAGCAAGGTGCTCCTCGATGTGCAGGGCGGCAACCAGATGCTCTACCTGCCCCTCGACAAAATTGTGCAGGGCCGGGATTCGGCTGCCCCGGGGGCGGGGGTGCGGCCTTCCCAAAGCACCGTGGATCAGTTGACGGACGCCGTGCTGCGGGAACTTGAGGCACGAAGCAACAATGGCAGCTCCCGGAGGCCCCGCTAATGTCTACCCGTGCAACGCTGCTCACCGTTATTGGGGTAATTCTTTTCTCTCTCGCCTCCGACGCGGTGTTTGTGATGAAAGAAACGGAGCGCGCCGTGCTGCTCCGCTTCGGCGCTTTGGAGACGGCGGACATCGCCCCGGGGCTCCACTTCAAAATGCCCTTCGCCGACGAGGTGAAGCGCTTCGATGGGCGTATCCTCACGCTGGATTCAGAAACCCAGCGCTACTTCACCGTTGATAAGAAGCCCCTGAACGTCGACTCCTACGTGAAATGGCGGATTAAGGATGTGGCCCTGTACTACACGGCCACCTCCGGGGATGAGCGGAACGCCTCGGACCGCCTCGCCGAGCGAGTGCGCACGGGGCTCCGGAATGAGTTTTCCCGTCGCGATGTCTACGAGGTGGTTTCCGGGCAGCGCGATGAGCTCATGGACAACCTGACGGCCAGTTTGTCGGAAGTGATGCAGAAGGAATTCGGTGTTGAGGTCATCGACGTGCGGGTGAAGCGCATTGAGCTTCCCGGGGACGTCAGCAACTCTGTGTTCCAGCGCATGAGTGCGGAGCGGGAAGTGCTCGCCCGGGAGCATCGCGCCCGGGGCCGGGAAATGGCCCAGGGCATTCGCGCCGACGCCGAGCGTCAGGCCGTGGTGATCCGCGCTGACGCCGAGAAAACCGCGGAGGAAATCCGCGGGGAAGGGGATGCTCGGGCCACGGCGACCTACGCTGCGGCCTTCAACGCAGACCCGGAATTCTACGAGTTTACCCGGAGCCTCAACGCCTATCGCCGCGCCTTCTCCAGCAAGGACGACGTGCTGGTACTTGATCCAAGCAGCGACTTCTTTAAGTATCTTGGCGCAAACGACGGCAAGGACTAGGCCCCGGTGGAAGCGCTGCTGACGGCGCTCAGCCTGGTGTTGGTTTTAGAAGGTCTGCTGCCTTTTGCTGCTCCGGCCCTATGGCGCCGGGGCATGCTGCGGATGCTGGCCAGTGATGACGCGGCCTTGCGTCGGGTTGGTTTGGTGAGCATGGCCCTGGGGCTCGTGCTGCTGTATTCGGTGCGCTAGGGCAGCGCGCTGCCTCAAGGACAGGAAAGAAAACCATGGGCGACCCCACGGACGGCGACCGCTGGCTACTGCCAGAGGGCGTCGACGAAGTCTTGCCGCCGCGGGCGCGGGCGCTGGAGCGCTTGCGTCGCGCCCTTCTCGATCTCTTCCACCTAGCGGGCTTTGAGCTCGTGGATCCGCCGCTCCTTGAGTTTGTGGATTCCCTCACCGTAGCCGGGGGCGCTGAGCTCGACCTGCAAACCTTCAAGGTGGTGGATCAGTACACGGGCCGCATGATGGGGCTGCGCCCCGATATCACGGCCCAGGCTGCGCGCATCGATGCCCGGAGCCTCCAGCAGGCGGGCCCGGTGCGGCTCTGCTACGCCGGTCCCGTGTTCCGTGCGCGCCCCGAGGGGCTGTTCCCCGCCCGCACCCCGGTGCGCGTGGGGGCCGAGCTCTATGGTGTGCCGGGCCCCGAGGGTGACGCGGAGGTGCTCGCGCTCATGGGGGCGGTGCTGGAAGCCGTGGATGCGGGGCCCGTGGTGCTTGAGCTGGGGCACGTGGGCGTCTGCCGAGCCCTGCTCGAGGCTGCGGCGCTGCCCGAGGATCGGGAGCGGGCCGTATTCGACGCGCTTCAGCGCAAGGCCACGGCCGATCTCGACAGCCTACTGGAATCCGTGGAGGATCCCTGG
>Ga0255778_10002411_pt1 | contig 16153 bp, 20 predicted proteins | sample 071ome_31_FD_179976 | JGI IMG/M metagenome (GOLD analysis project Ga0255778, IMG submission 179976) | Coastal salt marsh microbial communities from the Groves Creek Marsh, Skidaway Island, Georgia - 071405CT metaG (version 2) | ecosystem: Environmental > Aquatic > Marine > Intertidal zone >...
TATTTGAATCTGTTTAGGTCTTCAAAAAAATCCTCTTGCGTCACCGCTTGAGGATTGTCATAATATTTTATGGCAAACAAGATATAATTGTCTTCATTCAATTCATCAAACTTCATAGATTATCAATTAGTTGAATACCCCACTGCAGCAGACTCAGCAGTTACTCCATCACCAGTGACAGTAGCTCTGAAGGTCCAACCATCTGGGATGTCAGCAACAACATCTGTAACTCCAATTCCAAGAACAGGTCCAGTAACATTGCTGAAGATTGGGCTAGCAGACAGTGCTGTGTATCCTGCAGAGACTGGATATGCATAGTACCATTGAGTAGACAGACCAACATAAGGATCTGCCAGAGCAATTGCAGTCAGAGTTGCTGCAGTTGTAGTTCCAATACCAGTGATTGCAGTTGGTTGAGTCAGGAAGGTGACAGTTCTATCTGGGAAGATTGAATCATCATTAGCATCACCAGTTGTTGCATAATCAGTTCCAGCTTCTGGTGGTAAGTTAGTTGTGATACCAGACATTGCAACCAGAGTTTCCTTCTTAACTCTTAAGTTGCCATGCATATCAACATAAGTTTGAATTCCAACCCACCCAGCATGTGTCACTGCATACTTATATCCAGTATCCCCACCTGAGTATTCAGTATCTCTAACAGCAGCAGCTTCATAAATGTCAACACCAACAACATCGTTGGTGGAGTTATGAGTGCTATTATAGGTTGAATCTTCTAGAGTATATACTGGCTCCTGTGAACAGGTATATGCTAAACCAGCAACAGCAACACCACTAAGGAATTGGGTAGATGCAATTGATATAGTAGTTGCATCAGTCACAGTTTTAATAACTGCTTTACCCACAGTGCTGCCAGCACCAATATGAATCACGGAACCAACATATGCCGAAGTAAATGATGTTCCTGTACCAGTAATAGTCTTAGTCCCATAAACGAGGTCTATAGTGCCTGGTGAATAAAGACTATCTGCAGTTCCCCAAAGAGCCATGTCTTTTTCCTAAATGATTTTTCTTCTTAATTTATTTATAAAAAGGGGCAGTTAGTCTGCCCCTCCAAAATCAACCTTCTTGTGGTTTGTTAATTAGATCCTTTACAGTAGCTAAAATAGCATCATCGATGCTATTATCTGTGCTAGCAACATACTTTTCAAGCAAGTCTAGAACAAGATTTTTTACTGCTGGATGAGTAGCAATCTTAAGTAAAATTGGTTTTACTACTGCTACTACTGCTGCTAGTGCCATGATGTTCTCCAGTGTGGACGCTTGTATTTATTTTCAAACTTCAAAATTTGGAAGTTCTCTGCTTTCAACAAAGTTAAGAACAGATTCCATTGGAGAAGTCTTAGTTCTCTGTTGCATCTGAGATAGTCTCAGTCTATCTCTATCTCTTCTAACCTGACTTCTAGCAGCAGCTTGCTTGACTGCACTCATCTGAGAGTTTCCTTGCTCTTCCTCAGCACTCTCATAAATCTCAACAATCTCATCAGGGGTAAACTTAGAAAGATCAAATCCTTCATCTAAGAGTTCACCAACCCATGCCTGGATTTCTTCACCAAGTTTTGGATTGATTTCAATCTTGTTCTTACCCTTCATTACATCAATCATCTCACCATTATCTTTCTTACTGGAAAGTTCTCTTTCTTCTTTCTGACAATCAGGAACTTCCTTGCCACCCTTCATCTTGGTTCCTCTTGCCTTATAACCATCCCAGCACTTACTAGCACCAACATTCTTGCGTGCCTTCTTAAGACCCTCTTCAATCTCAACCTCTTCCTTAGAGATTTCTTTTGGTTTACCAGTCTTAGGATCAGTTACTAATTTGACTCTTGACTTTCCAGTCTTAGGATCTTCCCAAGGATTGAGAGTTCCCTTTACATTTGGGAATGCTTCATCAACTTCAGTCTCTTCTTTCTTTAACTTCTTACCACCCTTTGGATTATTCTTACCTGATACTCCTCTGTTCTTTTCTGCCTCATCATGATCAAACTCAGGATCCTCCATGGGATCATAATCCTTACCTTCTTTCTTAGTCTTCTTGAACTTACCAGAGACTTCACCAGGCTCATATCCTACGCCATCGCCATCATCATCCCACCAACGCTTTGGTTTGCCCTCTTTCTTTTCTTGCTTTTTCTCTTGTAAAGAGTATTCTCTGATTTCAGAAAAAGAATCTGCCCAAATGTTATCCATTTACTTAATTAGATGTTTAATTTTATTTATACTAAAGTCACATCCTTGATCCAGGATTTGAACATTATTCCATCTTCAGTTACGCAAATTAAGTGATTTGCTCCAGATCTGATAATCTCTCCTCTTAATCCAGTATTGCAACTTTCTACAATATCTCCAACTTGGAATAACTTATCAAATACATAATGCTCTCTCAATCCCTGTGGATCTAATTCTGGTGCAATCTGCCAAGTTTCTTTTACTTCTAATGAACCACCAAGTTCATCATACAACTTCTTAACAATCTTAGGTTGAACACCTTGAGGCATTGTCTTTTTAAATGCTTCAAAGTCTCCAGCAGCAGCTGCAACTCTTGCTTCCTGAGATCCATCATCTGAATCTTTTGGTCCTGCAGACATTACATTCATGGATGAGTAATTATAAATTTGACCATTTTGCTTTTTGGCAAGGTTCTCAATTTCAGAAACTCTCTCAGCACCACAAACAATATTAACTCCTGTGTATCCTTCTTGATTCAAGAAAGTAAGGACATCAAAAATAGTTTTGAATTCTTCACTGTCAATTATATTATCAGCATACTCAGGGAACATTGCCTTCATGAATTCCACTTTTAAATCTGGATCCAAAGGATTCTTCTTCCCATCTTTAGTTCTAGATGGGAAGATATAGAAGTTTCCACCAGATGCAGACTTCTTCAAAGAATTGAAAAGATTTAAGTGTGACTTAGTTGGAGGATTAAACTTACCAATAGCAACTGTAACAACATCTGCACTTGGTCCTGCCTGCTGTTCAGCACCCTTTGCTCTTGCTCCAGATTTCTGCTCAGGTTTTTTAGTTCTTTCTGATGTAGGTGGTTTTGCTTTTGCACCAGTTCTCTTTGGTGCAGGTTTTGCTTTACCTAATTTCTTTGCCTTAATTTTTGCAGGTTCTTGTCTATCAGGATCTTCTTCCTTCTCAGACTTTCTCTTCTTATCATCTAAGAACTGTAGTTTTCCCTTGACAGTCTGTGCCCTTTTCTTTCCTTCTTTATCTACCCAATACCCATGCCCATCGCCAGAAAACCCAAGCTTCTTTGCTTGTGCAGAAGCCTGGGATGTTCTTGCCTCAGTTATAAACTCTAGGAAGTTCTTCATTTATTAATTTCCGAATATATCAAATCCTGATTGTCAAGAATGTACTTTAATCCTATTTGTTTCAATTTTAAATATTTATAATCCTTATCCTTTGGATCCTTGTGTTGATCTACAAAACTAGAATAGAACCTGCAGAAATTTTCAATTGATCTTTTTTTAATCTGCTTGATCCTTACTTCTTTTTTGTAGACCTGTACAAGTTCTTTAAAAAATAAATCCATTAGGAGTCAAGTAAACTAAAGAGACCTCTTTCATTATTTACCTCAATACCACATTCTTCAGTAAACTTTTCAAGTTCTCTCCTAGTAGGATTGTTGATTCTTTCTCTTGCCATATCATGATATGAATCAGACAAATCAAATCCAATATACTTGTGACCAAGAAGAACTGCAGCAAGACCTGTTGTACCTGAACCACTGTAAGGATCAAGAACTAATCCTGGTTCACTCATCACTGCTTGGATACAACGAAGAGGCATGATGATGGGGAAAGGTGCAGGATGAGGATTCTTCATCTCAGGACCAAACTTCCAAACACTACCAAAGTTGGCAGATCTCCTAGGAAGTCTTGGGTGCTTCTCACCTTTACACAACCAATAGATTCTTTCATCAATTTGAATGAACCTATACCCAGAGATCTCTGGACCACTACCTCTATTCCAAACAATCTCTTCTCTAATGTTCCACTTAGTTTTGGTCAACCACTGCCATGGAGAAATAGCAGATCCTTTCAAGTATCTGACTTTATGGTTGTAGAAAAGAGAACCACCTTCTTTGGTTTTATCATAGAGTACATTCAGAAGTTCAATCTGCTGCTCTTGATACTCCTCCTCAGGAAGAGAATCATCAAACTTCTCATACTCAATTTTACGAAACAAACCACCCCCAACTTTTTGCTTGTTGTATGGAGGTGAGGTTACAGTGCAGTCAATAGAGTTGTCATCAAGTTGCTTTGCCAACTCAATGCAGTCTCCAGTTCTCAGATCAATCATTAATTGCAACTTGTTGGGAACAGTTTATGTATGGTAGCAGATCTACCTAAAAAAGTCAAGAGCTAATTTTGATAAATGGAGCAATCAATTCACTTTCATCAACATTCATCTTGGCAGCTCTATAATAGATTTCACATAGCATTTTTCCAAAATCTCCATTTCTAGACTTTGCTCTTATCAAAGCTTTCATGAATCTTAGATGTCTTAGTTTATTTCTAAGTTTTGCAGAGTAGTCACCTTTAGAAACTTTATAACTAGATCTAACTTGAGCATCTGTCATACTATCAAGATTGATAGCAACCTCCATAAAATCTTCAGGGGTATATTTTGTACCCATTATTTCTAAACTTCCAAAATCCTTACCAGAGAAAGTATTATCATTATAGATTTGTTTAAAATAATTTTTCCAATAATCTTTTTCTTGCTGATTAAATGCTGTATTAACATTTGGAATATTCAACTCATAAGTTTCACCTGCATGAGTTAAAATTAATTCTCTAAATTTTGGACCAGGGACTAATCCAGTTTGTGCAGAAGCAGCTTTATACTTCCCTGTGGTGGTTTGTACTATGTCTTTAACTTCTGCTTTTGAAGTTTGCCCCTGCATCCTTTGTTCAATTTGATATTTTGTTCTATAGGATCCTACAGTAAAATTAGCTTTGTATTTAAAAGAATTTCCTTTAAAGTCCAATTCACCTCTATCTTCTATATCAAAATAACTAATTGGATCTTCATCAAATGCTGCTTCAATGACGTTTAACTCACCCATTGGAACATCATCTACATTGTTTTCTTTTGCTCTAACAGCAGCTCCAGATGTTTTTTTCTTTAAAGATATTGGAATCAATATACCATCCTTTAAAGCTTTGGACATATAAGTCTTAAGAACTCCAACAAAAATTTCTGGGCTTGCTGTGTCAGTAAAAGTTTTGTGGAGATCTTTTATTTCTCTTATTAATCCAGATTCATTATTTGCTTTTACAATAAAGACGTCAGCAGTATTCCAAGAGTCTTTTTTATTTCCAAATATATCTCTCTGTTCTCTAGTAAATAAATCCCAAATTTCAGTTACAATTCTAGTGGTTTTATTTGGTGGAATTTTGCCAGAACTCCATCCAGGACCACCATCATACCAACCAAACTTATAAGTTTTATCTGATCTGTTCACTCCAACATAGTCTTTTACAACTTCTGCTTGTTCAAGAAAAGTTAAATACCAATCATTATTCATGGCAGGATAAGTTCTCAATAGAGAATTTCTCAAGTCCACATCCATCATTGGTCTTAAATCAGCACCAAGGTCTATAGCATGATACATTGCTATAATTGAACACTGTTCCTGAAGGGATGTTGCTCCTGCCATGAATAATATTAGTGACTATTATTATCTATCATCATCAGCACGATTCTCAGAATAGAAGACATCAAAAGCACCACCAGGATAACGCTTCTCTAGTTTAGATACATTGCGTGCAACCACTTGATCAATAGGAGTTTCAAGTGCAATACATGCTTGCATCACATACCACATCAGATCACCAAGTTCAATAATCAGGTGCTCTTTGTTATCAGCATTCCAGGGTTTGCCTTGGAAAATCATCTTCTTAATAATCTCAAGGAACTCACCACCCTCTGCATTGATACCAACACCAGCAGTAAGCAGTCGTTCAATGTTGGCACCTTTCTCATCCAGTTCAACAATACGATCTGAGAAAGCAACAAAGTCTGTAGAAGCATCAGAAGTTACTGCATCAACAAACTGTTGGTACTTGTTAAAATCAACTTGTTCAGTCATTAGAATTTAAAACCTGCGAATTTACTTTGTTTTGGTTCATCTTCATAAGTATACTCTTCATCTTGTCCAGAGTCAAGAATATCCTCTTGTGCCTTCTGTTCACAATCATAGAGTCTCATCTTTGCCCTATCAATACCAACAATGAACCTTTTGTTGACTGATAGATCATTGTATCTGTTCTTCAATTGCTTCACCATAATTTGTCCCAAGTTCTCAAGCTCTTCTGTAGAAATAAGGGCAAACATAAGATCAGCAGTAGCAGGGAGACCAAAGGATTCACTAGTATCAGTAAGCTCAACATCACTGCTACCATAACCAGAACGAGTGGTCTGCGTGGCAGAAACGATAGGGACGTTTGCTTCAACAGCCAACCCTCTAAGCTCCTCAGCAATAGCTTTGATATAGCTATATGAATTGACAGAAAAATTCGACTTATACCTTGAGGAAGCACATATATTAAGGTAATCAACGAAAATAATATCAGGTCTAAATGATTTCTTAAGTGCAAGCTCATTAAGAAGTGATTTAAAGTGTCCACTATGTGCTGATGCTGTAGGGTACTCCTTAATAATTAGCGTACCTTGAGTCTTCTTGGCAAGAGTATTAACTTTATTCTCAAACATTTTCTTAGGAATATCACCAATATCCCTAATGTTTACATTCAAGAGGTTCGCGTCAATTCTTTCAGCAATCCTGTCCTCTGCCATTTCAAGTGTAATGTAGAGAACGTTGCGCCCTTGCAAGAGGATGGAGCTAGCCATGTGGCACATGAATAGACTTTTGCCGACACCTGTACCAGCAAGAGCGACGTTGAGAGTCTTATTAGGGAGACCACCTTTCGTGATCTTGTTAAAGTATTCGAGATCAAATGGGATCTTGTCCTCTTTCTTGTGGTATAATTCATATCTTTGTTCGTAGTCATTTAGATAGTCATGTCCAATGTGATTGTCAAAACTTACTCCTAGTGCTTGTTGGAGAATTGTTGGGATTGCATCTCTAGATTTCTTATCATCTTGACCATCTGCAATCTTAATAGACTCCATCAAAGCAAGATAGATGGCACGATCTCTACACCACTTCTCAGTGGTATCAACCAACCAATTATTTTCAACTGGAGAATTATCTAGAGAAGAAACATAATCACAAATTGTTTTATAGGTTTCTTCTGTGATATCAGTTCTGTTTTCAGTTTCAATCAACAGAACTTCTTTTGTTGCAAGGTCATCATAAGACATGATGAACTTACAGATCTCTTGAAAAACTACCTTCTCATGAAGATTGTCAAAGTATTCTTCCTTTAGGAAAGGTAGAACTTTCCTGCAGTAATCATTATTAAAAAGTAAATTTCTAAGAATTGTAGTTTCTACTTTCTCCATCAATAAAAGTCCTAAGGATTGCGTTTGTGATGGGGGACATCAAAAACAAAAGTGATTCTTGGAACGTCCCCTATATTTACTGCACTGTGTGGCAGTTTATTATTAAACCAGAACAGTGTCCCTGGTTCTACAATGATGGTCTCATCACCAACAGTATACTGGTATTTCCCTTGGATGGAAAGATGGTATCTGTCTTTGGTTAGGTAATAAGTTCCCTCATCAATATGAAAACCAACTTCTGCCCCAACAGGAAGTTTAAGGAAAGCACATCTACGATACTTTTTAAAATGCTTGTTTAAGATCTTAAAAACTTCTGTATGTCTTTTGTATGCTGGTGCTTCAATACAGATCTCAGTGTTGAATGCCATTTCTCCAGGGTTCTTAACACCACCCATAATCAATTGGAGAACATCAACAGTAGTCTTGTACTTTGATGGATCTACCTGTTCAGTTTTACCAGCAGACTTTTGAGAACCCCAATCATCTGGATTGTCTTCAATCTGCTGTAAAACTTTAGATACATCAATTCCTGTCTTGATAATCCTAATATTATCCATATGAGAATTCTTTCTGTGCAGTCTCATCAAGTGCCTGCATCACTTCAGGAGTGAAATACTTTTCTGGTTCTGCAAGTATTTGTTTGGCATAGAGTTTTTTGCCTTGGATCTCATATCTGCCTGCAACATTTTTCCAGAGACCGCCCAGTTCACCGAGTTCAAGAAGACCATAATATCTATCAAGACCACGCTCATCATAATACAGACGAACTTCCACATCTTTGTTCTCCTTGCTTAAACGCGACTTAGCAGTCTTTGCCTTGATAATGTTTCCAACAATTTCTGTTCCATCTTTCTCTTTCTTCTTAGATAGGTAAATGATGGTGCTAGCAGCGTACTTAAGACCACTGCCACCACCCATCTCTTTAGTAGGAACGTAAGCACCAATGACATCATAAGTGTGGTTAGTAACAATCATAGGAATGTTTGCTTGTCCCAACTTAAGAGTAATCATACGAAATGCACCTTTGACCAATTGAGATTTGGTCATGTCACGAACTTGTTTGTCGTTCAGAGCATCAGTGATTTCTTTCTCAGTGGAAAGCATTCCTAAGGAGTCTAGGACAAACATGCATGGTTTGCGCTCATCTAAAGGTTTTTTTAAGTATAGGTCAACTGCCTTGAGTGCCTTGCCACGAAAATCTTCAATGGTTACAACATTGACAACAACCAATCTAGTTGTATCAATTCCCCTTGACTCTAGTAGAGATTTGGTAATAGCAGCCTCAGTGTCAAAATAGAGGCAGTAACCATCAGGGTTGGTATCAAGAAAATTCTTAACCACAGCGAGAGAGAAGAAAGTCTTTCCAGTAGAAGACTCTCCAGCAATAGCAGTAATCTTATTCCCAGATACACCACCAAATACACTACCTGAGACCAGTGCATTAAAAATGTACGAACCTGTGTCAACATAAGTTTCAGTTTCATCAATCTCAGCAGCAAGTTGTGTATACTCACCACCAATTTCTTTTACAATATCTTTAAGAAAATCCATAGTTATACAAAGAAGGACTGTAGAGTGTTTGTTTTTTCAGTTCTCCAATTGATACATTGCAGAATAGACTTCAATGGCTCAAGGAAACTTTTATCAAACTGAAGTTCATAATCAACATACTTACCAATATTCAATTCTTTTGGGAACTGTTGAATGAAGGAGATTACATTTTCATGCAGTGGATTAGGTTTCTTCAAATAGCAGAACTTAATCTTTTCTCCATTGTTAATAACTGGATATTTATTGTCCAGTCTATTTTTCTTAGTATGGTAATTATACAGTAGAACACCTCTAATGTGAATGGGAGTTCCCTTCTCATAGATTGAGTTTACTGATTTATATTTGCTGATATTATTAGCAGTCCTTGGGAATGAAATTTCCTCTGGAGGTAAGTTATAGAACTTCTTCTTACTGCTAGCAATGAAGTCAATCATATCATCTTCAGTTTTTGTCATGATGATTTTGAATGCTTCTTTAATCATAGACCTGCAAGGTGCAGGTGTTGAAGACTTGACTGCTTCCATGCCCATGATTTTAAGTTTAGGTTCAGAATACCTAACACCCTCAGAGTCCCATACATTAAGGATATATCTTTTCTTTGCAGTCCAGATACCCCTCTCTGCAATGTTCTCCCTCTTCATCTGCATCTTCTGATCATACGCATGTACATACGTCGCCAGTTCCTGGTAACTCTTATCAATGAATGGTTCAATCTGGCTCTTGCAAGCTTTATCGAGAAAGTCAACGATTTTCCCTTTATCAGATACTCCGTCAGGAAAAATGTGGTCAACCAGAGAACCAAGACGTAGGTAGATAGAGTCAGTATCAGAGGCAATAACATAATCAACCCCTTGAGTTTTTAGCAAATTATTTAGATACTGATTCATCTTATTTTCAATCCATCTGATTGAAAGTTGACCAGACAGTGTTACTGCCTCAGCATTTTCAATAAGGAAGTATCTAAAGTATTCATTGCCAACAGCACCATAAGCAGAGTTCAAAGAAATCTTCTTTGCCATCTGGATGTTGTTACACCTTGCAATCTCCTTTGTCAGTTCAACAGTAGGAGTTTTCTCATACTGCTTCTTTGCCTCAAGCATCTTCTTTTTATAGATGACACGATCTGTGTACATCTTTTCCATCAGTTCAGGAAGGAATCCTCTGATATCCTTTCTGTATTGTGCACCATTAGCACAGACAGTGTATGGATAGTTATCTGGAATTTCTACATTTCCCTTCAGAAGTTTATCTACTGTGATGTTGGGGAATCTATCCTCAACAAGAGTTTCTGGAGAAATGTTGTACTGCATAATCAAGTGGGGATATAGAGAGTTCAAGTCAAAACTCACAACCCAATCATGCTTTCCAGTAATAGGATCCTTAACATAGGCACCTTCATACCTTTGGTCTTTCCTTGTCTCCCTCTTAAATGGGATGACAATGTTCTTAGATCTTAGGTAATTATAGATGATAGAATCCCACATCCTAACCTGAAAGAACACATCATTGTAGTTACCTTTACCATCATATGCCATGGTAATTGCAAGTTCAATGAGGCGCATTTTATCCTCAAGTCTGTCTACCAGTTCTACGTCAACAATGTTGTATTCAACAAACTTTTGCCAATCTTTAGTGTAGAACTCTTTAAAGGTTTCATACTCAGAGTGATCCAACTTCTGCTGACCAAGTTCAACATTAGCAATGTGATCCAGTCTGTATGATTCCTGGTTTGTATAAGTAAACTTCTTATACAATTCCATGTAGTCCAGAATTGTAATGCCAGCAATATCCATCCTGGTATATTCTCTACCAGCAATAGTTGCTTGGTTCTCTGTGACAATACCCCAGGGAGATAGTTTCTTTACTGCTTTGGTTCCAAAGATCTTTTCAATCCTTCCACAAATATATGGAATATCATAAAGATCACAGTTCCAACCAGTGATAACATCTGGATGATTTGAATCCCAATAGAACAAGAATCTATCAATCAAATCATATTCATCTTTACACAGAATGTACTGAACATTATCTTGCTTGTTATCAAAAGGTTTTACACCCCAAGTAACAATATTCTTGGTGTTGTAATCCTGTATGGAGATAGTCAAGAGTTCTTCCTGACAACTCTTGACATCTGGGAAACCATTTTCAGAAGCAACCTCAATGTCAATAGTGACTAGTTGAATCTTGCTGATGTCAAACTTAATTGATTCTTCAGGATAGTTATCTGAGATGTATTGATTGATATACCTTGTGTTTCCATACAAGGTAAAGTTTTCTACATTCTGATACTTATCAATGAATTCTCTAGTTTCACGAATGGTTCCTGGTTTTACTTCTTCAGCATACTTCCCATCAAGAGTTTTGAACTTAGTCTTTTTATTTGTGCTTGCATAAAGAGTGGGATAAAAAGTTTCCCTGTTCTTAAAATGCTCGCCATTATCAAACCCCCTGGTGAGAATTTCATTCCCAACCAGGACAACATTAGTGTAGAATTTCATTTAATAAGGTCTTGGTATTTCTCAAGTAAGGTTGGTCTTGGTTCTGCAAGAGTTAAGATCTTATCAGAACTAATCATGAAGACATCCTGACTAGTATAACCAGTCAGGAATGGTTCTAGTGTTTCATCACTTTTAACCACAAATGGTTTAGTGATTCTACAGTCAGGTTCACCTAACTCAGAAGTGACTTCTTCAATCTTGCTGATCAGTATCAGATTGTTCGTCAGTGCTAGTAGTTTGACCATTTACATTCTCCATGTATGAATTTACCACCTCATCATGTGGTTCAACAATAGTAACAACCCAATCACAAGGAATAGGAATTTCTTTTTGTTTAGACAGAGGAACGTAAGGATAATAAGTTACACTAGATGCACCACCTCTATCCTCTTCATTTAGACGAGTAACGTATGGATTCTTGAGAAGGTATCCAATTACCTTTTCTCCAGACATAATTTCTTTTACATCAGCAATGACATCCTCATAGGATTTCAGTACCAAAAGTTTAACAGACATAATTTTCCAATGTTAGCGATTTATCTTGTAGTTTTAAAATGTGATCTGCAAGTTTGTCAATGTAACCTTTGTTCCTAAGTTCTTTAAAAACAAGATTCTCAAAGGCAAACTCACCACCTCTATCTAGGGCAGAATTTCTCATGTCCCTAAGTTTTTTTAGCAGACTTTCCAATGTCTGAGCATTGTCAGCATGTTTGATAGTCCTCTCTATCTTGACAATCATATCACGAACCTTGGAGCTTAGCAAGTCAGTATCCACTTCAGTGGAAAGTTTTTCTGGTTTGATTAACCACTTATTTGACTTTACAGAGAAGACTCCCTGACTTTTTCTCCTTGTCTTTCCAGGTTCCTCTACATAAGGTTCAATATCATGACCATAAACCTTCACATCATGAGTTGTTGTCCAAAGTTGTTTCTTAGTTTGATAGTAATCAGACATTACATCTGGACACACTTTTGTGTCAACAACTAAATGCAAATCAAGATCTGAATACTTTGTATAGTTGTATCCAACATTACCACCAAGGATAAGAATGTCAATGATATCAGACTTCTTTACTTCAACATATCCTGCCCAGGCATTAGCAACTTTTAAAAGGTGTGTTCTTACCTCTGGTTTTAACCTTTCCCCATTCCAGAAGGTAGGATTTAATTTATCATGGACTCTGAATGATACAGATTCTTCAAGGAAATTCTTATAACTTTTCATCAACCCTTTTTATAGATATTTATAAAAAGAGAGGGATGGATGGTCTTAGTCATCCTCCCTCTGCGCCGACGATATTCAGTATTATTTAGAGATAATCCTTCCTAGCATGATGCTCAGGAACTACCTTTCCTAATCGAATGACAAGTAATCCATCTTCAAAGGTGACTTCTCTGACTTCTGTGTCGTCTGAGAGTGTCCATGCTCTTTTGAAACTTCTGCTAGCCACTCCCTTGTGGACAAACGTCCTTTCCGTCTCTGAATCTGATTTTTGTCCTTCGACAAAAAGCTTTCCATATTCTGTGAAAACATTTACTTCTTCCTTCTTAAAACCAGCAAGGGCAATCTCAAGAAGAGACTCTACATTATTTACTTGGACAAGGTTGTATGGTGGGTAATTTGTTGTAGTTTCATGAAGATTGAATAGACGATCAAAGTATTCGTCCATACCAATACTGTTCTTATTGATCCTCTCCATTAAGGCAGGAAGATCAGACGTAGTATATCTCATCAGATTAGTCATTATGGTAGCTCCTTTAAAAGCGAGTTTGTGTTTTGTGGACCCCTAAGGCATCCAATACTAATTATAACAGATCAACAAAAAAGAGGTAGGGTAAAAACCCAACCTCTTTATAGGGTGTTCCGATTGTAGAGTGTGCCGCACGAAAGACACAAAATTATTTAGGCAAGTGCTTTTGTAATTTCAGAGATAGAAGTCATGGCAATATCTTTAGGAACTCCAGACCATTTAAAGATCTGATCCCCAGTATCTGAAGAAACCATGATTGTAAATGTTTGTGTTTTGGGAACTTTTGAAATTAAAATTGGACTATCATCTTCACCAGAAGTCTCAAAAATAGTGAGCATTGTATTGTGATCCAATTCAGTGCCTTGGAAAATTTGGGGTAATTGTGGTCTCCAAGGATCCCAATCAGGATGACCCATAGAACTACGAAAAGCTGCTGAGATTCTATCTTGAATTACTGCATGTTCTGCATCATTAAGATATGGAAAAGATTGTTCACATTCTCGTTTAATGCCAGTCAATCTACTGCTTGTAGATTTTGCTGCAGAAAGGGTAGCAAGTCTTTTTTTTATAATTGCTCTCCAAGACCTATTATAATCAGCATCAAAATTAGGAAACTTTTCTTGAATAGATCTAAGGTTAATACCTTTTACTTGGGATGGCATTTTTCAACTTCTAATAAACTAATTTCCCATCATAATAACCCATTAAAAAAGGGGTGTCAACCCCTTTCTAACTTGCTTAATTTACATTAAATGAAATTGAAATTCTATCCTCACTCTCATTCATATTTGGAAGAACTCCATGATCCAACCAACTAGGAAATAATAGTAGGTCTCCTTCTTCTGCAGGAAATTCTCTAAAAGATTTTAACTCAGGAAATCCAGAAATAAATCCAGACAACCCACATTCATTTCCAACAGGATTGTTAAAGTAAATTGCTCCACTATTTTCTGGAACTTTTGTATAATAGACCCCACTTACAAGACATCCTGGATGAATATGATTCAAATTATAACTTGAATATCTATTCAAATTTGCCCACAGTCTACTAACATTTCTTTCCAATTGAATAGAAATCATAGCAGAAAATGCCATAAGATGCATATCTAAGCATTTCAAAAACTCAGACATTTCATCTGCATCTACTATATTTTTAGATTGCCATCCATTGACATTTGACTTTACAACTCCATCACTAGAAGAACTAAGAGAAGTTATAAAGTCATTTATTTTTTTGTTATCTATATTTAATTTTTGCCTATAAAGTGGGATAGAAAAAATATTTTCTATCATTCAGTAATCTCCACCTTTTTCTTCTTGGATCCAATATTGTATTTGGTTTCAAGAGTCCACTCACCCTTTTCCTTATAAGAAAGGACTTTGATTTGATTTAGGGGAGCAATGTCCTGAATCTTGGTGACATCAACAATAGTGATGAGTCCCCAGTCAGCAAGCAGTTGAGCAATTCTATTGCGTCTCTGCACATCATTTACAGTGAGATTTGCATGTTTACCATCAAGGGCAAACAACTCTTTAAAATGAACCAAGAAATATCTACCTTGCTTATGAAGAATATGGCAAGATTGATAGATCTTTTTTTCTTTCCTAGAAGCTACACCAATTCTGGTAAGTGTTTCACGAACCTTGAGAAAATCATCAGGTTCATTTAAATTTACTTCCACCATTTGGTCTGGTGTCCACTTCACTTCAGGTTCCTGAACAACACTCATTTTGTTCCTCCAGTTTCAAGTTTCTGCTTAATAAAGTTAATTTGGTCTTGTCTAAGAATTTTCAGAGCTTGTTCAGCCTTCTCATCACTATACTTATAGTAAGATTTGACTACATCAAGATCCTTGATCTTATCCTTACGAATCCAAGGAGAATATCTCTTTTTGATCCTGACAATATTTATAAGGAAGTCATATTGTAATTTCTTATCTAATGAGTGATTCATATTCATCTCATTAGCATACATCAGACAATCAATATGACCTGACAGACATTTGTTTATGATATATGGAGGATAATCTTTTTTTGCAGAAGTATCTTCTTCCATAATATTATTCTTTGTCTGATTGATTGAATTCAACCAGTCCTTCAATTCATATCCCATAATTAATAAGAATCAATTCCTTTCTTTGATGCTGCTCTCTCATATATTCACCAACAGATCTCATGGTGTAAGTATGATCAAACTCAATTGCTTTCCAGGATTTGAACCTATCCTTAATCAACTGACTTGAATTATAACTCACCATAGAATCCATAGCATTGGAATCACAATCAGCAGCAAACTTATCGTGATCAAATCCTTTGTGCATTGATCCCTTGTTCCCATAGAGATTATCCTTAATATCATAAGGGGGATCAAGATACATAAAAGCACCTTTGTTTCCATCCATCAGATAATCATAGGAGTAATTAGTTATATTCCAATTCTCAATTATCTTGGAATAATCACTCAGTCTCTCAATTCCTCGCATTGAGAAGTTGTTGTCAGATGCCTGCCTGCTAAAGGATGAGGACTCAGTGAGACCAGAAAAAGAGCACTTGTTAGCAACGTAAAAACTAACAGCACGAGTAAAAGGGGATTGATTGTTGTCATTTAATAAATCCTTTGCTTCAAGAAATAAACCCCTTGCAGAACCCTGATCTGGATATCTAGATCTAAGTTCCACAAGTCTTTTTTGCATGTCTGGACCAAACATCTGGAGTTGCTGCCAGAAGTTTACCAGAGGTTCATAGAGATCATTTACCCAAACATTTATGAGTGGATATCTTTTAGTCACATAAAGTGCAACACTACCACCACCCAAGAATGGTTCTCTAAATTCATCATAATCCCTTAGG